>Ga0210334_10691830_pt1 | contig 15027 bp, 18 predicted proteins | sample S306metaT_FD_164440 | JGI IMG/M metagenome (GOLD analysis project Ga0210334, IMG submission 164440) | Metatranscriptome of estuarine sediment microbial communities from the Columbia River estuary, Oregon, United States - S.306 (Metagenome... | ecosystem: Environmental > Aquatic > Marine >... | reverse complement strand
GTCGTGGAGTGTCTCGATGCCGCGGCCCTCCGGACGACGACCGCCGAGGCACTGGCGCACGGGTTCGGCCTGGTCGTCGCCATCGGCGGGGACGGCACGGTCCGGGAGGTCGTCGGTGCCCTTTCCGGCAGCGAGGTGGCGCTGGGGATCGTGCCGGCCGGCACCGGCAACCTGCTGGCCGCCACGCTCGGCGTGCCACGCGATGCGAGGGCCGCGCTCGAGGCACTCCGCCGGGCGCAGCCGCGCTCGATCGACCATGGCGAGGCGAGCTGGGCCGGTTCGGCCTCGGGCGCCCCGGGTGGGTCCGCCGGCGCGTCGCCGTTCGTCGTGGCGACCGGAGCCGGCCTTGATGCGCGATTCGTGTCCGCGGCCTCGGGGGATGCGAAGCGTCGCTACGGCATCGGTGCCTACCTCGTGGCGGCCCTGGCCCAGGCGACCGACCTGCGGCCTCGCCCCACGACCCTCGTGGTCGACGGCACGCGTCACGAGACCGAGTCGATCGTGGTGCTCATCGCCAATGCGGGCGAGCTGATCCCGGGGCTGCTGCGGCCCCGGCTGCCGGTCCGCCCCGACGACGGCTGGCTCCACGTGTTCGTCGTGCGCGGCGGGGTCGTCGGCAGCGTCGTCGGGGCGCTCGAGCTTCTGGCGGTGGGTGAGACGGGGCGGACCCCGACCGGCAGCGGCTCCCGCTACGCCGGCCGCGAGGTCAGCGTCGCCATCGATGTCGATCCACCCGACCCGGTCCAGGTCGACGGCGATCGTGTCGGTTCGGGTCGGCTTGAGGCTCGCGTCCGTCCGGCCGCCGTGCGGGTCCTCGTACCGGCGGACGAACGCTAGGCGCACCGGCGCCACGTCGTCAGGCGCAGTGGCCGCAGTCGGGCGACGGCGCCCTACGGGCTCGGCGATGCTTCTGCCGTCGGGGCGGGCGATGCGCTGCTGGCGCCCGGCGAGTCGACCGATCCGCTCGGGCTTGCGCTCGGGCCGGGGCTCGCGCTGGGCAGCGGCTGCTCGGCCCGCTCGACTGCCGCCTCGACCTCGCTCAGGGGCCGCAGGCCGGTGATCACCTGGAGCCCGCCGGGGCCCTCGATGCGCAGCACCGGCGTGGAGGTCACCCCGACCTCGCCGCCTTGCGCTGTCTCGTCCTGGACTTCCTTGAGGACCGCCACGTCGCCGAGGCATGCCGTGAACGCGGCCGTGTCGAGGGCCGCGAATTCGGCCAGGGCGACGAGGCGCTCCCGTGCGAATGCACCCTGGTTCTCGCCCTGCTGCGAGCTGAACAGGAGGTCGTGGTAGTACCAGAAGGCGTCCTGCCGGCCGGCGCAGCGCGCGGCGACCGCGGCGTCGAACGATTCCTGGCCGAGGAAGGCGAAGTCGCGGTACACGACCCGAGCGCGGCCGTCGGCGGCGAACGACCGCTCGATCGACGGCTCGACGCCGCGAGCCTGCAGCCCGCAGAACGGACACTGAAAGTCGGCCCAGATCTCGATCGTCACCGGGGCGTTCGGATCGCCCAGGGCGCGGCCGTCGACGAAGGCCGCCGGCGTCGGGCTGGGATCCGGCGATGGGCTGGGTTCCGGTGTCGATCCGCCGATGGCGAGCGAGCCGCTCAGCGCCAGCGCGGCGACCGCGACGGCGATGCCGCCGAGCGCGGCAAGCACGTAGCCCAGCGGACCCAGCCCGCGACCCGGTGGTCGTCCATCCCCGTCGGTCGGAGCGCCCGGCGGGGCGCTGTCGGTCGGCGCCGCCGGCGGCACGGATTCGGCCGGACTGTCAGCGGTGGTGCCGCCGGGCGCGGGCGCTTCGCCGGAGCCTGCCGATGTGTCGACGGCGGTTGCCGGTGCGTCAGCAGTGGGGGTCGCGGAAGCCGGTGTCCCGGCCGCCCCCGTTCCCGGGTCGGTATCGGCCGCGCCAGGCTCGCGTGCGGGATCGACGGGTTCGGAACTCATGGAACAAGTGTCGCGGCTCCGGACCCGTCGCGTCCAGCGAGCGTCGGCCGTCCGGGAGTGGCCGCGGACTCCTGTGCGGGGTAGCATCCCCGCCATGAGCCAGCCCACCGCCCCCGCCAGCCTCCCCTACACCGGCGATCCCGACGCCGACGCCCTGCTCGCCCGCGAGCCGATGGCGCTCCTGCTCGGCTTCGTGCTCGATCAGCAGGTGTCCGTCCAGAAGGCGTTCTCCGGGCCCCTCGAGCTCCAGCGCCGCATCGGCACCCTGGATGCGCGCGAGATCGCCGCCATGGAGCCGTCGGCGGTCGCCGAGGCGTTCCGCCAGCGACCGGCCCTCCACCGCTTCCCGGGCACCATGGCGGAGCGCGCCCAGGCTTTCTGCACGTACGTGACCGACACGTACGACGGCGATGCCACCCGAGTCTGGTCCGAGGCCGCGGATGGCGCCGACCTGCGGGCCAGGCTCCTGGCCCTGCCGGGCATCGGAGAGATGAAGGCGAACGCGCTCATCGCCATCCTGACCCGGCGCTTCAGTGTCCGGCCGCCCGGCTGGGAGTCGGTCGTGCCGCCATACCCGACCCTTGCCGACGTGGACTCGGCCGAATCGCTCGCCGCCTACCAGGAGCAGAAGCGAGCGTACAAGGCCTCGCTCAAGGGGGGCTGAGTTCGAAGCAAGGTGACCTGTCTCGGGGTGACCGCGAGCGACGGCCTCCGTGCCAGCGGCGCGCTCTGCCAGATTAGTTCGCAGTCGTGACTTGAAGGGGAGCATGCGATCGCCCTTCGCTGGCCTCGCCGCAGTCTGGTTCGCCTACAACGCACTCAACTTCCTACCGCGATGGCGGTCTACGTCAATGACGGCGCGCCGGGCGGTATTGACGGCGATCCCGCGGGGGTCGCGGTCACCTTCGCCGCACGGGCGCTGTTCGCCGGCATGACGCTCGTCTCCTTGGCGCTCGTGGATTGGGGCTGGCTTCTGCGGCGCATCAGGGACGCGCGCGAGTAGGGGCACTACCTGCTCGGTTTCCTGAACTTGGGTCATCTCGCTGCCGTCCTCGAGGGCGCCTGACGGGTGCTCAGCCGACGAGCGTCGCGAACAGGTGCTCGAGCTCCGCAGCCGGATCGGCGCACAGGCCGGGGTGGACTTCCGACGGCTGGATGATCGTGCTCGACGGTGCGACGAGCCAATGGAACCGCTCGGCGCGCGAGAGCCGGGCGATCGGACCGGCATCCACATCGCCGCCGGCGATCCGCTCGATCGCAGCCAGGTGGGTGGCGACCTCGGTCGGATCCGTGTCCGGATCGAGCGCCCTGAGGCGCGCCGCATCGAGGTGCACCCTGGCCGCGAGGTAGCGGCGCGGTCGGCAGAAGAGCACGATCCCGGCGTTCAGGCGTTCGCCGCGCTCGACCCGGGGCACGACCCGGACGATCGCGTACTCGAACGGCACACGGCTGGGATCCGAGGCGGCTCGGGCCGCGGCGCGACCGGCCACCGTCAGGCCGCTGTCCGGCGCTGGTTGAGCCGGGCGTCCTCGGCAACCCCCACGAAGGCGCGCGGTGGGGCCAGCCGGCCGGCGAGGTAGTCGACGTAGGCGGCCCGGGTCGACGCCGGATCGGGGAACGACGTCTCGCCTTCCAGCCAGGCGTCGGGCAGCTGGGCCACGATCGCTTCCAGCAGCGGACGGGTCACGCGCGGGCCGAGCCGGGCGTCAGCGGCCGCGATGGACGAGGCGTACGGCAGCAGCACGTGGTGGCGGATCTCGGTGAACGGTCGGGCGGCGTGTCCGACCGGGTCCAGCCAGGTGTGCTGGACATAGAGCGCGGCGCCGTGGTCGATGAGCCACGGCCGGCGGTGCCAGACCAGCAGGTTGACGTTGCGCGGCGTCCGATCGACGTTGGTGACGAGCGCGTCGAACCAGACGACGTCGGCCGCCAGGTCCGGCTCGATCACGGGCCGGACCGCCGGATCGAACGAGAGGGCGCCGGGAAGGAAGTCGAGCCCCAGATTCAGCCCCGGCGATCGCTCCAGCAGCTCCTGGATCTCGGGGTCTGGCTCGGCCGCACCGAACGCGGGATCCACCTGGACGAGCACGAGCTCGGGAACGGGCAGCCCGAGCGCACGGGCCAGCTCGCCGGCGATCAGCTCGGCGATAAGGGCCTTGGGTCCCTGGCCGGCCCCCCTGAACTTGAGCACGTACATCCCGTCATCGTCGGCCTCCACGAGGCCCGGCAGCGACCCTCCCTCGCGGAGGGGGGTGAGGTAGCGGGTCGCGACGACCGTTCGGAGCGGTGCTGGGGGCGGGGTGGGGGAGGACCTCATCGCCGAGAGCGTAGCCGAGCACGGCCTGGGAAGGGCGGCTGGGCGGGTCGCGAGCGCCTGGCCGAGCCCCGCGGGGCGGGTATCCGCTCGTCACGGGCTCGTCATCGGCTCGTGGTACGGTCCGGCCATGTGGTTCACCGACTCCCGCAAGCTCAAGATCCCAAGCCCCGACGAGGCCCTCCCCGGCCGCTCCGAGGCGATCCCGACCGCGCTCGTGCACCACGTCAACGGCGCACGACTTCACCCACCCTACGGAGACGCGACCGAGGTCGCTGTGTTCGGGCTGGGCTGCTTCTGGGGCGCCGAGAAGGCGTTCTGGCAGGTCCCTGGCGTCGTGGTCACGGCCGTCGGCTACGCCGGCGGACTCACGCCCAATCCGACCTACCGCGAGGTCTGCACCGGACGGACCGGCCACGCGGAGGTCGTCCTCGTCGTCTTCGACCCGGCCCGCATCACGTACGAGCAGCTGCTGGCGACGTTCTGGGAGCACCACGACCCGACCCAGGGCATGCGCCAGGGCAACGACGTGGGCACCCAGTACCGCTCCGCCATCTACACCCTCGATGAGACCCAGGCGCGGATCGCCACGGCCTCTCGCGACGCCTACCAGGCGCGCCTGACAGCTGCCGGATTCGGCGCGATCTCGACCGAGATCGCCCCCGCCGGCCCCTTCTACTTCGCCGAGGCCGAGCACCAGCAGTACCTGAGCAAGAACCCCGACGGCTACTGCCCCGACCACGGGACCGGTGTGGCCTGCCCGATCGGGACAGATGTGGCGTACGCCAGCCACGTCGAGGCCAACGACTAGAGCCCGTCGATTACTACGTCGAACGACGTTGGGTCAACAGACAATGTCCGCGCGATGAGTCCTCGTGCTCCATCTAGGACACCGGATTGGTCTGGCACAAACAGATGGATGATCGGCAGCTCCCGGATCGTGACGTCGGCCGTGGATCCATCCGGGGTCGTCGTCCAGATGGCGTGATACAACGGCCGCTCGCCGGCGGCAATCCGGCGTTGGTCAGCGGCGATGGCGGTCTGCAGCCTGGTGTCTGATGGTGCCTGGACCATCAGCCGAGTGTAGCCGGCCCAAACCAGACCGAGGCCGACAGGAAGGAGTCGTACTTTCGCCAGCGAAGAACCCTTGTGGCTGCCCGGAGCACGGGACCAGCGTCGCCTGCCCGATCGGGGGCTCGGGGTCGCAGTCGAGGATCGCCTGAGATAGCGGCTTCAGCGGTGAGCTGGATGGGCCTGGGTGGCCTACTCGCGGGCCGCAAGCGGCCGCGGTAGGCTTCGCCTGATCATTCGGTCGTCGTCCGCGATCGATGAGCGGTCACAGGTGGAGTGCAGATGTCGCCCGACCCCGAGACCCTGCGACGATTCGCGGAGGACTACACCGCGGCGTGGTGCAGCATGGATCCAAGCCGTGTCGCCGCGCATTTCGCCCCGGACGGTTCGCTCGCGATCAACGGCGGCGCGCCGGCGGTCGGCCGGGACGCTATCACCGCCACGGCCCAGGGGTTCTACACGGCCTTGCCTGACATGCAGGTGTTGATGGACGACCTCGTCGTCGAGGGTGACCGGATCGAGTTTCACTGGACCTTCACCGGCACGAACACCGGGCCGGGCGGAACGGGGAATGCCGTGCGCGTGGTCGGCTACGAGGAGTGGACGATCGGCGATGACGGCTTGATCGCGGTCTCGCTCGGCCACTACGACGCGGCGGAGTACGCGCGGCAGCTGGAACACGGCGTCTGAGGCGGTCGCGGGTGCAGCCTGCTTGATGAAGCCGTGATTCTCAGCTCGAGGTGCCTGCGATGATCCGCGTCGGTTCGATCGTTCTCCGGGTCGACGATCTGGAGCGCCAGGCCGAGTTCTGGACGGCGGCGCTCGACTATGTCCGGCGGCCCGACGATAGCGATGACTTCGTGCTGCTTCGCCCGAGGAGCGGCGTCGGGCCGAACCTCTCCCTCGATCGGGTTCGTTCGACGCTGCAGGTGCCTCCGCGCATCCATCTCGACCTCTACGCCGAGGATCAGGCGGGGGAGGTCGAGCGCCTGATCGCCCTGGGTGCCACCGAGGTCCACTGGGACAAGCGCCCGCCGGACGCGGACTACATCATCCTCGCGGACCCGGAGGGCAACCGCTTCTGCGTCGTGGACGCGAGCTAGCCGCGCTGCGCACGTGTGCCCAGGATGAACGGCTCGATCCCCGGGCCAAGATCCCGATGCGCCGCAGTGCGGGGCCTCATGGTCTCGGTGCCGCGCGCCTCGGGCTGCGCGCCCGGACCCGGCTAGAATCCAGGTATGTCGTGCCTGATGCCGACCACAACCGTGGCGTGACAGCATGAGCCTGGAGGTCGTCGACCTTCGGAAGCGATTCGGCGATGTGCAGGCGCTCGATGGCGTCACATTCGCGGTCGCTCCCGGCGAGGTGTTCGGGTTCCTCGGCGCCAACGGCGCCGGCAAGACGACCACGATGCGGATCGTCCTCGGCTTCCTGCAGCCTGACACCGGGACCGTCACCTGGGCCGGAAGCCCGGCCCACGATTGGCCGAGGCGGACCTGGGGCTACATGCCCGAGGAACGAGGGCTCTACCCGCGGATGCTGGTCCTCGATCAGCTCGTCTTCTTCGCCTCGCTCTACGGCGTGCCGCGCGGGCAGGCCCGCCGCGACGCGCTCGAGTGGCTCGCTCGCTTCCGCATCAGCGACTACGCGGACCGACGGGCCGAGACCCTCTCGAAGGGCAACCAGCAGAAGGTCCAGTTCATCGCCACGATCCTCCAGGACCCGGACGTCTTGCTCATGGACGAGCCGTTCGCCGGCCTGGACCCGGTCAACGTCGCGCTCCTGAAATCGGCGTTCCTCGAGATGCGCGATCGGGGCAAGACCCTCGTCTTCAGCACGCACCAGCTCGACCAGGCCGAGGAATTGTGTGACTCCGTGGCGATCATCGACCGCGGCCGCCTGGTGACGTCCGGCAGCACGCGGGATGTCAAGCGCTCGACCGGCCATCAGACGATCCGCCTGGCGACCTCCGGCGACGGCGACCTCGAGTGGCTCCGGTCGATCTCCAGCGTCCAGGTGACTCGACCGGGACGCGATTACACCGAGCTCCGCGTGGAAGCCGGGTCGGATCCCCAGGCGGTCCTGCGAGCCGCCATCGCGCGGGGGGACGACGTATACCGGTTCGAGGTCGCCGACCCGTCGCTCGAGGAGGTCTTCGTGGAGCGCGTCGGTGCGCTCGACGTCGAGGAGCGCACGCTCGCCTCCGCGTCCCTGGAGGGCCCGGCGTGAGGGACCTGCCCAACATCCTCGCCGTCGCTCGCCGCGAGTTCCTCTCCCGGGCCCGGACCCGGACCTTCGTGCTCGGAACGCTGTTCCTGGTCCTGGGGGTCGTGGCGATCGCCTTCGTGCCGGTCATCGTGAGCTACCTGGACCGGACGGAGAAGACGACCGTGGCCGTCTGGGCCGACGAACCGAGCCTGGCGACGAGTGCAGCCGGGACGCTGGATGCCCTCCTCAACGCACCGACCGGCCAGTCGGTGCCAGGCTCCCCGGCCGAGACGGATTTCGAGGTCCGGGCCGTCAACGACCTGGCCGCGGCGCGGGCGGCCGGCGGGCGGGGCGACTACTCGGCGGTCCTGGCCATCGAGCGGACGGCCGGTTCGGATCTGAAGTTCACCCTCTACACCGACGACCCGGCGACCGGCCGCACGGCCCAGCTCGTCAGACAGGCGACGACCGCCATCGCCATCGCCGACCGGCTCGACCGCCTCGGTGTTGAGCCAGCCGACCAGGCGTCACTGTTCGCGCCGGCCGAGTACGGGGTCGAATGGTTCGATCCGGCGAGGACTGAGCCGACCCAGGACGAGGCCGATTTCGGGACCCGCTACCTGCTGGGCTTCGGGATGACGATCCTCATCTTCATGATGATCATCCTCTACGGGAACTGGGTCGCGATGAGCGTCGTGGAGGAGAAGTCTTCGCGGGTCATGGAGGTCATCCTCAACGCAGCCCGTCCGTTCCAGCTGTTGACGGGCAAGGTCATGGGGGTCGGGGCCGTGGCCGGGGTCCAGTACCTGGCGATCCTTGCCGCCGGCGCGGTCGCCCTGCTCATCCAGGGACCGGTCAGGGACCTGGTGCTCGGGGATGGCGGCGGGTCGATCGAGCTGCCGGAGGGATTGACCATCGGGCTGCTCGTCGAGTTCGTCGTCTACGGCGTCCTCGGCTTCACGCTTTACGCGGTCCTGTACGCGGCCGCAGGCTCGCTGGTCAGTCGTCAGGAGGACGTCAGCCAGGTCGTCATGCCGATGGCCCTCATCTCCACTGCCGGATACATGATCGCTGTCTATGCGGGGACCGGACTGCTCGACATCCGCTCTGGCGCCATCGTCGTCCTCTCGCAGGTCCCGTTCCTGAGTCCGTTCCTCATGCTGAGCCGCTCGGCGGCCGGCGAGGTCGCTCCCTGGGAGATCGTCCTCTCGATCGTCCTGCTGTTGGTGGCCATCGCGATCTCGCTGTGGATCGCCGCCCGCATCTACGCCGCCGGCGTCCTGCTCTACGGACAGCGGCCCAGCCTGCGGACGATCTGGCGGCTGGCTCGCACGGGGATGTGACAGGGCTGCCCGGCCGATGAGCGCTCAGTCGGAGAGGCGCAGCGGCTCCCACGGGCGCCCATCGCTTCAAGGCGCGGGTTCGGGCGGCGATCCGTCGGCCGTGCCACGACGAGCGCGACGACGACCGCGGTGGCGAGGGCGGCGGCGAAGGCTGGTTGGAGGATCCAGGCGACGAGCCGACCGAGCGCGGGGATGACGATCCAGGTCCGGCCGACAATGTCGGCGCGGGTGGGGCGCCATGGGTCGGTTGCATCGTTGTTGTCGCCCTGTACCTCGAACCCGACGTCACCCCCGCCGCCGATGAGGCGATGGACCACGACGTGACCGGCGCCGATCTCGCCGTCCGGGACGCGATAGGCCACGACGTCGCCGATGGCATACTCGTCTGCCGCGCGGACGACGACGAGGTCCCCGGTCTCGAGCGCCGGGAGCATGGAGCTGCCCCGGATCACGACCCACGTCGCCGAGCCGCCGAGGGCGACGGGCCGGAACAGCACGAGCCAGACCGCCAAGGCGCCGATCGCGAGGGTCGGCCCCAGGAGCCTGCGCCCGCGGTCTCTCACGGCGCCACCACGTAGGTCACGACGAGCTGCGGGGCTTGGGCGAGCGTGCCGAGCTGCTTGGCGGAGAAGGTGGTGGTCCGAGCCGTGCCGGAACCCTCGGCGTCGTCGCGGATCATCCAGCCGAGGTTGGTCGCGCTGCCACCCACGAATGCCGCCACGTCCGTCGTCACGGTCGCCCCGACGGCGTACGTGCCCGCCGTCCGGTTCTCGCAACCGACCGGCGTCCCCGCGTCGAACGAATCCGATCGAGAGGCCGTCGGAGGGTTGTTGAGGCTGATACCGAACGGCTGGTTGTTCCAGGTCAGCCCCGTCTCCGTCCAGGCGGTCGTGACCCTGAAGATGTCGAGGGTTCGACAGGCGGCCGACGCAGCGCTCAGGTACAGACGAAGGGTCGCCAGCCGGATCGTCGCCGAGGCGGGGATCGCCGGCGAGCAGGCGACTAGGTCGAACCGGATGTAGGCCCGACCGTTCGCCGACCCGCTTGAGGTGAGCGTGAGGGCCGCCGTCGTCCCGAAGTTGGAAGTGGGGGTCGACTGGCGGACCTCCGCATCGGCGACGACCGCGGTCGTCGCCGGGGTGGCCGTCAGCGTACACGTTCGATATGGCGTCAGCGCGGCCGACACGAGCCAGAGGCTCGCCGCCGACCCTGTGACGCCAGACGATCCGATGCCTACCACGAGCGCGAGCGCGCCGAGGACGAGCGTAGACCGCACGACAGTTCGCGACAGGGTCGAGCGCGTCACGGGCCCTCCAGGATGAGATCCGTCTCGATGCCGACCCCGAGCGCCGGCCCACCGACGATCGGCACCGTGACCGAGCCACCGCCTGCGGCGACCGTTGCCGACCCGCTGCCGGCGGTAACGCCGTTGCTGACGGTGGCCCTGAGGGTGGCGCCCCCGCAGGTTGACGGGACCGTCGCGATCGTGACGCTCGTCACGGTGCTGCCCGACAGGACGGGGAGCACGGAAAGCGGACCGGTCGTGCATCGCGGGGTCATGGCCGCGGCCGCACCGAGCGACCCGGTTGTGAACGCGAGCGAGGCCGCCACCCCGACGACGATGCCGGCGACGGCCAGCAGGGATGCGACGCCGATCGGCTGCCAGCGGTGCAGCGCCACCGCGACCTCCTCGTCTCGCTTCGTGCCCCCGCGCCGACCGTGCTGCCCGGCCGGCGCGCCCGAGCGCTCGCTACCCGCTGATGACGACGGAGATGCCGGTCAACGAGTTCGCGTTGACCGCCGGCGAGAACGTCGCCGCGAAGCTCGTGCCGCTCGACGGCGTGGTCCCGGTGGCCTCGCCGAGCGAGGCGTTGCCGGCGCCCGTCAGGGTGATTCGATAGGCCTTGGTGTAGCACGTCGAGGCGAGGCCGTTCACGGTCACGGTCGTGACCGTGTAGCCCGGCGTCGTGGCCGAGTACGACGATGTGTAGGTCGCGTTCAGCGTCGTGGCCTGGCAGGCCGCCACCACGCTGGTCGCCGCGCCAAGACCATCGGACGTCAGGTTGAGGCTCGCGGCGAGTCCGTAGACCCCGCCGAAGGTGAACAGGCCTAGAAGGGCCGCCACGATCCCACGCTTCATGTTGGTCGTTGCTCCATCTGGTTGAGGGTTCTTCCACGCTCGTTGGCGCGAGCTGATGACACGCTACGGAGCACCGCCGTACCATCATCCGGTCGAGGCAGGCGTCTCTGCCGTTCGTCCGTGACCCAGATCACTCTCGGCGCGGAGGCGACGGGCACCGTGACCGCTTGATCGCGGGCGAGGTCCGCATGGTTGAGGTCCGCATGGTTGAGGCCGGCGGCATCGAAGGCTCGCTTCTGGGCGAGCTGAGTCCGCTCGTTCGGGCACAGCTCGAGGCCAGCTCTTCGACGTGGATCGCCCGGTCGGGCGAGGCCATCTTCCCGCCCAGCACGGCGTGGACCCGGGCCGGCATGATCCTTGAGGGGATCGCCCGCGCGTTCCTGGCCGCGAGCGACGGCCGTCAGCTCACGGTCCGCTACGTGCGGGCCGGCGGCATGATCGGTAGCATGTTCCCAATCGCGGGAGATCGGGCTCCACTCGGGATCGAGGCGATCACCGACTGTCGGATCTTCGAGTTCGACACGGGCGAGCTTCACCGGATCGTCGAGTCCGACACCGCCACAGCCGTAGTCGTGCTGCGCGTCTTCGACCGGCGCCTTGAGGACCTGTACGCCGTGCTCGCCGCGAGCGCATTCGGCTCCATGCGCGAGCGGATCGCCGGCCATCTCCTCGACCTGGCGGGTTTCGAGGCAGCATCCGGGCGCCTTGTCACCACCATCACGCAGCAGCAGTTGGCGGACAGCGTCGGGACGGTCAGGGAGGTGGCCGCCCGCGTCCTGCGGGAGCTCCGCGAGGAGGGCCTCGTCGCGACGTCCCGAGGGACCATCGAGATCGTGGACGCGAACAGGCTCGCCGCGCAAGTCGGACGCTGGCGCCCCGATCGCCGACGCTGAGGAAGACCGCGGGCCGTGCAGATATGGGACGATGGAGACGCGCCCCACCCTCCCGATGTTGCGAGGAACTGATGACCCTGGCCCGATCCGTCGAGGTGGCCCGGTCGCGCTTCGGTCCCGGAATCGAGGCCGTCCCGTGACGCTCGACGTCGGCATCATCGGCGTCGGGAACATCTTCGAGAAGGGCTATGTGCCCGCGTTCGAGGCGACCGAGGCGCTCCGCGTCGTGGCCGTGTCCGACCTCGATCCCGGGCGCGCGGAAGCGGCGGCTCGCCGCCTCGGTGGTGCTCCCCGTGTCGTGACGCCCGGCGAGCTCCTCGGCCAGGGTGACGTCGAGGCGGTGCTCATCCTGACGCCGACCCACACGCACGCGGAGCTCGCGATCGCGGCGCTCGAGGGCGGCAAGCACGTCCTCTGCGAGAAGCCGATGGCTCGGACGCCGGCCGATGCGAGGCGGATGGCCGCGGCCGCAGCGAACGCGGGACGGCGCCTGATGATCGGCCACACTCGGCGCTTCGACGATCGCTGGACGGCGCTGCACGACCAGCTGCGAAGCGGGCGGATCGGCGAGCCGGTCCACGTCTTCCGCTCCGAGCATGCCTTCAACGGCGCACCGGGCGAAGCCTGGCAGTGGCAGGACGACCAGAGCGGCGGAGCGCTCTGGGACGTCGGGGTCCATGTCGCCGAGCTGTTCCACTGGTTCCTCGGCGACGTCCCTCTGACTGCCTTCACCAAGGTCAACCACTCCCGACCCGAATCGCAGGCCGGCGGCGCCCCCGACGTGGCCGTGGTCACGTTCGATTTCGGCCCGTCCCGACACGCCGTGCTCAGCGTCTCCTGGATCCACCCGCCAGCCTGGGGTCCGTTCTATGCCACCACGGAGATCGTCGGCACGGGCGGCCGGCTCGAGTACCACGATCAGGACGGCCACCCCGCGATCGTCGTCGGGAGCGAGATCGAGATCCCTCGATACTCGCCGCTCCTGTCCTCCGTCTCCACAGCGTTCCGCAGGGAGATCGAGCATTTCGCGCACGCGATCGCGACCGAGACGCCGTTCGCGGTCTCCGTCGAGGATGCGATCGTGGCCGTAGACATGGTCGATGCGGCCGAGCGGTCGGCACGGAGCGGGCGGCCTGAGGCGGTGACCCGATGAGCCCCAGGCTGCGCCTTGGCATCGTCGGCTTCGACCATCCCCACGTCCTCCGGTTCGCGCCGATGCTGGCGGCCCATCCGGATGTCGACCTCGAGTGGATCTCGGCCGATGGCCCGAATCGAGCGGCCGCCGAGGCGATGGCCCGGGACCTGGGGACGCGGTTCGTCGCCGAGCCGGCCGGGGGGATCGACGCCGCCTACCTTGCCGTCCGCCCGGGACGCCATCTCGAGGTCGTCCGCCGGCTGGCGCCCGAGGGCGTCCACCTGCTCTGCGACAAGCCGATCGCCCTCTCGGCCGACGACGGGCGGGCTATCGTCGAGAACGCGCGAGCCGCCGGCGTGCATCTCATGGTGCCCTTCAATCCCCGCGGCCAGCTGGGACCGCGCGCGGTCAAGGAGCGCATCGACCACGGTGCGCTCGGCGAGATCCGGCTCGTCCACGTCGTGAAGGTCGGCAAGGTTCCGCTCTCGATCCCCGGCATCGACGCTTCCTGGCTCCTCGATCCGACGGAGGCCGGCTTCGGCGGCTTCGGCGACATCGGGCTCCATGCCGTCGACGCCCTGCGCTGGCTCATCGGCCGCGAGGCGACGCGCGTGTACGCGAGGATCCACAAGGGCCCCCACCCGGAGCTCGCGGTCGACAGCATCGGCACGGCCACGATCGAGTGGGAGGGCGGCGCGATCGCCACCGTCACCGCCGGCTGGGTGAACCCCGACGGGTACCCGTCGTTCCTCGACGCCCGTTTCGAGGTCGTCGGCACGGAGGCTGCGGCCCGCGTCGGCCATCCCTACCAGGACCTGCGCCTGGCCGACGCGAATCGGTCGGAGCGGATCGCCGTGTCGCGGACGGACGCGCTCTGGAACATCGATGCCTTCGTTCAGTCCGTCCGCCGCGACGTCGAACCGCCGATCACCGGCGAGGACGGGCTCAGGGCCCTCGAGATCATGCTCGCGTGCTATCGCTCCTCCGAGCTGGGCGAGGAGATCGTGCTGGCGTAGGGTCGGTCATCGCTGACGTCGCGGCCCGGCCGGAGGTCGAACCCTTCGAACGTGGTCGTCGGCCGCGGGGATCCTCGCCAGCGCGCCACGCGCTCGGGGCGCGGGGCTCGGTTGGAGTCGATGACGGCGATCGACCCGGGCCCGAGCGGCTCGGCCTCGCAAACTGTGGCACCCGGGCATTCGGGTGTCGCGATCGACCCTGTCGCGATCGCGCCGCTCCAGGGAGGCTTGCCGGCAGGCGTAGGCTGGGATGGAAGCCGGGCGTTGCGTCCTACCCCGGGTGTGCAGGCGCCGGCAGGACCCACAAGGAGGTGGCCCGATGGCCGAGCACCCGAATGTGACGATCATCCGTCGGTTGAACGACGGGCTCTCCAGTCGAGACACGTCGGCGCTGGAGCAGCTGGTCGCCGACGATGTCGTATGGCATGCGATCGGTCTCGCCGAGCCCATGCGCGGCAAGGCCGGGCTTCGCAGCGCGATGGGGGATGTCGACTACGAGATCACGGCGACCGTCCACGACGTCCTTGCGAATGACGATCACGCTGTCGCCCTGATCGACGCCACCGCGACGCGTGGCGGTCGGACCTTCAAGTACAGGACCGCCGAGATCTACCACATCCGCGATGGCCAGATCAGCGAGCGCTGGGCGTTCTCCGACGACACGGCGGCGATCGTCGAGTTCTTCGCCTAGCGCAGCCCGCGATCGGGGGTTCCGTTCACGCAATCCCGCGCCAGCTGACCGAGCTATCGCTGCCGCGACTGAGCTGGCCGACTTGAAGCGCCAGCTGACCGAGCTATCGCTGCCGCGACTGAGCTGGCCGACTTGAAGCGCGGCTACGCACGACTCCGCGCTACGATCTTCCGGGGTCGTCCGGATGAGTCGCACCAGCGATAGCCCGGGCAAACGAGGGCGCCGGCCGCCGCCCGCCGCCATCCGCCGCCGCCCGCCCACCGCCGTCCG
>Ga0210334_10909937_pt1 | contig 15032 bp, 16 predicted proteins | sample S306metaT_FD_164440 | JGI IMG/M metagenome (GOLD analysis project Ga0210334, IMG submission 164440) | Metatranscriptome of estuarine sediment microbial communities from the Columbia River estuary, Oregon, United States - S.306 (Metagenome... | ecosystem: Environmental > Aquatic > Marine >... | reverse complement strand
CGAGCGGAAGAAAACAAAAAGCCACAAAGTTTGGATACAACGAGCGGCATGCGAAGAGTGGGATTACTTCGCCGTTGCCCGACCTTGAGACCTTTCCAAATCAATACAAGGGCTACGAGATTACGATCGAGATTCCCGAATACACGGCGATCTGCCCCAAGACGCAGCTTCCTGACTTCGGCACCATCACGCTCCACTATATGCCGGGCAAGGATTGCCTCGAGCTCAAATCGCTCAAGATGTACATCCACGCCTATCGCGACCTCGGCATTTTTTACGAGAACGCCGTGAACCGCATCCTCCAAGATGTCGTCAAGGCTTGCAAGCCAGTCTTGGCCAAGGTCACCGGCACATTTGCCGCCCGAGGCGGGCTTTCGAGTAAGATCGAAGCCAAGTACCCCTGAGACTCGTCATTGGCCATTGTGCGTGAGAGTGAACCCTTCCTCTCCTGGGTGTGACGAATGGCTATCGACTGCTGACCCAATTTTCTTCATGGCCACCTACGCGATCGGCGATATTCAAGGATGTTTCAACTCTCTCCGCCACCTGCTCGACCGCGTCTCCTTCCAGCCTCACGTCGATAGGCTCTGGCTGGTTGGCGATCTCGTTAACCGGGGGCCCGAATCTCTCAACGTCCTTCGCTACATCGAGCAGCTCGGGCAGGCTGTACGGGTCGTGATCGGGAATCACGACCTGTTTCTGCTGGCCGTTGCAGAAGGTATCGTGCCATTACGACCGAAGGATACGATCCAGGATGTGCTGGCGGCTCCCGATCGGGACGAACTATTGGCGTGGCTCCGGCAACAGCCGCTGCATCACCGCGAGGGCGAGTACTTCATGATCCACGCCGGATTGCTTCCTCTATGGACCATCAAAGAGGCGATCGTCTACGCACAGGAAGTTGAGGCGGTCCTGGCAGGACCGGACTATCGGGTGTTTCTCCAGCAACTCTTTCACCGCCCCACGCCACAATGGTCCGACAACCTCCGTGGCTGGGAACGTCTGACCTGCATCACTCGCGTGCTCACACGACTGAGAACCTGCACGCCGACCGGAGCAATGTCTAATTTTTCTGGGCCGCCTGAGGACACTCCTACCGGGTTCGCTCCCTGGTTTCGCGTTCCGGATCGCCGCAGCACCAATGCAACTATCATTACCGGTCATTGGGCGGCACTCGGCCTTCGGTTGGAACCGAACCATCTCGCCATCGATAGCGGCTGCGTGTGGGGAAGACAGCTGACCGCTGTGAGACTCGAAGATCGCTCAGTATCCCAGGTCGAATGTGCGGACCGGCAAAGCTCAACGAACGCGTTTCGGCAGATCATCAGCGATCAGTGATACGACTCCGCATCCGAGGGAAACTTGCCCTGTTCGACTTCTTCCTTGTAGCGACGAATAGCTTGGAGCGCATCCGCTTTCAGATGAGCATAGGGCTTGACGAACTTGGGCACAAACTCGTCGAACAGGCCGAGCAGGTCGTAGAGCACCAGCACCTGCCCATCGCAGTGCGGCCCGGCCCCGATGCCGATGGTGGGAATCGACACCTTTTCCGAAATCTTCTTGGCCAAGGCAGACGGAATCGCCTCCAATACAACCGCGCAGACTCCGGCAGCTTCGAGCGACTTGGCATCTGCAACCAGCCTAGCAGCGTGATCCTTTCCTTTGCCTTGAACCTTGTAACCCCCATATTGATTGACCGACTGCGGCGTCATCCCGAGATGACCGATCACGGGGATCCCCACGTTCGTCATGGCCTCAATGCGATCGACCATGGCGGCGCCGCCTTCAAGTTTAACCGCATGGGCGCCGGCCTGGAGAAACCGCCCCGCGTTGCGCAGTGCCTCTTCTTTGCCCGTCTGATAGGACATGAACGGCATATCGCCGACAACCAAGGACTTCTGCGCCGCACCAACCACCAGTTTTGTATGGTAGAGCATCTCGTCCATCGTCACGGACAGCGTATTGGGCTTTCCCTGCACGACGACACCAAGCGAATCCCCGACCAAAATCGTTTCGATGCCGGCCTGCTCCACGATACGCGCGAACAGCGCATCATAGGCGGTCACGACGATCACCTTCTTCTTCTCGCGTTTGTATCGTTGAAGGTCCGGAACCGTCATCATCCGAGTTGCGCCTTCGTGATAATTTCCCGAAGCCGATGAATCCCTTTGATGGCCATGATATGAACGCCGTCGCAATGGGGACGCACGGCCTTGATCGCGCGCACGGCAATCTCCACGCCGGCATCTTCCGACTTGTCCCCGGCGGCGCGCAGCTCATCGATCATCTCCTGCGGCACCGACATGCCGGGGATATTGGCATTCATGAATTCCGCCATCTTGGCATTTCGCAGCAGGAGGATGCCAGCCAACACCTTCACCTTGAACGGACGCACGGCTTTCATGAAGCTTGCAAAGACATCAGGCTGGTAGACCGCCTGCGTCTGAAAAAACTGTGCGCCCGCTTTCACCTTCACTTCGAATTTTGCCAACACCGGCCCTACCAAATCAGCTTCCGGCGTTGCGGCAGCGGCGATTGTAAAGTCCGTAGGACCGTCCAGCTTATGGCCCGCCATGTCCCGGCCATTGTTCAGCCCCTGCACCAACTGCATGACCTGCACGGAATCAAGATCGTAGACCGGCTTGGCTTCTTTATGGTCGCCGACCGTCGGATAATCGCCGGTCAGACAGAGGACATTGCGAATTCCAAGCATATGGGCGCCCATCAAATCGGACTGCATGGCGATGCGGTTCCGGTCGCGACAGGTCAACTGCATGACCGGATCGTGCCCCAACTCGTAGAGCAATCGGCAGACAGGCAAGGAACCAGCGCGCACCACCGCCGCCGTGTTGTCGGTCACGTTGACGCCATGAACGAGCCCGATCAATTCCTTGGCATTGTCCAAAATGCCGGCGATGTTCGTGCCTTTCGGCGGATTGTACTCAATCGTAACCGCAAACTGTCCCTGATCCAGTACGTCCTTCAGTCTCCTCGGCTCCCGGCTCATCGTCCGCTCCTCTCTCCCTCTTTTCATCCCCTGCTGCAGGAGGACCAGAGGCTCCTCACTGCGCGCATTGACCGAGCACATTCTGATCGTGCGCGGTCAGCGAGCACGGGAGCCTCCGGTCCTCCTACAACATCCCCGCCATTCTCTTCGCAGACTCCACCGTATTGTCCAGCAACATGGCGATCGTCATGGGGCCCACTCCGCCCGGCACCGGGCTGATCCATCCGGCTTTCTGACTGACTGGTTCGAAGTCGACATCGCCGCAGAGTTTGCCATCCGGCAATTTGTTTGTCCCGACATCGATGACGACGGCGCCCTCCCGCACCATGTCGGCCGTTACAAACTTGGCCTTCCCGATGGCGACCAACAGCAACTCGGCTTCACGACAGACGGCCGGGAGATCTTTCGTTTTGGAATGGCAAATCGTGACGGTCGCATTGCGCTGCAGGAGCATGAGCGCCAACGGCTTGCCCACGATATTGCTGCGCCCCAGCACGACAGCGCGCTTGCCTTCGATCGCCACACCAGTCGATTCAATCATCTTCATCACGCCCTTCGGAGTACAGGCCTCGAACACAGGATGGCCTTCGACCAACCGGCCGAAGTTATAGGGATGAAACCCGTCGGCATCCTTGTTCGGCGACACGGCTTCAAGCACCACCCGGCTATCGATCTGCTTCGGCAATGGAAGCTGGACAAGGATGCCGTGAATCTTCGGATCGGCATTCTCCTTTTCAATCAAGGCCAGCAACTCAGCCTGCGTGGTCGAGGCCGGTAACTTGTGGTCATCCACATAGATACCGGCCAACTCACAGGCCTTTTGCTTGTTCTTTACATACACATGGGACGCGGGATCATCTCCGACTAGGATTGTCGCCAACCCCGGCTTGATCCCCGTCTTGGCCAAGACCGCGGCTGATTCAACGGCTAGCCGATCCCTGACCTGCTGCGCCAACGCTTTCCCATCAATCAATTTCGCCGCCACATTTTCCTCCACTTTTGACAAAGATTAAGGCTACGGTTAAAAGTGAGTGTAGTTCCCCTCCGTACATATTCACTGAGCCTGAGCCTCCACCTTAGCCTATTTTCGAGCGGGCACCTTAGCAGGGCAATTTTACTCAAGTCAACGCTGTGGCCGGTAAGGGGACACAAGCTTTTCTGCCCACACCTATACCCCTCACGTCCCCGTTCCTTGACAGCGTCTCGATTCGTTGGCTAGGATGGTGGAGTATCATCCGAAGCCACCGAGATTAATGCCCCTTCCATTACCGTTGATGTGTCGCTCTCCACTGTGCGGCAGACTCTTGCTCTCTGCCCTCCTGCTTGGCCTTGCTTTACCCAGCAACGCCGCCCAAATCACAGGACTGGAATCGCCCAATAGCTTCGTCGGCGACCAGCTTGGGAGCGACTATTTCATTTCAAACATCAATGGAGAGCCAGAGGACAGAGATAACAACGGCTTCATCACAAAATTGGATGCCACAGGGAAGGTCACTAGCCTCAAGTTCATCCAGGGCGACAGCGCCAATGTCCTGCTGCATGCGCCGAAAGGGCTGGCCCTCGTGGGGCAAACCCTCTATGTCGCAGATCTCGATCAACTTAAAGGCTTCGATAAGACCACGGGCAAACTGCTCGTGGCGGTCTCGTTTCCTCCGTCATCTCCGCAAAAGGGCGTCTCCTTGAAAGATGTGACAGCCGGGCCGACCGGCCTGTTGTACGCGTCAGACCAAGCAGCCAACTCGATCTACCGTATCGATCCCGCAGCCGATCATCGCGTGGACCTCCTGATCCATGACGACCGGCTCGCCGGACCTGCGGCAATCGCCGTTCACCCCAAAACAGGCCACCTCATTGCCGTGAGCTGGGACAAGGGCAAAATTCTGGACATTTCACCGGAAGGACAATTCACGGAATTGGAGTCGAATGGGTTCTTCACTGGACGCTTCCAAAACTTAAGCGGAGTCGACTTCGACCGCTGGGGCAATATGTACCTGTCGGATCTCACAAAGGGGAAGATCTGGCGGATGACCAGAGATCATCGCTTCCAGGTGATTGCCGAGTACCTGCTCGCCCCCGCCGATATCAGCATCGATCGCGCGAACAACCTGATTCTGGTCCCCTATCACTATGCTCATGCCGCCGAGATGAACGGATTAGAAGCCCCCTCCGACGGCAAACCCAAGGTCGAGAAGCGCACACTGGCGGACTATGGGTTTATCCCGCCTCCGCCGAAGTCGGCGACGGAAGGATCGATGAAGAAATGAGTGCTTGTCCCTACTGCACACAGCGAAAAGGGAAACGTCCGTGTCCGGCGCTGGGTGGATTGATTTGCAGCCCCTGTTGTGGAGAACATCGGCTTGTCCGCATCTCCTGCCCCAACGACTGCCCGTATTTGGACAGCGGCAGCGATTATCAGCAGAAACGGCTCGGCGAGCAATTTATGCCCATCCGGAGGGATTTCTACCGGGATCTGAGCGAGCTCGGCGGTGAGAAGGCCATCGCCCTGTTCAACCTGATCGAAATCGTGACCTTCGGCTATTTCGAGGGACGGCACGATGGACAGGACGCCGAAGTCGTCGCGTCCATTCAAGCCCTTCGCCGCACCCTCAGCCCATTGCATGTGCCATCGGCGCCCATGCCGGTCTTTGCGGAACATCTGAAGAAAGAATACGAGACCTTCAGAAAGGAGAACCCACAGCAAATCGCCGACACGACCAGCGCCCCCGAAGTGCTCGACCGCGCGATCGCATTCGTCTCGGATTTTTCAGGGAAGGATTTTCAGTCGCGGCGGTTTCTCGGCGGGCTCATCGGTTACGTGAAGGTCTACCATCCGCAGATCGCCGAACATCTTGTAAAAAAACAACAACCAGGGCACATCATATTACCGGGCCAATCCTTCATGCCGCCTCCGGACCCCGAACCACACACCCATGGTCCCGGCTGCGAGCATCACCATTAGCTTATCCGTTCAGCACGCCACATTGAGCGCTACTTGTCGCAACCGCTGCTCCACGTGATGCGCCAAGCGGAGATCCGCTTCGTTCGAGATGGAGACAATCTGGACGCCGAATTCTCGCTCAGTCATCCACCGCACCATGGCCTGATCGATATCGACAATGCCTTCCCCATTGGGAAGCCAGAGCTGAATCTTGACTAGGGTGACGCAGGAAAGGCCGGGTGGTCCTTCGACGCGAAATCCGTTCAAAGAAATATCACGCACCACGGCCGGCCGAACGGAGTAGCTCGTCAGATAACAGCCGCTATACTCCGCAGAAATTCTCCGATACATGCGTCGCGTATAGAAATGACTCAAGGGAAGGCCTCCTTGGCTGAGAAACGATGGGCCAAGGATAACCGCGATGGAGGGATCAGAAAAATCCTACGAAAGTTCCCCCTCGAAAGCTGGGGATCTTCTAATGGAAGGAGCTAGGTTCAAGAGGCTAGGTCTCGATGATGTGGCAATAAATACAACGCCATACGGATACGGTTCGGACGCCACCAGCGTGCGGGCCAATGCTCCGGCCTTCTACTTGCCCAACGGTAGTACACTCGTCCCTTCCACACGATTCGCTTCCATCTGAGCGATCCCTTCAGGGAAGGTCTTCACATTCCGCGTATCTTGACCGGCCTCATCTAAGAAAATCGGACAAGGTGAAATTCCAATCAGACTTACACCGACTCCCCGGCTTCAAGATCCGACGACTTGACTCCAAGCACGGTGGGTGCCTCCTGAACCGGCTCACCTTCCCAATAGAGCATCCGGCGGCAGTAGGGGCAGACGATCAGGTCGTCTGAGCGTTTGACTTGCGCGATGAGCTGCGGCGGGATCTGCAGGCGGCAACCGGCGCACATGCCGTCGCGCACTGCCGCCAGCGGCTGGTCTTTCCGCGTCGCCTTGATTTGGGTGTACCGATCGAGCAGGTTCTTATCAATTCGCGCCGACGCCGCTTGCTGCCTGGCTTCGACTCTGGCCAATTCCGTCACAAGCTCCTTCTCCTGCGCGTCCAGGATCTGCTTCTCCCGAACAAAGACCTCCTCAAGCGCCTTCCGCTTCTCTTGCAGCTCTTTGGCGGTCTTCTGGAGCTGGTCGATCTTGTCCATCGCCAGCAAAATCTTTTCCTCGAACTCGCCACGCTTCTTGTTCGCCAACTCGATCTCGAACAAATGTGCCTGATATTCCTTGTTGGTCTTCAGGCCCGCCGCGTGCGATTTCATCTTCTCCGTGTGCGCCTCGTGCGCTTCCAGATCCTTCTCATGCGCGCGCCGCTCTTTGGCCGCCGCATCGGCCGCGGCCTTCGTGTCATCCAGAACTTGCGTCGCGTCTCTCAGAGGGGTTTCTGCAATATGCAGGCGTTCAGGGATTTTCCTTCGGATGTCCTTGATCTCCATGATGCGAAGATCAAGCTTTTGCAATTCGACGAGCGGAGACAGCTTGTGATTCAATGTGTCCTTTCTATCCGTCTGCGCAAAGACACATACGTGGAGAGCCGTTCAGGCTCCCTGGCAGCCTGGTGGGCCCACTAGGACTTGAACCTAGGACCAGCTGATTATGAGTCAGCCGCTCTAACCACCTGAGCTATGGGCCCGATCGGCACGGTTCAGGTTTAAGCCACAGCAACGACCATGACGGTTCTCGGCAGCCTTAGCCTTACCTATGAATCTTGACCCACTGCAGATTCTAGGCCGCCATCGGAACGGGAGTCAAATCACGCCCATTTCAGAGCTTAAAGACTTTCCACGAAGCTTCGGAGCTTCTTGCTCCGGCTCGGATGCCTCAATTTCCTCAAGGCTTTGGCTTCGATCTGCCGGATACGTTCGCGCGTCACTTCAAAATCCTGTCCCACTTCTTCCAGCGTATGGTCGGTCGCTTCCCCGATCCCAAACCGCTTACGCAAGACTTTCTCCTCGCGCGGCGTCAAGGTCTCCAGCGCGCTGTTGATCTGCCGCTGTAAATCGTAGCGAATGGCGGCTTCCAACGGGGAGACGGCTTTCTTGTCCTCGATGAAATCGCCAAGATGACTGTCCTCCTCCTCTCCGATAGGAGTTTCCAGCGAAATCGGCTCGCGCGCGATCTTGAGGATTTTCCGCACCTTGTCCAACGGCAGATCCATCCGTTCGGCGATTTCCTCCGGCAGCGGCTCGCGGCCCAACTTCTGCACGAGATGCCGGGAGGTCCGAATGAGTTTGTTGATCGTCTCGATCATGTGGACCGGAATCCGGATGGTCCGCGCCTGGTCGGCAATGGCCCGCGTGATGGCCTGCCTGATCCACCAGGTCGCATAGGTGCTGAACTTGTAGCCCCGCTTGTATTCAAACTTATCGACCGCCTTCATCAAGCCGATGTTGCCTTCCTGAATCAAATCCAGAAACTGCAAACCTCGGTTGGTATACTTCTTGGCGATGCTGACCACCAAGCGCAGATTCGCTTCCACCAGTTCGGCCTTGCCTCGCTTGACCCTCTCCTCCGCGACATCGAGATGCTTGACGGCATCCTTGATCTCTTCTGCAGGAACCAGCGCCTCTTCGTCTTCCAACTGCCGGATCTTGGCTTTGGCTGCTTGATACACCCTCTTGATGTCCGTGAGCGTTTCTTCTGAGACGCCCGCTTTCCGCTTCACGGCCAGGAAATCCTGTCTGGTCCGGCACATTTTCCTGAGCAGCTCCGCGCCCGTTTCTCCGCCGAATCCAATCCGCCGCTGGCAGCTCATGACCTCTCGCTCGGCCGACCGAATCTGGACGTTCAAATCGCGGACACGCTGCACCATTCGGTCTTTGAGCACCCCGTGGAGATTGACCGACTCGATCTTGTCCACGACCTGCTGGCGTGCCACCTCGAACTGTTTCTTGAACTTCTTGTGCTTCGCCGGATCGGCGCCGATGTGCTTGCCCTTTTCCACCAGCGCCTTCAGCGCCAGCGACACCTTGCGCACTGCATTCAGGGCATCCAATGTTTTGACGCGCAGCTCTTCATAGTCCCGCTCGACCGGCTGCTGATCTTCTTCGAGCTCCTCCTCCTGCTCCTGCACCGGCACGATCTCGCGCACATCGATCGTGGCGTCTTTCAGCTGATCCCGCAAGACGAGGACAAACTCAATCGTCATCGGCATGCCGTAGATCACCGACGCAATGTCCTTCTTGCCCTCTTCGATCCGCTTGGCGATCTCGATCTCTCCCTCGCGGCTGAGCAGCGCCACGCTGCCCATTTCCTTGAGGTAGAGCCGCACGGGATCATCCGTCCGGCTCAGCGCACCCGGCGTGAGGTCGATCGGCTTGTCGTTCTCCTCCTCGGACTCCGCTTCCGCCTCCTCACCGTCGTCGCGGACCTCGCCATTTCCAGACCGCTTCCGAACCCTCTCCCCTTCCGGAGCATCGACGATCTCGATGTCCATCTCGCTGAACATCGACATAATGCTGCCGAATTGGTCCGAGGACACGACTTCCGCCGGCAAGGTACTATTGAGCTCGTCGTAAGTCAGAAAGCCCTTTTTCTTCCCGATCGCGATCAGCTTTTTCACCTCAACGAGCAATTCTTGTTTCGCCATGACTACTCCTTCACCAAGGACAACGCCCCGACGGGTGGCGCGCCGGCTTTTCGGATCCGTAATTCGTTGATTTGCACATTCAGCACACGCGCCTCTTCCACCTGTCCCGCGCGTTCCGCCGTTTTCAACCTGGTAATAAGATCACGAAGGATCTGTTCCGCACATTTTCGGTCAAGACTATCCAAACAGGCTTTGATATGCATCGGCACATCGTCGAAATGATCGTCCCGCATCGATAGTTCTGTGGCAAGGGCCCCGCAACCGGAATCATCCATCGCGGCATCCAGCAACGCCCGGAGGCCGATGCGCCCATCTCCCTCCAAATGAGTCAGCGCCAACTCCACGAGCTTTCGGCAGGGCGCGACCGTGAAGGCTTCGGACCTCAAGCGCCGGACATCGGCAGGCGACAATTTGCCATGCAACAGCAGCAAGAGGAGATCCCGCTCTTCCGGCACTCCTTTGAACAGGGTGGAAACCTCGGTCCTCGGCGCAGATTGAATGGCCATGGATGCCGGCCCCCGCTGTTGCTGCGCCAGCAGCGCCGGATAGCGCTCGATTAAACGAGTTTGGCTGATCCCCAACCGTTCCGAGACGACCCTCATCCGCTCCTCTCGCTCGATCGGATGTTCGCTCTTTTGAAGAATACGGAGCACTTCATCCACGCTTCGGATACGGCTCTCCAGCGAACCAGCTTCGGCCTGCTTGAGCGTGTGATCCAACGCGTAATCCAAGAGACTCGGCGCGGCCGCTTCCATCTTTGCAAAGACGCCCGCGCCTTCTTTCCGCACAAAGGTATCGGGGTCCTCTCCGGCCGGTAAGGTGATGACCTTGACGCCCATCCCGCTGTTTACGAAGAGATCCAGCCCTCGCAATGCGGCCCGCACGCCCGCCGCATCGGGATCGAACAGTAGAACAACGTTATCGGCAAACCGCCGCAGGGTTTGAACATGTTCAAGGGTCAAGGCGGTGCCCAATGTGGCCACCGCATGCGTAAGCCCCGCTTGGTGCAGCGCGATCGCATCGAAATAACCTTCGACGACGATCACCGTCTTGGTCCGAACGATCGCCTCGCGCGCCTGTTCGAACGCAAAGAGCGTTTGTCCTTTTTTAAACAGAGGCGTGTCGGGAGAATTCAGATACTTGGGCATGCCGTCGCCCAGCACACGGCCGCCGAATCCCACCACGCGCTTGCGCAGATCGGTGATCGTAAACATGACGCGCGCGCGAAACCGATCGTAGAACCCGGACCCGCTGTCTCGCGCAATCACAAGTCCGGCTCTAGCGAGATCACCAGAGGCAAACCCTTGCTTGGCGAGCGCCTTGAGCAAACCATCCCACTCGGCCGGCGCAACCCCGATCCCGAACCGGTCGATCGTGTCCGACTGAATTCCCCGGCTCTCCAGATAGTCGCGTCCGACAGCACCGGCCCGGTCATCGCGCAGGTTGTGTTTAAACCAGGCGGCGGCGGCTTGGTTCAGTTGCTCAACTCGTTTCACTTGCCCCGCCTGAGACCCGACGTGGTGCGCGGCTTCCTCAACCTCAATGCCCACCTTCCGCGCGAGATCGCGGACCACCTCTGGAAAATTCGCGCCGGTGATTCGGGTGAGAAACGTAAACACATTCCCGCCGGCCCCGCAGCCGAAACAATGAAAAATCTGCTTCGAGGGACTCACTGTGAAGGAAGGGCTCTTCTCCTGATGAAACGGGCACAAACCCTTGAGGTTCTGCCCCGCCTTCGTCAAAGAGACGTGCAGGCTCACAACGTCGGCGATATCGATCCGCCCCTTGACCTGATCGATGATGTCGTCGGAAATCAAACCCTGACCCACGAGAGTCGCAGCTCCTACAGCTCCGTCACGCACGACCGGACGAGTCGGTTGGTATGTTGTCGGGTTAATTGACCGGACAGAGTAACAGACGGCTTGAAAATCTGTCAATTCTGCGGAACTCGCTTAGCCGGGAGGCCAGCCCATGTGTCGACCACCCATCACATGAAAATGCAGATGCAAAACCGTCTGACCACCGTCTCTGCCCGTATTGGCAACGAGACGATAGCCGGACTCAGATAAGCCCTTGCTTTTCGCGACCTTCGTGCAGGCCAGCAGCAAGAGCCCGATCAACGATTGGTCCTGAGGACCGTAGTCCTGCACCGAGACCACATGTTTCTTGGGTATGACCAGCGTATGCACCGGCGCCTGTGGATTGATGTCGTCGAAGGCCAAGGTCTGATCGTCTTCGTGCACGATCTTGGCTGGAATCTTTTTTTCTACGATCTTACAGAACAGACAATCGCTCATCGCCGGCTCCTCACGATTCCACTCTCAAACCTGCCTTGCCGAACCGTTTGCCGAGTTCCTCGTAAATGTCCTGGAGTGCGATCTCATGATAGCCCAGGACCATGAGGGTATGGAATAACAGGTCCGCAATTTCGTAGACGATCTCTTCCCTCTTGCCGCCCTTGGATGCCAGCAGGACTTCACCGGCTTCTTCAGCGACTTTCTTGAGAATCTTGTCGTGGCCCCCCTCGAACAACTTCGTCGTGTAGGAGCCTGCCTGCGGATGTGCCCGGCGATCCTGTATCGTCCGCAAGACCGCATTGAGAATCCCGCCCGCCGCATCCTGCGTCTTGTGCCCGGCGACCCGGCCCTGCTCGTCAAGTCGTGAAAAAAAGCAGGCGCGTTCGCCCGTGTGGCAGGTCGGTCCCACCGCTTGGGCCTTCACCAGGATCGTGTCCTGGTCGCAATCGACAAAGAGATCTTTCACATGGAGCGTGTGGCCAGATGTTTCGCCTTTCTCCCAGAGCTGTCGGCGCGACCGGCTCCAAAAGTGAACGCGCTTCATTGCAAGAGTTCTGGCAATCGCCTCTTGGTTCATATAGCCAAGCATGAGGACCGATCCATCCAGCCAGTCCTGAACGACCGCCGGGAGCAGCCCCTGTTCATCGAACTTGAATTGATTTGCCGGTGTCGCACTCATTCGTTCATGCCGCCTGCGCGGCTCCATCCGATCGTACCGGGACTCCTCGCGCCTTCAGATAGGCCTTGGCCTGTTGAATCGTATAGGTCCGAAAATGAAAAATCGAGGCGGCCAGCACCGCATCGGCTTTCCCTTTGGCAAACCCCTCATAGAGATGTTCAAGCGTCCCGACACCGCCTGACGCAATCACGGGGATCGAGACCGTTCCTGATACGGCAGCCGTCAGGCCAAGATCGTACCCGCTTTGTTGACCGTCCTGATCCATGCTGGTCAAGAGAATCTCGCCCGCTCCATAGCCTTCCATCCTCTTTGCCCACTCGACGACATCGAGCCCGGTCGATTTCCGCCCCCCATGCGTAAATACTTCCCAGCGGCTGCCGGCGGCGCTCCGCTTGGCATCGATGGCCACCACGATGCATTGCGTGCCGAATCGCTGAGCCGCTTCCTTCACAAACTCGGGCCGCTCCACCGCGGCAGTATTGATGCTCACCTTGTCCGCTCCGGCATTCAACAGATTGCGGACATCCTCGACCGTCCGCACGCCGCCCCCGACCGTCACCGGCATAAACACCCGCGCCGCCGTTCGCTCAACGACATCGATGATCGTCTTCCGGTTTTCATGGGACGCAGTGATGTCGAGAAAGCACAGTTCGTCTGCACCCTCACGGTCATAGGCAGCGGCCACTTCGACGGGATCGCCTGCATCTCGGAGCGCCACGAAGCTGACGCCTTTGACCACACGGCCGTCTTTCACGTCAAGACAGGGAATGATACGTTTGGTCAACATCTTTAGTCCGTGAGGGGTGAGAGGTACGGCGTGAGGCGAACCGCATGCCTCACCATTTTCTTCATACCTTACCGCTTACGCTTTACTGAACCTACTGTTCGTCCTTAACCTCAACCTTAGCCTACGCCTTATTCAAGGGCCGCCACCGCGGCCCTGAAGTCAAGTTTCCCATCGTACAGGGCCTTGCCCACGATCGCCCCTTCGATACGAGGGCCAAGGGACCGCACCGCCAACAGGTCCTCGATCCGGCTGATCCCGCCTGAGGCGATGACAGGACAAGACGAATGGGCCACGATTTCTTCCAGGGCCGGAATGTTCGGCCCGCTCAACATGCCGTCACGCGCAATATCCGTATAGATCACTGCCCCAATCGCGCAGCCCGATACCTCTTTCAGAAGATCGACCGCTCTGATATCCGACACTGCCGTCCAGCCCTTCACGGCCACCTTGCCGCCGCGCGCATCGAGCCCCAGAAGAATCCGGCTGGGAAACTCCTTGCAGGCCTGTTCGAGAAACGCCCGATCCAGGAGCGCTGCCGTGCCAAGCACCACACGGGACACCCCGGCATGAAGATACCGTCGGACTGTTTCGATAGACCTGATCCCTCCGCCCACCTGAACCTTCACGCTCACCGTCTTCATCACAGCTTCGATCTGGGGCAGATTGCGGGGTTCGCCGTCCACAGCGCCGTTCAGGTCCACGACATGGATCATACGCGCGCCGCCCTCTTGCCACTTTTGCGCAACCGCCTGCACATCGTCCGAATAGACCGTCTCTGCCGCCATGTCGCCTTGGCGCAATCGAACACAGCGGCCGTCCTTCAAATCAATTGCCGGAATGATCAGCACGTTATTTGCCTCTCCCAACGCCGAACGGAAATTCCCTCAGAATCTCCTCGACGCCATATTCGGCGAGTTCTTCCGCCGTCACAAACATCCCGTATCGTTTGACGAATCCGACAAAATCCTCCGTCAACGGCCGCTGCCGCTCATAGTAGCGACCGACCCAGAGCACCCGCCCGTCCGCCGCCACCACCTTGACTTCGAAGCCGACAGAAGCGGCGGGATTCGCTCCGAGCCGACTGCCGACCCGTTCCTGATACATCGACACATAACCCATCAATGCCGCATCGGCCTTCAGCTTCTTGGCAACCAAGGCGGCAGTTGCTTCCGGCTTGGCCGTGGAGAGAGCGCCCTCGGCAGCTGCGGCCTTGGCCGAATCGCCGAGCGGCAGTATCTGCATCCCTTCCCGCTCCTGAAGCCGCTTCCAGAATAATTGCGTGATGCGCTCCGCCGCATGACCTGGAACGGAATCGGCTTGCCTGGGCGGCGGTTCCACCTCCGAGGGAATCGCCAAGGACATGTCCGACTGGTGGATACTCTGGGGAGTCGAAAAATACCGATTGCCCTGGTCGCGCACCTGCGGCGTGACAATCGCGGTAAACGGCACCAGCGCCATGGAGCGAATGGTATAACGCGGCAGTTGGTCCGACGACTCCGTCGTGACCTTCCATCCGCTACAACTCGCGACCGCGAACATCAAGACCGTCAGCGTGAGCACGTGAGACGATAGGCGTAAGACGATCGGTCGCTTGTCGTGTCTGTTCATACCCAACCTCTTATGCCTTCCACTCCCCAAAATTCTTGATCAACCGCAGCCCCACCGCCTGGCTTTTCTCCGGATGAAACTGGCAGGCCACGATATTGTCCTTCCACACGCT
>Ga0210334_10326602_pt1 | contig 15143 bp, 16 predicted proteins | sample S306metaT_FD_164440 | JGI IMG/M metagenome (GOLD analysis project Ga0210334, IMG submission 164440) | Metatranscriptome of estuarine sediment microbial communities from the Columbia River estuary, Oregon, United States - S.306 (Metagenome... | ecosystem: Environmental > Aquatic > Marine >... | reverse complement strand
TTCCTGGCTGATACGCCCATCAGCAGACGAGTCCGGCATCCTGGGCAGCGCCGCGCATCCGACACGATCGGGCGCGAGCAGACCGGGCAATTCAGGATCCGGGCGTCGAGCTCCCCGATCCCCAGGATCGGATCCTCATCCGCCCGACGGCCGCGTCGTCGGCGCAATGTGCCCAGTGCCATGCTGCTTCGGCCACCTCGTCGTGCCTGCGCGAGCGCGCGGCCGACGGTGAGGCCGGTCGCGAGGCGTTCTCGCCCGCGAGGCTGCGGCGAGTCTAGGCAGCGGGGCATCCACGCCGCAGCCGGTCGATGGTCCCGGGGCGACCCGGTACCACACCGCTTCGTGCAGGGCCGGGTCGTTGGCGTCTGTGACAGGGGGCGACTCGGCCCGGGAGGATGGGCCGGTCGGCCGGGCCGGTCGGCCCTCGTGATTGCGTGTACCTGCGCGATACTCGTTCCATGCGACTCGAGCTGACCCATCGCGCCGACTACGCCGTCCGGGCGATGCTCGCCCTCGCCTCCCCCGATGTCGAAGGGCTCCAGAGCGTTCGCCACATCGCCGAGCGGATGGCGATCCCGCCACGGTTCCTGCCCCAGGTCATGCGGGATCTGGCAGGGGCCGGCCTCGTCGAGGCGCAGCCCGGCCGGCGGGGCGGGTATCGCATGGTGCGCCCGGCGGAGCGCGTCAGCCTGCTCGACATCATCGAGGCGGCCGAGGGCGACACCAGGCGCCAGACCTGCGTGCTGCGGGGCGGTCCATGTGGGTTCGACGGCTACTGCGCGGTCCACCCGGTGTTCGCTGACGCGGAGGAGGCCGTGATGAGCCAGCTCGCGCGCTCGAGGCTGTCCGATGCGGCCGAGGTTTTCGGCAGGTTCGGGCGGGGCGCCATCGTCGGGCGGCCGACGAGCGACACCGCGGCGAAGGCGCCCTCGACCTGAGTCGATCGCCCCTCCGCCGTCGCGGCCAGACCGACCCACGGCCGACACCGCGATTCGAAGATTGTGCCGAATGGCACATTCCCACTCGCTCGCCTGCCACCCACAATGAACACCAAGTCAGTGTGTGTTAGAAAGCGAGGACTTCGACATGCGCACCCCATCGCGGCGCCTGATCCCCCTGGCCGTGCTTGCGATTGCGGTCGCCGCCTGTGCTGGGGCGTCGCGCCCGTCCTGGACGTTCGGGCCCACCACCGCATCGATCGCTTCACCCGGGCCAGCCGCCTCCAACGCGCCTGGCCAGACGGTCGGAACGATCGCGATCGAGGCCTTCGACCTCGGCTTCACGCCCGCCGCCATCGAGGTCGCCCAGGCCGGTGTCCAGACCGTCGAGTTCAAGAACACGGGCTCGACCGTCCACGACGTCACGTTCGCCGACGGCACCAAGATCGAGGCGGGCGCCGGTCAGACGGCAACCGGCGAGGTGACCATCCCGGCCGGCGGACTCACCTTCATCTGCTCGATTCCGGGTCATGAGCAGGCCGGGATGAGCGGCGCCGTCACGGTCACGGGCACGAGTCCCAGCGCGTCGGACGACGCAGGGGGCCACGGCGGCCCGACCGCCGCCCTGCCCTCGCCCGACCCGAACGTCCCGGCCCCGGTCGTCCATGACCCGATCGCGCCGAAGCTCCTCGAGGGCACGACCCACGACGTCACCCTGACGATCGAAGAGAAGATGATGACCGTCGCCAAGGGCTACCAGGTGGCGGTCTGGACCTTCAACGGCACCGTGCCCGGTCCGACGCTGCGGGTGAAGCAGGGCGACACGATCCGCGTCCATCTCGTGAACCCGGCGACCAGCAAGCTGCCCCACAGCGTCGACTTCCACGCCAGCCAGGTCGCCTGGAACGACGAGATGACCTCGATCGACCCCGGCCAGGAGAAGCTATATGAGTGGCGCGCCGACTACGCCGGCGTGTGGATGTATCACTGCGGCACGGCACCGGCGCTCCATCACATCGCCAACGGCATGTTCGGTGCCGTCATCGTGGAGCCGATCGAGGGGTTCGAGCCGGTCGATCACGAGTTCGTGATCATCCAGAACGACTGGTACTTCGGTGGCCAGGGTCAGATCACGGACCTCGACAAGGCCGCGGCTGGCGCCCCGGCTCCCGATTGGGTCGCTTTCAACGGCGTCGCCGCCCAGTACGTCGACTCGCCGATCGAGATCGGCACCGGCAAGAGGGTGCGCCTGTTCGTGCTGGATGCCGGACCGAACATCGACAGCTCCTTCCACATCGTCGGCACGATCTTCGACACGGTCTACAAGGAAGGCATACGGCTCACGCCCGAGAATCCGGGCCACTGGGGCTCCCAGGCCGTCGACCTTGCGCCGGCACAGGGGGCGGTCATCGAGTTCGAGGCCGCCGAGGACGGGCTGTACCCGATGGTCACGCACGCCTTCAACTTCCCCGGCCGCGGCGCCCTGGGTCTCTTCCAGGCCGGCGACGGCGACCCCAGGAACTAGCCTCTTCCCCCGTCCGAACGCCGCCCCGGGTCCTCGCCCCGGGCGGCGTTCGGGCCCTCTCGGGCATCCATCGCCCGTGCACCCGACATCGGGACCGCGGGGTATCGGGCCGTTCGGCTCCTGCCCCGCGTGCCCGGTTCAGGTAGCGTGCCGGCGTTCCCGCTCTTGGCCCGCGCCGCGCAACCCACCGGAGATCCCAGGATGTCCCGCCGTTCGTTCGCCGCCCTGCTCATCGTGCTCATCGCCGGCCACGCCATCGCCGCGTGCTCGGGCGGGAGCATGACCGTGACCGAGGCATGGGCCCGCCCGTCCATGGGCATGGATCGCGCCGGCGCCGCCTATCTCGTCATCAGGAACGACACCGGCAAGAACGACGCCCTGATCGGCGCCTCGAGCTCGGCGTCCGCCAGGGCCGAGCTGCACGAGACCTCGACCGCGTCCGACGGCATGACGGGGATGGCTCCCGTCTCGGAGATCCCCGTCGCGGCGGGCGGTTCGGCCACCCTGGAGCCAGGTGGTTTCCACATCATGCTGATCGACCTGGTCGAGCCGCTCGTGGCCGGCCAGACGATCGACATCACCCTCACCTTTCGCGGGGCCGGGGAGGTCACGGTGACCGCCGAGGTCCGCGAGACCTGAACGTCGAGCTGCCGACGGCAGCGCGGCGCGGGCCGGAGTAGGCTCGATCCCGATGCGCCCCTTCCTGCCGTCCTCCTCCACGCCGGAACCCGTTCCGGGGCCGGCCGCGGATCCCGCGTCCCGGTCGATCGAGTCGCGCTGGGCAGCGGTCGGCGCGCTCCTCGGCGGAAGCGTCCTCGTCCTGCTCGTGGGTCTCATCGCCCTGGTCTGGCTGGGCAGGACCGGTGGGCTGCCGGCGGCGGGCGGCGGCGCCAACCCGACCGGATCGACGGCGCCGACGGCCGGGTCGTTCCTCTATGCGGATCCGCGGCCGGCTCCACCGCTGGCACTCGTTGACCAGGACGCCGAGCCGTTCGAGCTGGCGTCCCTTCGGGGCGCCCCGGTACTCCTCTTCTTCGGCTACACCCATTGTCCCGACGTCTGCCCGACGACCATCGGCGTCCTCAATCGGGTGCTCGGCGAGCTCGGCGCGGGACCACGAGCCGTCTTCGTGAGCGTGGATCCCGAGCGCGACACGCCGGCCGCGCTGAAGGACTATCTCGAGTTCCTGCCGGACGCCTACCTCGCGCTGACGGGCAGCCCGGCGGCCGTCCGGTCGGCGGCCGATGGGTACGGCGTCGACTACGCGAGGATCGACACCGGGTCGGCCGGCGGCTACGCGATGGCCCACACCGCGAACGTCTTCCTGCTCGACGCGAGCGGCCTGCTCCGCGGCAGCTTCCCCTTCGGCACGGAGGCCGCATCGATCGCGGCGACGGTGCGTGAGCTGGCGACCGCCACGGCCGGCAGCTCGTCGACGCCCTCGGTCGAGCGTTCAGCCGCTCCGTCACCGGCCCCGACGCCGACGCCGGCGGCGCCGGCCACCCTCACGCTCCGTCCGGTGGTCGTGTCGACCTCGATGTGGTCGGGCGGCGCGAGCCCGATCCTGCTCACGCTGGCCGACGAGTCGGGGGCCGCGGTCGGCACCTCGATCACCGCCGCGTCCGTCCAGATCGTCGACGAGCTCGGGGCACCGGCGGGCGGGCCGGTCGCCGGTCGGATGATCCGTCCGCCCGGCGAGCAGCGGGACCTGCTGCTCGCTCGCCTCGACGTGCCGACGGCCGGCCGCTGGCGCGTGGAGGTCGCTGTGACCGATTCGGGGCGCGAGCTCCGCGGCCGGACCGAGATCGACGTCCTCGATCCCGGCGAGACGGCGGAGCTCGGCAAGGCGGCGCCCGACGTCCGGACGCCGACGGCCGCCGACGCCGGCGGGGACCTGACAGCGGTCACGACCGACCCGCAGCCGGATGCGCGTCTGTCCGAGACCTCGACCGCCGATGCCCGGGCGGCCGGCAAGCCGTACGTGCTGGTCGTCGATTCGTACCGCTTCCGCGTCTCGCCGGCCTGTGGCCTCGCGATCGGGATGGTCCGCTTCCTGGCGGATCGCTGGCCCGACGTGGCCTTCATCCACCTGGAGCCGTACAGGTACTCCGTCGTGTCCGAGACGCCGGTGCTCCTTGGCGACATCTCGAACCCGACGCTGACGGAGGTCGCCCGCTCCTGGGGGCTCGGCTACGGGCAGTGGGGCCCGGCGTCCGTGCCGTGGGTCTTCGTCGTCGATGGAGCGGGCGTGGTGCAGGCCAAGTACACCGGCGTCCTCGGCAGCGACGACATCGACGTCATCCTGACCGACATCGTCGACTGAGTAGCCCCTAGGCCCTGCTCGCACGGCGCAGGGCGATCGCCGCCAGGATGAACCCGACCACGACGGTGATGCCGTACGCGACGCACCACGTGCAGATCGCCTTGATGACGAACAGCTCGAGGTAGGTCAGGTAGGCGACGAACAGGCTGCCCAGGATGCCCAGCCCATAGGCGACCAGCAGCGCCCGTCGATCCGCCCAGCGCCACCACGCCAGGCTCGCCCCCAGCAGGACGACCGAGAAGGCGAAGCCGATGGCAGCCACCGGGATCCCGAACAGCTCGGCGTACTCGCTCTGCTGGACCGTCTCGCAACCCCCGCCACCTGGACCGCAGGCCGGGGTCCCTCCGGCCACCCTGATCGCCAGCAGGTAGCCGGCGACCCCCAGGCCGAGGGCGGCGAGGACGACGATGGCGAGTCCGAGCCGAGATGCCCGCCGTGGCGCGGCGACGGGCGCAGTCGCCACCGGGCTACGGGCTCGCGGAAGGGGCGCCGGACACAGCCGGCGAGGCGGCGGCGGCCGCCTCCAGGATGATCGGCGACAGCTGCGCGTACGACGCGGCACCCTCGATGACCTGCCCGTTCACGTTCAGCGTGGGCGTCAGCTTGATCCCGGCCGCAACCGATTCGTTGGTGGCGGTCCGGACCGCGGCCTGCTCGGTACCGGAGGCGACGCAGGCGTCCCACGACGCACGATCGAGCCCGATCGCATCGGCGATCGCCTGGAGGCGCTCGGCTCGGAAGGCGCCCTGATTCTCACCATCCCAGTTGGCGAACAGCCAGTCGTGGTAGGTCCAAAACTCGCCCTGCGCTCCGGCGCAGCGCGCGGCGGCGGCGGCCTCGACCGACTCGTCGTAGTCCGGATTCGAGCCACGCTGGCCCTGGAACGCGGCGTCCTTGTAGGCGATCTTCAGCGTGCCGTTCACCACGTACGTCTCGCGCAGGAGGGGCTCGGTCTCCTCGGCGAAGGTTCGGCAGGCCGGGCACTGGAAGTCGGAGTAGACCTCGAGTGTGACTGGGGCGTTCGGGTCGCCTATCAGCTGGCCGTCGACGACGGCGCCCGCCGGGATCGGGTCGGTGGGCGCCGAGAGACCGAGCGGCAGCGTCCCGTCGCCGCTGGGGCGGTTCTGCATGACCACGACGGCACCGATGAACACGACGCCGACGATGAGGGCGGCGGCGGTGATCAGCACCATGGGCGACTGCCAGCCGGGTCGCTTCGAGCTCTGCTCCTCGCGGACCCGGCGCTGTTGGCGTTCGGCGAGCCGCCGCTCGCGGCGCGTCTGCGGGGCGTTGGGATCGGACGGAGTGGACAGGGTCGGGTCCTCCTCGACAGGACGGGGCGCTTCATGCGGGACGCGGCTCGAACATCCTAGCCGAGCGAGCGCCGACCAGCCGGCGGCGCGGGAGGTCGACCGGGTTCGCCCGGGGCGCCGCACAGATGGACGACCAGCTCTGGCGGACTGTGATGATACTGAGTATCATATAGTCGTGAAAGACTCACGAAGGGACGAGCGATGAGCTCGACGTCGCCCGAGCACAACGTCGCGTTCGACCCGCACGCGCACCCGCACGATCACGCCAGTGACCGCCATCTGCCCGAGGTCAGCGCCGGCCTCGACGCCGGGCACGCCCGCGCCCATTCGGATGCCTGGCTGTCGGATGTGGCCGTCGGCTACGAAGGTCGGCCCGTGCTCGCCAAGGTGACGCTGGCGATCGAGCCCGGCACGCTGCTCGCGGTGGTCGGACCGAATGGCGCCGGCAAGAGCACCCTGCTGAAGCTGCTGGCCGGGCTCCTGCGGCCGTGGACCGGTCGGATCGAGGTGCTCGGCCACCCGCCCGGCCAGCAGGCCCGTCGCGTCGCCTACGTGCCCCAGGCCGAGCTCGTCGACTGGGCATTCCCCGTGACCGTCGGCGATGTCGTGATGATGGGTCGCTACCCGAAGCTGGGTCCGATCCGACGACCGGGGGCCGACGACCGGCGAGCCGTCAAGGAGGCGTTGGCCAAGGTCGGCATGACGGATCACGCCGCCACGCAGATCGGCCGCCTATCGGGCGGTCAGCGACGCCGCGTGTTCCTCGCTCGCGCCCTGGTCGGGGAGCCCGATGTCTACCTGCTCGACGAGCCGGTCACCGGCATCGATGCCACGACCCAGGAGGACCTGATGGACATCCTGGAGTCCGAGGCTCGTCGCGGGCGTACGGTCGTGGCGACGACACACGATCTCGCCTGCGCCGCCCAGCGCTTCCAGAGCGTGCTGGCCGTCAACGGGACGGTCATCGCCCATGGGCCTTCGTCGCTCGTGCTCGATCAGGACGTCCTGGCGGCCACGTACGGCGGTCACCTGCTCGTGCTCGGCGGTGGTGCCGTCGTGCTGGACGACGCGCACCATCACGACGAGCCGGCGCCGGGCGAGCGCCACTTCCACGACGGCTCCGGCGAGGGGGGCTGATGGACGCCCTCCTCGAACCCCTCTCGCTGGGCTTCTTCGTGCGCGCCCTCGTCGCCTCGACGATGGTCGGCGCGGTCTGCGCGATCGTGGGCACGTACGTCGTGCTCAAGGGCATCGCCTTCATCGGCGATGCGATCAGCCATGCGGCCTTCCCCGGAATCGTCGCGGCCTACATGCTCTCGATCCCGTTCTACCTCGGGGCCGGATTGGCGGCGGTCGGCACGGCGCTGGCCATCGGGTTCGTGACGCGCCATGCCCGGATCCGGCAGGACACCGCGATCGGGGTGCTGTTCGCAGGCTCATTCGCGCTCGGCGTGTTCATGTTCAGCACGATCCAGGGCTACGTCGCCGATCTGTACGGCTTCCTGTTCGGGAACGTGCTCGCGATCTCGTTCGACGACCTGGTCGCCCTGGCCGTCCTCAGCACGATCGTCCTCCTCGTCGTCGTCGTGCTCTGGAAGGAGCTGCTCTACGCCACCTTCGATCCGCTCGGCGCCGGGGCATCCGGATTCCGCACGGATTGGCTGGAGTACGTGTTCCTGGCCCTGGTCGCGCTGACGATCGTGATCAGCCTCCAGGCAGTCGGGATCATCCTCGTTGTTGCGATGCTGGTCACGCCGGCTGCGGCCGCCCAGCTCCTGACCGTGCGATTCGGAAGGATGATGGGCCTGGCTGTGATGATCGGGGCCGGCTCGGCGGTCGCCGGCCTGTACCTGTCGTTCTGGCTGGACGCGGCGAGCGGCGCCACGATCGTGCTCGTCGAAACGCTGGTGTTCCTCGTCGTGCTGGCCCTCGGGCCGCGCACCGGGCTCCTCGCCCGCCGCCGTCGCGGCCGGAACGCGGCCACGACCGACGTCGTGACCACGGGACGCTGAGGGAACCGTGGGAGATCCCGTTACTGTGGTGGCCGCCCTCGATCGCGCCGGCTACCGGCTTACGGAGCCGCGGCGCCAGGTCGCCGAGCTCATCGCCGATCACGACGGCCACTTTACCGCCGCCGACCTCGTCGACGCCGCGCGCGATCGCCGGCTCGGGATCGGGCGAGCGACCATCTTCCGTGCCCTCGACCTGTTCGCGACGCTGCGCGTGGTCGAGCGCGTCGACCTACCCGATGGCGGCCACGCCTACGTCGGCTGCGAACCGGTCCACCATCACCATGTCATCTGCACGTCCTGCGGAAGGTCGGCCGAGGTCGAGGATTGCGGCATGGTCGAGGTCGTGCGCCAGGTGGGGCGTCGGTCCGGGTATCGCGTCGACTCCCACCGGCTCGAGCTGTTCGGCACGTGCCCCGACTGTCAGCGCACCGCGCGGCAGTAGACCAGCGACTGGCATGCGACGCTTCAGGACCACCCGACCGCCAGCGCCTGCTGCGGCGCCGCGTCGTCTGCTCGCCGCCCTGATCGTGATCGCGACCCTCGCCTCGGCCTGTGCGTCGGCAGACGCACCGGCCCGGCCGGACGCGCCGGGATCGACGCCGGACGCCGACGCGCTCCAGGTCGTCACGACCACGACCGTCTTCGCCGACCTCATCCGCCAGGTCGGAGGCACCAGGGTGGCCGTGCACAGCCTCGTTCCCAGGGGCGGCGAGGTCCACACCTTCGATCCCACGCCGTCCGACGCCCGGCGAGTGACCGAAGCCGGACTGATCGTGGTCAACGGCCTCGGGCTCGACGACTGGCTCGGCGATCTCGTCGCCGACGTCGGATCGGAGGCGACCGTCATCGAGCTGGGGGTGGATCTCGCCGGCGTGACCTACATCGAAGGCGGCGCGCACGCGGCCTCCGGCGGCGGTGCCACCGATCCACAGGGCGTCGGTGACGTCGACCCGCACCTCTGGATGGACGTCGCCTACGCCTCACGCTACGTGGACCGGATCGCAGCAGCCCTGACACAGGCCGATCCGGACGACGCAGCCGCCTACGAAGCGGGCGCCGCCGCGTACCGTGCCCGGTTGGCGGATCTCGACGCGTGGGTCGAGACGCAACTCTCGTCGGTGCCCGAGGCGGATCGGCGGATCGTGTCCTTCCACGACGCCTTCCCGTACTATGCGGCGGCTTATGGGCTCGAGGTCGTCGGCACGATCGTCGACGCGCCCGGACAGGACCCGAGCGCGGGCGAGGTGGCCGACCTCGTCGGGGCCATCCGCGAGGACGGAGTCGTCGCGATCCTCAGCGAGGCGCAGTTCAGCGACGAACTTGCGCGGACGATCGCCGACGAGACCGGGGCCCGGGTCGTCAGCGACCTCTACACCGACACCCTTGGTGATCCTCCGGTGGACACGTATGAGGGCCTCATCCGCTGGGACACGGAGCGGATCGTCGCGGCACTGCGCTAGGTGTGTTTCCGGGCGATCCGATCGGATCGCGGTGGGATCGCGGCGGCCGCCCGACTCCGCCGGGACCATCGGCCGGGCGCGCCTGGCCCGAACGTCGCGGACCCGGACTGAAACCTGGACGGCATCCTGCGCCTCGGACACCAGTAGGGACCCTTCGGGTTCGCACGTCCAGCCGGGGTCATCCATGCGTCTGAGCGGTCGCGCCTTCGTCATCCTCCTCGCCGTCGTCGGGCTCGGTGTCGTCGCGGCCACCGACCAGATCCTGCCGGCGACGTCGGAGCACCAGGCGCAGCTGCGCATCTGGCTGGCGGCGCGGGCCGCCGGGATCACCGCCTACCTGCTGCTGACGATCCAGGTGGTCCTCGGCCTCGTTCTCTCGAACCCGACCAACCAGACGACCTGGAGGCTCAGCAAGCACCTCTTCCCGTGGCATGAGAACGCCTGGATCTTCGTCCTCGCCTTCCTGGGCGCCCATATCGTCACGATCGTGGTCGACCCGTTCGCGGGTGTCGGCATCGCCGGCGCGATCGTGCCTGGGCTCTCGAGCTACCGCAGCTCGGCGGTGGCGCTGGGGACGCTCGGCCTCTATGCCCTCCTGGTCACGGGCCTGACGGCTCGCTATACGAAACGACTGCCGGCCGGAGCCTGGCTGAAGATCCACCGCCTCGCCTTCGGGGTGTTCCTGCTGGCCTGGCTGCACGGGATGCTGGCCGGCACCGACAGCGCGACGATCATGCCGATGTACCTCGCCACCGGCGCCGCCGTCGTCGCGGCCGCCGCCTATCGCTACTGGGTGGTTCGCCCGTCCCGACCGATCCCGGCCCGGCGCGATCTGCTCGTCACCGTGGAGGTGTCCGCTCGATGAACGGCCTGCCGCTCCCCATCCGTCGCCTTGTCGTGCTCGCCGGTGTCGTGGCGGTCATGGCGCTCGGCGTGGCCTCGATCCGGGCTGCCTCGAACTGGACCGCCGACGCAGCGCCCCTGACCGTCGAGCCGGTGTCGCTCGAGACCGTCCAGACCCGCCTCGCCACCGAGGGTGCCAGGTCGGAAGCGCTCGTTGCCGACCTGGCCGCACTCGAAGCACAGGTCGCCGAGATGACCGGCGCCCTCGACGCGGCTCAGGGTCAGCTCGATGCCGATGGCGCGGTCGCGACGAGCCTGCAGGCACAGCTGACAGCTGCTCAGGATCGGCTGGCGAAGGTCCAGGCTCTCGTCGCCAAGGCCGAACGCCAGCTCCGGGCCGCCGCAACGGTCCGAGCCGCCGCGCCACCGGCCGCCGCGCCGGCCGCGACCTCGGGTGAGCACGAAGGGGAGCACGACGATGACTGAGGTGCTCCGGCCGATCGGTCGCACGTTCCCGGGTCGCACGTTCCCGGGTCGCGCACTCCCGGATCTGCCGACCGCCGATGTCCGGCCGGCAGTCCGGGCCATCGGCGCCCGCGCCTCGGCCGAGGTGAGGCGGCCCTACCATCTCGGGGTGCTGCTCGGGGTCTCGGCCGGCGCGTACGCCGTTTCGCTGGCCGGCGTCTCCTTCCTCCAGGCGTCGACCGAGGCCGCCACCGCGGCCGTCCGGGCTCCCGCGCTGAGTGCCATCGATGGGATGGCGGCCGACAATGACCGCCTCGAGCGGGTCGTCGCCGGGATCCGGGAGCGTCTCGCGACGACCGGCGACGGCTATGGCGCGGCCGCCGCCACACTCGCCGATCTCGAGGTCCAGCTCGACGCGCTCGCGGTGACCGTCGCGGAGGTCGAGGGTCAATCGCTCAAGCTCCCGACGCGGATCTCGCTGCCGAGCGCTCCCCGTCCGGCGGCCGCGACCCAGCCGCGCACCGTCGCCACGACGGGGGCGTCGGGCGGCTGAGAGTCCCGATCGCGACGCGGTGCTGAGGGTGCAGGGCTGGACCGGGTCGGTCGATGGCGGCCCCGACCTGCGCCGGTTCGCCGGACGCGCCATGGCGTCGCCCCTGCGGCTGACGATGGCGGGCGACGCGTCCGGGTCGCTCGCCGAGGCGGCCTGGGCGCAGGTGCAGGACGAGTTCGAGGCCTCCGAGCAGGCGATGTCCAGGTTCCGGGAGAGCAGCGGCCTCACGAGGCTGAACCGGGCGGCGGTCGAAGGCCGCTCGACGGTGGTCGATCAGCGCCTGCGGCGTGCGGTCGTGGCGACGGATCGTGCCTATCGGGTCACCGGCGGCCGGTTCGATCCGCGGGTCCTGCGAGATCTCGACCGCCTCGGATATCGCGGGGCGGCGATCGCGCCGAGCGATCCTGTCGCGGTCGCCGGCTCCTCGGCCGCCGCCGATCCCGAGCCGGAACGGCTGGTGTGCCTGGGACCGGGCGGCACCGTCCGGCTTGCGGCGCCGATCGATCTCGGCGGGATCGGCAAGGGGCTCGCCCTACGCTGGGCGGCCGCCCGGGTGCAGCGGCTGCTCGGACCAGGGGATGGCGCGCTCCTCGAGGCGGGGGGGGACATCGTCGCGCTCGGTCGCGGTCCCGAGGCCGGCGCCTGGCCGTGCGGCATCGAGGACCCGAATGGTGGCGGCGATCTCGCCGTCGTCGAGGTCGGCGCCGGGGCGTTGGCCACGTCGTCGATCCGGGTCCACCGCTGGCAGGCCGAAGATGGCTCGCCCGTGCACCACCTGCTCGATCCGAGGACCGGACAGCCCAGTGGTGCCGGTCTCCTGGCGGTCAGTGTCGCCGCCCCGGACGCGGCATGGGCGGAGGTGCGGACCAAGCAGCTCTTCCTCGCGGGCTCGCGTGGCATCGGCGCCCTCGCACGAGGCCTCGGGCTGGCCGCCTGGTGGGTGACCGAGGACGGGACGCTCGAGATGACGCCGGCAGCGCGAGTGCAGACGACATGGATGGCGAGCGAGGCGCCGCCGGCGTAGCCCGCGACGAGGATTGGCCCTGGCGCTCGCGAGGCGCACGTTCGCCCGTGGCAGGCGCCCGAGGCGGACGCCCGCCAATCCGGGGGTGGCCGCCTAGGCCTCCGGGTCGGGACCCGGATCCGGTTCCGGGATGGGCGAGCGCAGTTCAGGCTCCGGGGCGATGGGCGAGCGGGGCTCCTGCTCGCTGGAGGTAGCCGCTCGCGAATCCGGCACCGCGACGGCGGGCGCGCGTGGCTCCGGATCCGGCTCGCCCAGGAACGCCCGGAAGGCACTCGCGCCGGGCATCCCTTCACGGGCGCCGGCCTGGGTGGTGGCGAGCGCTCCTGCTGCCACGGCCCTGCGGCAGGCATCCTCGAGGGACCGCCGCTCGGCGATCGCGGCCGCCAGGGCGCCGTTGAAGGCATCACCGGCACCCGTCGAATCGATTGCCGCCACCGACGGGGCAGGCACCTCGACGACACCCTCGCGGCGGACGATCCGTGCCCCCAGGGCGCCGAGCGTCACGACGATGGCGTGGCCGTCGGTAGCCGGCAGCGCGACGAGCAGCCGTTTGGCCACGCCGACCGGGTCGTCGGCCGCCTCATGCGCGGCAGCGTCCCCGAGGATCGTGCCGGCCAGGAGCGTGAGCTCGCTCCGGTTGGGTGTCAGGACGTCGGCCAGGACGACGGTCCCGGCGTCAAGCCCGGCCGCCGGGGCCGGGTTGAGCACCGTTGTCGCACCGGCGGCGCGCCCGACGCGCAGCGCCTCGGCGACGGTCCCGGTCGGGATCTCGTGACAGGCGAGGACGACGTCGCCGTCGAGCGGGCCGAGACGGCCGATCGCCTCGGCGACCATCTCGGGCACCAGGTCGGCGTTGGCTCCCGAGGCGACCCCGATCATGTTCTCGCCTTGGGCGTCGACGAGGATGACGGCGACTCCGGTGGCCGCCTCTGGGATGGTCACCAACCGCGAGACGTCGACGTGCTCCGCGGCCAGGGCCTGCCTGGCCTCCGCCCCGAAGGCGTCGTCGCCGACGGCCCCGACGAAGAGCGTCGGGCGTCCCAGCCGCGCGGCGGCGACCGACTGGTTGCCTCCTTTGCCGCCGTGATGCCGCTCGAACGTCCCCCCCGTCACGGTCTCACCGATCGACGGCAGGCGCGCCGCGCGGACGACCAGATCGACATTGACCGATCCGACCACGATGACCCGGCCGCTCATGGCCTCACGCTCCCGGGACGCATCGCATCTGGGTCGGCTGGTGACGGCTCATGAACCGGTGACGAATTCGCCGCCGTCGACCCCGATGATCTCGCCGTTGATGAAACCGGTCCCTTCGCCGGACAGGGCGACGATCGCGTTCGCCACGTCCTGCGGCGTCGTCATGCGGCCGGTCGGGTTGCGCTTCACGGCCGCCGCGATGATCTCGTCGTGCTCGGGGATCTTCATCAGTGCCGGCGTCATGGTGACACCCGCGCGGATGGTATTGGCGGTGATACCGCCGCCCAGCCTGGCAAGCTCCATCGCGAGCTGGCGGGTGTGCGACTCGAGCGCGGCCTTGGCGGACGACACGACGCCGTAACTCGGCACGACGCGGCTCGATCCCTCCGATGTCATCGCGAAGATCTTCGAGCCGCTCTCGAGGAACCCGCCGCGGTACAGATCCTGCACCCAGTAGACGAGGCTGTTCGCCATGACGTCCTGGGTCATCTCCATCTTCTTGCGGTCGACGGCCGCCTTGGGATCGTCAGCCAGGAAGGGCACCAGCGAGCCGAAGGCGAGCGAGTGCATGACGACTCGCAGGTAGGGGTGGGCGCCCTCGGCCCGGCGCTCCCGGAAGCGCCCGGCAAGCGTTTCGAGCGCCTTCGCCCGCTTCTCGTCATCAGCCGCATTCATGTTGATGTAGAACGCCTCGGTGCCGGCCTCGACGATGCGCGCCTTGACCTCCTCGACGTGCTGGAGCGCCGCGCGGAAGTCGAGGTGGATGCCGAAGATTCGGTAGCCCGACTGCGCCAGGGCGATCGCGGTCGCCTCGCCCATGCCGCTCGAGGCGCCGAGGATGAGCGCCCAGCGCTCGCGGGAATCGGTCATCGGATCCTCCGGGGGACACCGGACAGCGCCGAGGACGGCGGTGCGATCATCCGGTCGTCGCGTGACGATGCTAGCAGCGAGGCGCGAGGCCGGTGGACATGCCCATGCGTATCTGCACGCGTCGGCCCGGCACTCACCCAGTCGGGTGGATCGAACCAGGCCGACGATCGCGCACCGCGGTCGATGACCCCTCCCGGAGGCCCGCGCTGACTATGCTTGACGGGTGCGAGATCGAGTCGGGGAGCCCTGCGAGATGAACGTCGGTCCTGCCGCGATCGTCGCGTCGGTCGAGATGCCACCGCCGGGACGACCCGGGGGGCGCACGGGCGGCCCGGCCGCATGAGCGACTTCCCGAGCGAGCTGCTTCTCCTCGTCATCCCGCTCCTGGTCGTCCAGCTCGGCCTCACCATCCTCGGGCTCTGGGACCTGACCCGGCCGGGCCGGCAGGTCCGCGGCGACAGCCGGCTGGTCTGGGCGATCATCATCGTGTTCGTCAACGTGCTGGGCCCCCTCATCTACTTCGCGGTCGGGCGACAGGAGCGCGAGGGAACGGGGGCGAGCGATGGCACGGCTGCCCCGCCGGTGCCGCCGGCGCCCGGGGCGATCTCGGGCTGGGCCGC
>Ga0210334_10275268_pt1 | contig 15149 bp, 18 predicted proteins | sample S306metaT_FD_164440 | JGI IMG/M metagenome (GOLD analysis project Ga0210334, IMG submission 164440) | Metatranscriptome of estuarine sediment microbial communities from the Columbia River estuary, Oregon, United States - S.306 (Metagenome... | ecosystem: Environmental > Aquatic > Marine >... | reverse complement strand
CTTCCACCACCACATCCGATTCCCTTGCCAGGCGGAGAAACACGTCGCGCCCCGCGGCCTGCTTGAGATCCAGTGCCAGTGCCCGCTTGTTGCGATTCACGGCCAGGAAAAGGCTTGAATTGGCCACCTTGGCCCGGCCCAGGGTCCGGCCATAATCGCCAGCCCCGGTGTCCTCGATCTTAATGACGTCCGCGCCCAGGTCCGCCAGGTGCAGGGTGCACATGGGACCCGGCAACAGCCGGGTGAGGTCGAGAATCCGGATGCCGGCCAGGGGCGGCGGTCTGGGTGTGGGCGTCGGCATGGAGAGAAGGACCCATTGTAGCGGCGCCGGGCGCCCGGGACATCGCCGGCCCGGGTTCCGCCTTTTCAACCGCGTAGAATGGACCCATGACCGGGGGGGAGCCCGCCTCGGCCCGGCCTAAATCAAGGACCTGAGCCCATGACGGAAAAGATCACCCCGCTTCCCCTGGGCGACGCGGATCGCCGGCGTCTGGACCGACGCAATCACACGGTGCGATGCGAGGTCACCGGGCGCTGCCTGCGCTTCCATCCCCGGGCGGAAGGCTACCCCGAGGGAACCTACCTGATCGTGGATGTGCTCGAGGACGGCGGCGACAGCGAGCCGCGGCGCCTGTGCGAGCTGGTGCTTTCCCGGGACGATCTGCTCTCCCTGATCCAGGCACTTCCGGTGCACCGGAACGGTTAATCGGCCCCGGGCCGGGCCTGGGGACGATCCCGGGACGGGATGCGATAGAGATAGATCGCGAGAATCACGCCGAACACGGCCAAGGCGCCCCGCAGCCAGGGCTCGCCGACGAAGAACACGATGGAACTCCCCAAGGTCAGCGCCATGAGGACGATGGCGGTCACCTTGGTGCGGTAGGCGATGCTGCGATGCCGCCGCCACTCCAGGATGGTAGGCCCGAAAAGCGGGTGGTTCAGAAGCCAGTTGTAGAAGCGCCCGGAGGCCCGGGCGTAGCAGCCCGCCGCCAGCAGCAGGAACGGGGTGGTGGGCAGTACCGGCAGGAACATGCCCAGGATGCCCAGCACCACGCACCCTGTTCCCAGCCCGGCGTAAAGGACGCGCACCGTGAGCAGGCGGTGCCGGCGGACATGATGGCTGTAGTCCTGGCGCTCCATGGAACCTCAGGCCGTGCCCATGGGACTGGGGCTCTTGGTGACCGCCACCCCCACGATGTAGCCGAAGGCCCCCAGGGCGGCGAGCCAGAAGCCGATGCGCGCCGCCTTGGTCCTGGCCCGCTTGAGGCCCAGGGTCCCGAGGACGATGTACGCGATCAGCCCGAGCACCTTGGCCGTGAGCCAGGCGTCGAGAAACGGGTACTGGCGAATCATGAACGCGGCCGTTAGCCCCGCCACCAGGAGGACGGTATCGTTTACATGGGGCAGTATCCGGACCCAGCGCCGGGCGAGGAGGGGCGAATCCAGCATCATCCAGATGCCGCGAATGAAGAACAGCGCGAAGCTCAGGGCGACCGCGGCGACGTGGACATGCTTTACGGCCAGGTAGGACATCGGGCCTCCTAGAATAGCCATCCGTGGCTGCCCGCCACGGCGCCCGTCACCGTCACCAGGCTGAGGATCAGAAGTACCCAATGCATGCGCGTCACCGCGGCGAAGGTTCCTTCCGGATCGCGCCGCGCGCGCTCGAAAAACAGCCGGTGCAGCACCAGGGGCTCCAGCACGAACAGCATGACCGTGAATACCAGCCAGATACCCACCATGGCGTGCATCCACCAGAACCGCCCATCCGCGAATCGCCCCCAAAGACCCAGGGCGTGGACCAAGTAGATGCCGCTGGCGCCCGTCAGCACGGTGGTCCATCGGGCCTGAACCGCAAAGCGGCCTTCCACGGCCTCGAACCACGCCAGCTGCTCCGCGGGGGAACGCAGGGCGCGGGTTGCCGGAAGCAGCACCGTGGTGACCATGGCGACACCCCCAATCCACAGAATCACGCCCAGCACATGGAGAGCCCGGGCGATGACGATATCTTCCATCCCGCCTATCCCGGTTCGCCGTCCACCCGCGGCAGCAGGAGCATGGGAAGGTACCTGTAAGTCCAGAGCGCGAACCCGGCCAGCCATAGGGCCGAGGATGCAGTCAGCAGGTCGCTGACCATGCCGACCGCCCACGGCATGTCCGCCAGGATGCGCAGCAAAGCGGCCAGATTCATGCCCCAGAACAGCACCCAGGTCGCGGTGTCCGCCTCCAGCGCCCTCCCAGAGTGGCCCAGGATCACCCGCGAGGCCATTCCGACGAGCATGGAGGAGAAGAACCCGATGGTCAGCGCGTGCAGGGGCGCCAGCCCGAAACTGACGGGCGCGCCGGTGCCCACGTACTGATAGGCGAGGAAGCTCTGGATCGCCGAAAGCAGGAACGCGACCGGAACCCAGGCGAAGGCGATGTGCAGCACGGCCAGGAGCCGGATTCCCAGGGAACGGTCAATGCGCCAGGCGGCCACGAGGTAGAGGGCAACCCCGGCGGCGGGAAGATCCGCGAGCCATACCAGCTTCAGCAGTCCCGCCATCATCAGCACGCCGTGGAGCGCCCCGCAGCCCGCGAGCGTCCACAAGGCCCAATAGGGCCTCACGATCCGGTACCCGGGCAGCACACGGCTGGAGAAAAACGGAATCATGCGGTGGGCGACGGCGAGAAAAACCGGAAGCAGGAACACCCAGATGCTGCTGGACAGGGCAACTGCCGCCGCGTCGGCGGCGTGGGTGACCAAGGCGAAATCAAAAACAAGCAACGCGGCGGCCCCCGCCCCGATCCCCGCCACCGCCAGCAGGGCGTGGCGCCGGTCCCGGCCCCGTGTATGCACGCGCTGGCCAAGGGCATAGAGACCCACCAGCCAGCCCGCCAACTGCAGCCCGATGCCGAGATAGATCAGGATTTCGGACCAGTAGAGCCCGGGGTAGAAGAGGGTGACCCCGAGGAACATGAGGGCCGCCGCAGGCAGATACAGCGCAGGCCCCGGCTTCTCCCGCTCCATCCAGCTGGGCAGCGCCGTCATAAGGAAGCCGAACATGAAGAACGGGAAAAAGCCAAACGCCAGCAGGTAGGCATGGGCCCACCCGGGGGGAATCCTGAACTCCCCGGCGGTAGGCCAGCCGTGATAGCGGCCCAGGATGTCCAGCAGCCACCACGCCATGGCCACGCAGCCCTGCACCATCCCCGCCGCGAACATGACGCGATGGGGAGCAGCGGCCAGGGCCCACCGGCCCTCGTGAAGGAATGGTCTGGAAATGGAGTTCACCCTTGAATTGTATGGCGCGGATGCCCCGATTCAACATGCTGCAGCGCGATTCCCTTGATGAACATCAAAATCCCACCAATTCACCCGGAATTCATCCCCCGATCAAGGAGTTCTTGGGGGTGCAAGGTTTCTTTCCACCGTAGTGGAAAGTTGGCGACAGCAACGCCCGGGCCGAAAACCTGTTATTTACCTATGTCTCCCTAACTCTCTGAGTGCATGAGTGTTCGGGCCGAGTGCGCAATTTGGCACGGAAATTGATTCTCTCTGTCCGCCATCTCCGCCCGAACAAGAATCTTCACGGCGGAAACCGCATGGGAAAACACTGAGGAGCCGGAAATGACCGAAACGTTCTACGATGTTTTGCGGCAGCGCGGCATCACGCGCCGCAGCTTTTTGAAATTCTGCAGCATGACGGCAGCCACGCTAGGGCTGGGGCCCACAGCGGTGCCCCAGATCGTGCATGCCCTGGAAACCAAGCCGCGCATGCCGGTGGTCTGGCTCCACGGGCTGGAGTGCACCTGCTGCACCGAGTCGTTCATCCGCTCTTCCGCGCCCCTGGCGTCCGACGTCATCCTGTCCATGATTTCCCTGGACTACGACGACACCATCATGGCCGCGGCGGGCCACCAGGCCGAAGCGGCCCTGGAGGACACCATCACCAGATACAAGGGCGACTACCTATTGGCGGTAGAAGGCAATCCACCCCTGGGCAACGACGGCGTGTTCTGCATTCCGGGCGGCAAGCCGTTCGTGGAGAAAGTGCGGCACGTGGCCAAGGACGCCAAGGCGGTGATCGCCTGGGGTTCCTGCGCCTCCTGGGGCTGTGTGCAGGCGGCCAAGCCCAACCCGACCCAGGCCACGCCCATCCACAAGATCATCACCGACAAGCCCGTCATTCGCGTCCCCGGCTGCCCGCCCATCGCGGAAGTCATGACCGGGGTGGTGGCCTACGTGCTGACCTTCGGCCAGATTCCCGAGCTGGACCGCCAGGGCCGGCCCAAGATGTTCTACAGCCAGCGCATCCACGACAAGTGCTACCGCCGTCCCCATTTCGACGCCGGCCAGTTCGTGGAGGCCTTCGACGACGAGAACGCGCGCAAGGGCTACTGCCTGTACAAGGTGGGCTGCAAGGGCCCGACCACTTACAACGCCTGCTCCACGGTGCGCTGGAACGAGGGCGTGTCCTTCCCCATCGGATCGGGCCACGGCTGCATCGGCTGCTCCGAAGACGGGTTCTGGGACAAGGGTTCCTTCTACGACCGCCTCACGGACATCTCGGCCTTCGGCGTCGAAGCCAACGCCGACAAGGTGGGGGCAACGGTGGCCGGCGCGGTGGGCGCGGCGGTGGCTGCCCACGCGGCGGTGAGCGCCATCCGGCGGCTGGGGAACAAGGATACGTCTGAAACTACGGGGGAGAAGTAAATCATGGCTGCCTACCAAACCCAGGGATACAACCTAGACAACAGCGGCAAGCGCGTTGTGGTCGACCCCATCACCCGCATCGAGGGCCACCTGCGCATCGAGGTAAACGTCAACAGCCAAAACGTGATCACCAATGCCGTATCCACCGGCACCATGTGGCGCGGCCTGGAGCTCATCCTAAAGGGCCGCGATCCCCGGGACGCCTGGGCCTTCACCGAGAGGATCTGCGGCGTGTGCACCGGGGTGCATGCCCTGGCCAGCGTGCGCGCGGTGGAAGACGCCATCGGCATCAAGATTCCGGAGAACGCCAACATCATCCGCAACCTGATGCATGCCACCCTCTACGCCCATGACCACCTGGTGCATTTCTATCACCTGCACGCCCTGGACTGGGTGGACGTGGTGAGCGCTTTGAGCGCGGATCCCAAGAAGACCTCGGAGCTGGCCCAAAGCATCTCCTCCTGGCCCAACTCCTCCCCCGGCTACTACCGGGACCTGGCCAACCGGCTCAAGAAGTTCGTGGACTCCGGCCAGCTGGGCCCGTTCAAGAACGGGTACTGGGGGCACCCGGCGTACAAGCTGCCGCCCGAGGCCAACCTGATGGCGGTGGGCCACTACATCGAGGCCCTGGACTTCCAGAAGGAGATCGTCAAGATCCAGACCATCTTCGGCGGCAAGAACCCCCACCCCAACTGGCTGGTGGGGGGCATGCCCTGCTCCATCAACGTCAACGACACCGGGGCGGTGGGCGCCATCAACATGACCCAGCTCGCCATGGTCGGCGACATCTGCAAGCGCACCATCGATTTTATCGACCAGGTCTACATTCCGGACCTGCTGGCCATCGCCTCCTTCTACAAGGACTGGGCCCAGTGGGGTGGCGGCATCGGCGGCAAGAATCTGCTCGCCTACGGCGATTTTCCGGACATCGCCAACGACCAGTCCAACAACAGCCTGTGGTGGCCCCGGGGCGCCATCGTGGACGGCAACCTCAAGGACATCCAGATGGTGGACCTGAAGGACCCGTCCCAGATCCAGGAATGGGTCACCCACTCCTGGTACAAGTACGGGGACGAATCCAAAGGCCTGCACCCCTTTGAAGGCGTCACCGAGCCCAACTTCCAGCTGGGCCCCAACACCAAGGGCTCCCGCACGGACATCAAGGAGCTGGACGAGAACGCCAAGTACTCCTGGGTCAAGTCGCCCCGCTACAAGGGCCAGCCCATGGAAGTGGGCTGCCTTTCCCGCATGGTCGTCGCCTACGCCTCCGGCCGCGAGGACGTGAAGCAGCACGTGGACATGGTTCTTGGCAAGCTCAACGTGCCCATCACGGCGCTGTTCTCCACCCTGGGCCGCACCGCCGCCCGGGGCATCGAGGCCACCCTGTGCGCCCACAAGATGAAGTACTACCACGAGAAGCTCATCAACAACATCAAGAACGGGAATCTCGCCACCGCCAACGTCAGCAACTGGGATCCCAGCACCTGGCCGTCCGAGGCCAAGGGCGCGGGGTTCTGCGAGGCGCCCCGGGGAGCCCTGGGCCATTGGGTGAAGATCAAGGGCGGCCGCATCGACAACTACCAGTGCGTGGTGCCCACCACCTGGAACGCCGGTCCGCGGGATGCCAAGGGCCAGATCGGGGCCTACGAGTCCTCGCTCATGAACACCCCCATGGCCAATCCCGAGCTGCCCCTGGAGATCCTGCGCACCATCCACAGCTTCGATCCCTGCCTCGCCTGCGCCACCCACGTGGTGTCGCCGGACGGGAAGGAGCTGACCCGGATCCAGGTGCGCTGAGAAAGGGAGGAAACCATGTCCACTCACGAGTATTCGGGCACGCCCATCGAGAAGCAGCTCCCGGTCTACGTGTACGAGGCGCCGGTGCGCCTCTGGCACTGGGTCATGGCGACCTGCATGCTGTTCCTCATCGCCACCGGCTACCTGATCGGGTCGCCGCTGCCCTCCGTGGAGGGGGAGGCCAGCGATCACTTCCTGTTCGGCTATATCCGCTTTGTCCACTTCGCGGCCGCCTACATCTTCACCGTGTTCTTCCTGCTGCGGATTTACTGGGCCATCGTCGGCAACCAGTACGCCCGCGACATCTTCCTGGTGCCCGTCGCCATGCTCAATCCGGCCTGGTGGAAGGGCATCGTGAATCGCGCCGCGTATTACCTGTTCCTCAAACGCAGCGACCGGGACTACATCGGGCACAACCCCATGGCCGAGATCGCCATGTTCTTCATGTACATCTTGGGCACGATCTTCATGATCTGCACCGGTTTCGCCATGTACGGAGAAGGACTGGGACGCGACAGCTGGGCGTTCGCGATGTTCAGTTCCTGGGTGATCCCGCTGTTGGGCCAGTCCCAGGACGTGCACACCTGGCACCACGTGGGCATGTGGTACCTGATCGTGTTCGCGATCATCCACATCTACATGGTGATCCGCGAGGACGTCTTCGGCCGCGTCACCATGTTCAGCACCATGGTCAACGGCTGGCGCTCGCTCAAGATCAAGCGCTGAGGGGCAAGGCTCGCGTGGGGAAAGGCCGGTTTTGGGGGAGGAGAAGCCCGGGAAGGCGTGAGCCCGGAACGGGCCGCGCCTTTCTTTTTTCCGGTCCCAGTCCTCTTCCGGTCAGTTAAGCAGAGGCCTGCGTTATGATGGGAGCGCCCATGAGCACCGGCAAGCCAGCACGCCGCAAGCGCCCGGGGTCATCGCCGACGGCGCCGTCCGCCGCCAGGAATCCCCTGGCTGCGGCCCCCAAGGATGTCCGTCTGGGCGCCCGGTCCCCGGTCCACCCGGGCAAGTTTCTCGAGACCCGGTTTCTCGAGCCCATGGGCATCAGCCAGCAGACCCTGGCCAAGGAACTGGGGATTTCCCGCCGCCGGGTCAACGAACTGATCCGGGGCCACCGGGCCATCACCCCGGACACCGCCATCCGCCTCGCGGTGTTCTTCGGCACCGACGCCGCGTTCTGGATGGGGCTGCAAATGGCTTGGGACATGCACCACGCGCTGAAGGCCTACCGCTCCGGCAGGACGGCCGACCCCCCCGCCGACTCCTGAAAATCCTTCGTCCCTGGACGCCCGGGCAGCCCGGGCGTTTCTCATTTCTGGTTAGCTGGTTTCCATTTATGGGCACAAACCTGTCGCCCGATATCCGGCAGTAGGGTTTTTCCCGGGCCTCCGGGAAACAAGTTTTTGACCTAAATCAACGGGGCAGCCGGTGACACCGGTATGGTGGCACAGTTCTTGTAACGGTACCTGTTACAGTAAGCGACTTGACGGAAGGGTCAAACATGGAAGACAACCCGGAAATTCTGGTGCTGGGCATCGGCAACCTGCTGTGGGGCGACGAGGGCTTCGGTGTCCGCACCGTGGAAGCCCTGGGGGACCAATACCAATTCCCGGATCAGGTGGAACTGATGGACGGCGGCACCCAGGGGCTGTTCCTGCTGCCCTTCGTCAAGGCGGCCCGCAAGGTCATCATTTTCGACGCCGTGGACTACCGCATGCCGCCGGGATCCCTCAAGGTGGTCTGGAACGAGGAGATTCCCGCGTTTCTCGGCGCCAACAAGATGAGCATGCACCAGATCGGGTTCCAGGAGGTCCTGGCCCTGGCCCGGTTCCAGGGGGAGTACCCCGACGAGATGGTGCTGATCGGCGTTCAGCCCGAGGACATGACCGACTTCGGGGGCAGCCTGCGGGACTCGGTGAAGGCGCGGGTCCCGGAAGCCATTGCCCTGGCCCTGGAGATTCTGGCCCGCTGGGGAGCGCCGGGACAGCCCCGCGCCAGCCCCCCGGAGGAATCGGTGCTGCCCCGGGCGGAAAGCCTGCGCATGGAAGCCTACGAAGCGGGGCGGCCGGGCCCGGACCAGGCCTGCCGCATCGGCGACGCCCGGTTTCTCAACATGCATCTGGACGCGGACAAGGGTTAGCCATGTGCATCGCGATCCCCATGAAAGTGCTTTCCTGCGGCGAAGCCGAGGCGGTCTGCGAGGGCCGCGGCCAGCGCCAGACGCTCAACATGCTGCTGGTGGGACCGCAGCCCGAGGGAACCTGGGTCACGGCTTTTCTCGGCGCCGCCCGGGATGTCATCACCGAGGAGCAGGCGACGGAGATCAATCGCGCCCTGGACGCGCTCGAAGCCGCGCTTCAGGGAACGGCCACCGACCTGGACGCGTACTTCCCCGATCTGGTCAACCGGGAGCCCCAGCTTCCGGACCACCTCAAGGAGCCCCAGTCATGAGCACCCTGTCCACCCCGGGCCTCCCCCCCGCCGCGGAGCACCCGCTGTTCCTCCGGCTGGTGGAATCCGGGGCCTGCCCGGCGGTGACCGCCGGGGAATTCGACCAATTCGCGGCGCAATCCGGCAGCACGCTGGTGTTCTTTTCGGAGGAGCCCGCCAAGTACCGCGAGGTGCTGGACCTGGCGGTGATCCTGCCCGAGCTGGCGAAGGCGTTCGCCGGGCGATTCCGCGCCTGCCTCCTGCTGCCGGAAGCGGCGCGGGCCTTGCAGCCCCGTTACGGATTCGGCAAATGGCCGGCCCTGGTAATGCTGCGCAACGGCGAGTACGTGGGCGCGGTCGCCGGGCTGCGCGACTGGAACACCTATGTCACGGAAATCCGGGGCCTGCTCGACGCCCCGGTTTCCCGTCCGCCTTCCATCGGCGTCCCCGTCCGTTCCTCGGCGGGCGACTCCCACTGCCACTAACCGCGAGAGGTCGCCATGAAGCCATTCACCATTCCCGTCGTCGGCATCGGCCCCGGCTCCCAGCCCGCCGAAGACTCTCCGCACCTGCTGGACATGCCCCGGGATATCAGCGGGTTCGTCATGCCCCAGGTCCCTGAGACCGACGACCGCGAGAACTTTTCCCAAGCCCGGGACGTGATCCGCCAGCTGGTTCAGGCCCTGGCCGAGGACGCCGGCAAGTCCGGGGTCCGTCTGGAACTCACCGATCTTGCTCGCCCGACCATCGATCTGGTGAACCAGGTGCTGCTGGAAGGCGAGGTCAGCGCGCTGCTGACCAGCCCACGCGGCACGGTCAAGATCCAGGAGACAAACTTCGCGGGCGTGTGGCGGCTGCTGCATTACAGCGCCGGCGGAGAGCTGGTCCATGATTTCATCGAGGCCTGCCCGGTGCCGGAGGCCATTCTCCGCTTCGCCGGCGAGTTCAGCCGCGAGGAGCTGGACCCGCCCCCCGCGCCGGAGGGGGTCATGAATTCGCCCAGCGTCCTGGTGGAGGTGCAGGAGCAGGCGGCGCGCTATCGCCCGGGAGACACGCCCCACGTCATCAACCTAACGCTGCTCCCGCTGTCGCCCCAGGATCTTGCGCACATGGACGCCAGCGTTCCCGTGGGCCCGGTGGCGATCCTCACCCGCGGCTACGGGAAATGCCGGGTCACCAGCACCGGGCTGCGGCATGTGTGGCGGGTGCAGTACTTCAACAACATGAACACGCTGATCCTCAACACCTTCGAAGTGGTGGACATCCCGGAAGTGGTCAAGGCCGCGCCTGAAGACATGGAAGACAGCCAGGAGCGGCTGCGGGAGCTGCTGGAGTGGATGGACAAGGAATGACCGGCGGGGCGCCCCGGATCCTCCCGCACACCCGCCTCGAATGCGGCGTGTGCTGGTGGGTCTACGATCCTGCCCAGGGGGACGAGGTGTGGCAGATTGCCCCGGGCACGCCCTTCGCGGAGCTTCCGGGCCATTGGCGCTGCCCGGTCTGCGACGCGCCACCGGACAAGTTCATGGTTCTCTCCGATGGGCATGACGGCTGACACCGCGGTTCCGGGGCACGCCGACAATCCCGCCCCGCTCCTGGAAAGCGTTTTCCGGCGCATCGAGCGGGAACGCATGCAAGGGATTCCCATCCTCAACCGGGCCCTGGGGGTGGAGGCCGTGGGCTTCCGGGAGTGGCAGGGAAAATGGATCGGCGTGCTGCTCACGCCCTGGTTCATGAATTTCATGGTGCTGCCCATGCCGGGCACCGCCTGGCCGCGGGTGACGCGGGGCGAAACCCATCCCTGGCACCTTCCCCTGGGCAGGATGGACTGCCTCGCCGGCCACGAGGAGGAATTCGGCGATTACCACATGTGCTCGCTGATGTCGCCGGTGCTGCAGTTCGAGGACCATGACGCCGCCGTGATCGCGGCGAGGGCCGCCATGGATGCGGTGATGACGCCGCCCAAGGCAGAGGACCCGGCGCCGGGACCGGTCCGCAAACTGGTGGAAGGCGCGGCGAAGCCCATGTCCAAGCGGGACTTCCTCGCCGGAAAGCTGTTCCGGGAGTAGGAACCGTGAACCTGGACGGCAAGCTGGATTTTTCGTTGCGCTGGGACGGCGCCCGGGTGCAGGGCGTCGCCATCGAGTCCACCCGGGCGGTGGGCGCGAGCCGGGTGCTGGAGGGCAAGCCGCCCGCGGAGATGGCGAGGCTGGTAGCGATGCTGTTCAGCCTCTGCGGCCGCGCCCAGGGCATTGCCTCCCTCCGGGCATGGGAAGCAGCCGAGGCAGTGGATGCCCCGCCGGCCACGGCGCTTGCCCGGGAGTGGGTGGTGGCCGCGGAAGCGGTACTGGAAAATCTGTGGCGCTTGCTGCTGGACTGGCCGGAGGCCCTGGGCGAGGAAACCACGGCCGTCCCGGAGTTTGCCGCGTGGCGCCGCAAGCTGCTGGACCTAGCCGGGCGCGCGGCGCAATCCGAGGGCTGGCTCAGTCCCGGCGCCGCCGTGACGGTTCCCGCGGAAGAACTGCGCCAGGCGGGCGCCGGACTCTGCCGGTTTCTGGAAACCGAGGTGCTCGGCATGGAGCCCCGGGTCTGGGGCGCGGCGAACCTGCGGGCGCTGGAGGCATGGTGGAACCAGGGGCGCACGGCAACGGCACGGATCGCCCGGCGCCTGTTCGCGGGCGAGGGACTGGCCGGGGGGAGCGATGTTCCGCTCATGGATAGCGAGTTGAGCGAGGTGCCGTGGCGCCGGGTGCTGGAACGCACCCTGCACGAGACCGGCTTTCCGGCGAAACCGGATTGGCAGGGTGAACCCCGGGAAACGGGGGCGCTGGCGAAAATGCGCAACCACCCGGCGGTGGCGGAGGCTCTTGCGCTTCACGGCAATTGCACAGCGGTGCGTGTTCTGGCTCGGCTGGCGGAAACCCTGGACCTGGCCCAGGCGCTGGCGGGAACCTCGGACGCGAGAAGGGTTCACGCTGTCGGCCTGGAGGCCGGCACCGGCGCGGCCTGGGTGGAGACCTCCCGCGGCGTGCTCACCCACGTCCTGGTGATCCGCGACGAACGGGTGACGCGCCACCGAATGCTGGCGCCCACCGAGTGGAATTTTCACCCGCGGGGGCCATTTGTCCGGGGACTGCAGGGCCAGGATGCGCGGTCGGCGGAGGAAGTCGGGCGCAAGCTGAGGCTCCAGGCCATGGCCCTGGATCCCTGCGTGGGCTACGAGTGGAAGATCGGGAATGCATGAGATGTCCCTCGCCGAAAGCGTGGTGCAGATCATCGAGGATTACGCCCGCCGCGAGGGCTTCGCGCGGGTGAAGACCGTGTGGCTCGAGATCGGCAGCCTTTCCGGCGTCGAAAACGAGGCCATGCGCTTCTGCTTCGACGCGGCCTCCCGCTCGTCCCCCGCGGAGGGCGCGCGGCTGGAGATCGTGGAGCTTCCGGGCACCGCCTGGTGCATGAAATGCAGCGAGAGTGTGGCCCTGGGATCCAGGCAGGACCCCTGCCCCCGCTGCGGGAGCTACCAGCTGCAGGTGACCGGCGGCACCGAGATGCGGGTCAAGGAACTGGAAGTGGACTGAACGCAGGATCACAGATTCGGGAGCTAACCTATGTGCACGACATGCGGATGCGGCAAGGGCGAAGTCAAGATCGAGGGCCAGGAGCACGGGGACTGGCATCGCCATGAAGACGGGACGGCGCACAGCCATCCTCACACCCACGAAGGGGACCACGCCCATGATCCCGGCGGCGAGCATTTGCACATCCACCGGCACGAGGACGGGACGGTGCACAGCCATCCTCACACCCACGAAGGGGACCACGCCCACGACCACGGCCATGCCCACGGCCATGAACACCTGCATTACGGGCTGGGCCCGGCGGGCGCCCACGCGCCCGGTCTTTCTCAGGAGCGCATGGTCCGCATCGAGCAGGACATCCTGGGCAAGAACAACGAGTATGCAAGCGCCAACCGCCGGACCTTCGCCGAACGCGGGATCTTCGCGGTGAACCTGGTCTCCAGCCCCGGATCGGGCAAGACCGCGCTGCTCTGCCGCACCATCGAGGCGCTGAAAGGGCGCGCGTCGGTTTCGGTGATCGAGGGGGACCAGCAGACGGCCCACGACGCCGACCGGATCCGCGCCACCGGCGCCCGGGCGGTGCAGATCAACACCGGCAAGGGCTGCCACCTGGACGCCCACATGGTGGGGCACGCCCTGGAACGGCTGGCGCCGCCCGATGACAGCGTGCTCATGATCGAGAACGTCGGCAACCTGGTGTGCCCCTCGTCCTTCGACCTGGGGGAGGCCCACAAGGTGGTGATCCTGGCGGTGACCGAAGGCGAGGACAAGCCCCTCAAGTATCCGGACATGTTCGCGGCCGCGGACGTGATGCTCCTCAACAAGACCGACCTGCTGCCCTATCTCGGGTTCAACGTGCCCCTGTGCATCGAATACGCGCGGCGCATCAACCCCGGCATCCGGGTCATCCTCACCTCGTCCATCACGGGGGAAGGCTTCGGCGAATGGCTGGACTGGATCGCCGCAGGGGCCAAGGCCGCCAGCGGCCGCAGGACCGAAACCGTGGACGCCCTCAGGCGGCGCATCGCGGAACTCGAATCCCAGCTTTCCGCCCTCTCCGGCCGCTCATGAACGCGCACGCCCTCGCTCGCACCGACGCCCCCGAGATCCGCGCGCGGATCCGGGTGCGCGGCCAGGTGCAGGGCGTCGGCTTCCGTCCTTTCGTTTACCGGCTGGCGCGGGAAAGCGGACTGGCCGGATGGGTCCGCAACGACGGCGAGGGCGTTGAAATCGAGGTTCAGGGAACCGGCGAGGCCATCGAGGAAATGGTGAGGCGGCTGGGCAGCGACGCGCCGACCCTGGCACGGGTGGATAGCGTCGAGCGCCAGCCGCGGCCCGTGGAACGCCACGCCCGCGGCTTCGAAATCCGGGCCAGCGCCGGCGGACCCGCGGCCACCGGCATCACGCCGGACACGGCGGTGTGCCCGGACTGCCTCGCCGAGCTGTTCGATCCCGGGAACCGCCGCTATCGCTACCCGTTCATCAACTGCACCCAGTGCGGGCCCCGTTACACGCTCACCGCCCGCCTGCCCTACGACCGCCCCCACACCAGCATGGCGGTCTTCCGCCAGTGCCCCCCCTGCCAGTCGGAATACGACCATCCCGAGAACCGCCGTTTCCACGCCCAGCCCAACGCCTGCCCGGACTGCGGACCAGAACTCACCCTGCTGGACGCGAGCGGCGCCCGGCTCGCCGACGGAGACCCGGTGGCGGAAACCCTGAAGCGCCTGCGGCGCGGCGAGATCATCGCCCTCAAGGGCTTGGGCGGCTTCCACCTGGCCTGCGACGCCACCAATGCCGGCGCAGTGGCGGCGCTGCGCCAGCGCAAGCAGCGGGAGGAGAAGCCCTTCGCCCTGATGGTGGCGGGGGTAGCGTCCCTGGGCCGGTGGGTGGAATCCTCCGCCCCGGCGCAGGCGCTGCTCCGCTCCGCGGAGCGTCCCATCGTGCTCCTGCGCAAGCGGGCGGACGCGGACCGGATGCTGGAAGGCGTCGCGCCGGGGCTTGCCTGGCTGGGAATAATGCTCCCCTACACGCCGCTCCACTACCTGCTGTTCCACGAGGCTGCGGGGCGTCCCGAGGGACTAGGGTGGCTGGCGCAGCCCCAGGATCTGGTGCTGGTGATGACCAGCGCCAATCCGGGGGGCGAGCCCCTGGTCACCGGCAATGGCGAGGCCTTGGGGCGTCTCCACGGCATCGCCGACGCGTTCCTGACCCACAATCGGGACATCCTGGTGGGCTGCGACGACTCGGTGGTGCGCTGCGTGGAAGGCGGCATGCCCCAGTTCATCCGCCGCGCCCGGGGCTGGACACCCCGCGCCATCAAGCTTGCCCGGAGCGGACCCTCGGTGCTCGCGGTCGGCGGATGGTTCAAGAACACGGTCTGCGTCACCCGGGGCGACGAGGCCTATGTCTCCCAGCACGTGGGCGACCTGGACAACGCCCCCACCTGCGTGTCCCTCGAAAATACAGCGGCCCACCTCATGGACGTGCTGCAGGTGGCGCCGGAAGTGGTGGCCCATGACCTGCATCCGGATTTCCACAGCACCCGCTTCGCCTGCGACCTGGCCCGGGAGCGGAACCTCCCCCTGGTCGGCGTGCAGCACCACCACGCCCACGTGGCCGCCGTGGCCGCGGAGCATCGCCTGGAG
>Ga0210334_10454074_pt1 | contig 15195 bp, 17 predicted proteins | sample S306metaT_FD_164440 | JGI IMG/M metagenome (GOLD analysis project Ga0210334, IMG submission 164440) | Metatranscriptome of estuarine sediment microbial communities from the Columbia River estuary, Oregon, United States - S.306 (Metagenome... | ecosystem: Environmental > Aquatic > Marine >... | reverse complement strand
CATATCGATCACGGCAAATCAACCCTCGCTGACCGGTTCTTAGAAGCTACTGGCGCAGTCACTGCTCGAGAGGCCAAAGAACAGATCCTTGATGCCATGGATCTCGAACGAGAACGTGGCATTACGATCAAGGCCCATGCAGTGGCGATCCGGTATAAGGCCAAAGACGGGAAGACCTACGCCTTGCATTTGATCGATACGCCGGGGCACGTCGACTTCACGTATGAAGTCTCGCGCAGCCTTGCGGCCTGCGAGGGGGCGCTCTTGTTGGTTGATGCCACCCAGGGGGTCCAGGCCCAGACCATTGCCAATGTGAACCTGGCGATGTCCAATAACCTCTCCATTATACCCGTCATCAATAAGATCGATTTGGCGAGCGCGGATGTCGAGGGGACGAAGCACTCGATTTCGGAGGTGCTGCAGCTCGATGCCACCGATGCCATGCCGATCAGCGCCAAGGACGGCAAGGGTGTGCCGGAGGTGTTGGAGGCAGTCATCGCGCGGATTCCCCCGCCGTCCGGCAACCCCCAGGCGCCGCTCAAGGCGCTCATTTTCGACTCCTGGTTCGACAATTATCAGGGCGTGATCGTGCTGACGAGACTGGTGGATGGATCGATTCGCCCCGGGATGAAGATTAAGGTCATGTCGAACGATCGGACGTTCGAGGTCATGGAGGTCGGCCAATTCACGCCCAAACGGACTAAAAAGACCGAGCTCCTCACCGGCGAAGTCGGATATCTCTGCGCCAATATGCGGGAAGTCGCGGATGTGAAAATCGGCGATACCCTCACGGATGCGTTGACGCCGACCAGCGCGCCCTTCCCCGGCTACAAGGAAGTGAAGCCCCTGGTCTTCTGCGGCCTCTATCCCACCGACACGGCCCGGTATGAAGATCTGCGGGATGCGTTGGTCAAGCTTCGGTTGAACGACTCGTCGTTCGTCTATGAGCCTGAGACCTCGCTGGCGCTTGGATTCGGTTTCCGGTGCGGCTTCTTGGGATTGCTCCATATGGAGATCATCCAAGAGCGGCTCGAGCGTGAGTATAACCTGACGCTGCTGACGACCGCGCCGACGGTGGTCTATCGCCTGTTGACGACCAAAGGCGAGGTGCTGGAGGTCAATAATCCATCGCAACTGCCGCCTCCCAGCAGCATCGAGTCCTTCGAGGAGCCGTTCATTCTGGCCTCGATCATCACGCCGGAGCGGTACATGGGCGCGATTCTCCAGCTGTGCCAGGAGCGGCGCGGGATTCAGCGGAGCATGCAATTTCTCGATCCGACGCGTGTGATGATCAGTTACGAACTGCCGCTGAACGAAGTCATTCTCGATTTTTACGATAAGCTGAAATCCCGCACCCAGGGCTATGCGTCGCTGGATTATGAGCTGCTCGGCTATCGGAATTCCGAGCTCGTGCGGCTCGACATTCTCTTGAACGGGGAAGCGGTCGACGCCTTGTCCTTCATCACCCATAAAGATCGGTCTGTGCAGCGCGGGCGCCAGCTTGCGGAGAAAATGAAGGAACTCATCCCCCGGCAGATGTATGAGATTGCCATTCAAGCGGCGATCGGGAGCAAGATCGTCGCGCGCGAAACGATCGGGGCCATGAAGAAGAACGTCCTGGCAAAGTGTTACGGCGGCGATATTTCGCGGAAACGGAAATTGCTCGAAAAGCAGAAGGAAGGCAAGAAACGCATGAAAGCCGTCGGGAGCGTCGAGGTGCCGCAAGAAGCCTTCCTGGCAATTTTGAAAGTCGGTGATGAATGAACGCCGATCCGAACCGGACCGATGCCGACAAGATGTCCGGTTCTCCTGCCGGAGGGCCGCAGGCGCCGGTGTCCGGGGCTACGGTGTCCGAACGAAAGGCCGACCAGGCCGGGCTGAAGTCGATCTTTCGGGAATATGCGGAAGCCATCATCGTGGCCATTGTGCTGGCCTTTGCGATTCGGGTATTCGTGGTGCAGGCGTTCAAGATTCCATCCGGCTCGATGATTCCGACCTTGCTGATCGGCGACCATATTTTAGTGAGCAAGTTGTCGTATGGGTTCCAGTGGCCCGCCGACTGCACGCTTCAATGGAACGTGCCGCCGGTCAATTGCTATACGTCCACAACGGTGATCGAGTTTGGAAAACCGCAGCGCGGGGATGTCATCGTGTTCCGCTTTCCTGAAGACGAAGAAAAAGATTTCATCAAGCGCATCGTCGGGACGCCCGGCGATACGGTGCAGGTGCTCAACAAAGTCGTGCTGGTCAACGGGCAGCCCCTCGACGACAAGGCGTTTACACAGCGCATCGATCCCGGCATTATCGACGGCACGATCAACTCGCGGGATAATTTCGGACCGGTCACGGTTCCCGAAGGATCGTATTTCGTGATGGGTGACAATCGGGATCAGAGTCTCGATAGCCGGTTTTGGGGGTATGTGCGGGAAGAGAAAATCCGAGGCAAAGCCTTTCGGATTTATTGGTCGTGGAACGGGCAGGGCAATTGGACGGAGTGGGTCCGATGGGATCGATTCGGCAAAGGAATTCAATGAAAGCAGGCGCGAAGTCTTCCAGCGCGGCGGGCGAGCCGAACAGCCGGAATCAATCGCCGACGCCTCAGGCGCTGCGGCAGTATATCCAGCGGTTTCCACAGGCGTCCGTCCTTGTCGTCGGAGATTTGATTCTGGACCATTATGTGATGGGAAGGGTGAGCCGTATTTCGCCGGAAGCGCCGGTGCCCGTGGTACATGTCGAGTCCGAGTCGCTGCGGCTCGGCGGCGCCGCCAACGTGTTCAACAATATTTTGGCGTTGGGCGGGAAGGTCGATCTCTGTGGTGTGATCGGCGCGGATGAGAGCGGACGGCTCTTGATGAAGGAACTCGGCACGAAGCGGTCCGGGCGCGGCGGGGTGGTCATCGACCACGATCGTCCTACGACGAGAAAAAGCCGGGTGATTGCGCATAATCAGCAGATTGTCCGATACGATATCGAGGGGCGAACCGAGCTGAAAGCGTCGCTCCAGCGTCGAATCGTTCAGTACGTCGAATCGCGGCTGCGGGAGCTGTCGTGTGTGGTGGTCTCCGACTATGCCAAGGGTGTCGTATCGGCGTCGTTGATGTCCGACATTACCAGGTTGGCGGCATTGCGAAAGGTTCCGGTCATCGTCGATCCGAAGGTCGAACATTTTGGATACTACAAAGGTGTCACGGTGATGACGCCGAATCATCTGGAAGCGACCCAGGCGTCCGGTTTGCACGGCGACGATGATCAAACGATCAATGAAGCCGGCGCCATGATCCGCCAGCGGCTGGGATGCCAGTCGGTGCTCATCACGCGCGGTGAAAAGGGCATGAGTCTGTATGAACGCGACGGGGTCTCCTGGCATCTGCCGACGCAAGCCAGACAGGTATACGATGTCACCGGCGCGGGCGACACGGTCATTGGAACGTTGGCGCTGGCGCTTTCGACCGGCGCAAGCATCAAACAGGGTGCGATATTGGCGAATCATGCGGCCGGGATCGTGGTCGGCATGGTGGGAACGGCAACCGTTTCTCCCAAGCAACTGATGGAGGCGCTGGGAAATGAGTAAGCCCGCTCGTCCCGTGACCGTCGTCATTCCGGCGCGATATGGCTCGTCCCGTTTTCCGGGGAAGCCGTTGGTCACGCTCAACGGCAAGCCGATGATCCAGCACGTGTACGAACAGGCTGTTGCGTGCCGGGCCGTCTCGGATGTGTTGGTGGCGACCGACGATGACCGCATCAAGCAGGCGGTCGAGCAGTTCGGGGGGCGTGTCGTCATGGTGACCGGGGATTATCGTACAGGCACCGACCGGGTCGCGGCGGTGGCGCGCATGTTCGCGGGTGATTTGTTCGTGGATCTGCAGGGTGACGAAATTCCGCTGAATCCCGCATTACTGGCCGATCTCATCGAGCCGTTCATTCAGAGCGGCGCCCAGATGGGGACATTGAAACGGGTGATGGATTCGACGGAGGATCTGCACAATCCTGGTGTGGTCAAGGTGGTAACGGACTCCCGCGGCTACGCGCTCTACTTTTCCAGGGCGCCGATTCCGCTGGTTCGAGACGATCCCAACCACAGAGCTGTCGGCGGGCTGCACTACATCCATCTGGGCCTCTATATGTACACGAAAGAGATCCTGCTGAAGTATACGGCGTTGCCGACCAGCCATTTGGAAGATGCCGAGAAACTCGAACAGCTTCGCGCATTGGATCACGGCATACCTGTCAGGGTCTGGGAAACCACACACGCATCGTTGCGGGTCGATCAACCGGAGGATGTGCCGGAGGTCGCCGAGAAGTTACAGCATTACGACGTCGTCAAGCGCGAGATGGAACTCAAAGGGGTCGCGTCGATCCGATGAAGGCGCCATGCGGATCGGAGTGGTCCGATCTCCGGCGGTGGAGGCAGCCATGAGCAAATTTATTTTTGTGACGGGCGGAGTCGTGTCGTCGTTGGGCAAGGGACTGGCCTCGGCGTCTATCGGGAATCTTCTCGAAAGCCGCGGCTTGAAGATCACGTTTCTCAAGCTGGATCCCTATATCAACGTGGATCCGGGCACGATGAACCCCTATCAGCACGGCGAGGTCTACGTGACGGACGACGGGGCCGAGACCGACCTCGACCTGGGGCATTATGAGCGGTTTACGTCGCTGTCGTTGACGAAGGAAAGCAATTATACGACGGGCCGGATTTATAACTCCGTTATCACCAAAGAGCGGCGCGGCGATTATCTGGGTGCAACCGTGCAGGTGGTGCCCCATGTGACGGACGAGATCAAGCAGGCGATCATGCGCATTTCAAAGGGCATGGACGTCACGATCGTCGAGATCGGCGGCACGGTAGGCGACATCGAAAGCCTGCCCTTCCTCGAAGCCATCAGACAATTGCCCTACGATGTCGGGCGCGACAATGTCTTGTACGTCCACCTCACATTGGTGCCATACATCGGCGCCGCCGGCGAGTTGAAGACCAAGCCGACGCAACATTCGGTCAATAAACTGCGCGAGATCGGCATTCAGCCGAATATCCTCTTGTGCCGTACCGACCGCTATCTTGCCGCCTGAACTCAAGGGCAAAATCGCCATGTTTTGCAATGTGGAAAAGGATGCTGTCATCACCGCCAAAGACGTCGATACGATTTACGAAGTGCCGATCGTCTTTCGAAAGGAAGGGTTGGATGAACTGATCATCCGGCAGCTGCATTTGGAAACCGGGCAGCCGAATTTGCGTGAGTGGGACGCGATGGTGCAAAAAATCAAGCGGCCCAAGCATGAAATTTTGGTGGCGTTGGTGGGGAAGTACGCCGGGCTCAAGGAATGTTACAAGAGTCTTGGCGAGGCTCTGGTGCATGGAGGACTTGATCACGAAACCAAGGTCAATATCAGTTGGATCGAGTCCGAAGACATCGAACGGCAAGGCACGGAACGGATTCTGCGCGAGGCCGATGGCATCTTGATTCCCGGCGGGTTCGGCGCGCGTGGCATTGAAGGTAAGATTGCGACGATCCGGTATGCGCGTGAGCGGCAGACCCCGTTTCTCGGACTCTGTCTGGGCATGCAGTGCGCGGTGATTGAGTTTGCGCGCAATGTGGTGGGATTGGTCGGCGCCAACAGTTCGGAGTTCGACGAGCAGTCGCCCCATCCAGTCATCCACTTGATGTCCGATCAACAGGGAGTCAACGGCAAAGGCGGTACGATGCGTCTGGGGTCCTATCTCTGCAGGCTCGGCGAGGGTCTGCTTGCGCAGAAGATGTATGGAGTGGCCGAAGTCCGCGAACGTCACCGGCATCGCTACGAATTCAATAATGCATATCGTGAACAGCTAACGGCCAAAGGTCTGGTCCTGTCCGGGCTGTCTCCGGACGGACGATTGGTCGAAATCATCGAATTGAAGGATCATCCCTGGTTCTTAGGCACCCAGTTTCATCCGGAATATAGGTCCCGTCCGCATAGGCCGCATCCGCTGTTCAGTGGATTCGTCGGCGCGGCGTTGCGGAAAAAGCTGGGCCAGTGACGTGAGATGCTGAAACCGACTTTCAACGGCGTTCTCGGCCTTCGTTTGGGATAAGAGGGCGTCTCGGCGCCCTCAGGGTTGGGCGGGTGAGAATGCAGAGCCGGTTTGAGTATCTCCTGTGAAACAAAACGGAAAATCATGGCACATCTTGTCGACATCGGTTCCTTCAAGGCCGGCCAGGGGCAGCCGCCATTTCTGATCGCCGGTCCCTGTGTGATCGAAAGCGAACAATTGGTCATGGAGACGGCAGGCCGCATTGCCGAGATCGCACAGTCGTTGGGCATTCCCTATATCTTCAAAGCGTCGTTCGACAAGGCCAACCGGACATCCATCACGTCATTTCGAGGTCCAGGCATCGAGAAGGGGATGGCCGTACTCAAGAAAGTGCGGGATCATGTCGGATGTCCCATCTTGACCGACGTCCATACGGAAGAACAGGCGACAGAGGCAGGAAAGATCGTGGATGTGCTCCAAATCCCCGCGTTCTTGTGCCGGCAGACGGACTTGCTGATCGCCGCGGCGAATACCGGTAAGGTTGTGAACGTGAAGAAGGGGCAGTTCCTGTCGCCGATTGAGATGGGAAATGCAGTGAAGAAGGTGGAGGAGTGCGGCAGCCGGCGCATTCTCTTGACTGAGCGAGGCTCGTCGTTCGGCTACAACAATTTAATCGTGGATATGCGGTCCTTTCCCATCATGCGGAGCTTCGGCTATCCCGTCGTGTTCGACGCGACGCATAGCGTGCAGTTGCCCGGCGGAGGAGGCACGAAGTCCAGTGGGCAACGGGAGTTTGTCGAACCGTTGGCCTGCGCCGCGGCCGGCGTCGGCGTGGATGGTTTCTTCATGGAAGTGCATCCAAATCCAGATGAGGCTTTGTCTGACGGGCCGAACATGGTACCTTTGCATCAATTGAAATCTCTGTTGGAACGGGTCTTACGCATATGCAACGCGACAAAGCCGAGACTGTAAAACCAGCTGCGCAACCGACTGCCAAGCCCGTCAAAGGCCAGGGGAGTCTTGACGAAGGAAAACGTGTGCTTGCCATCGAAGCCCGCGCCGTCCAGGCACTCATCGACCGGTTGGACAATAATTTTGTCAAGGCGGTGGATGTATTGGCCCGTTGCAAGGGAAAGGTCGTCGTATCCGGCATGGGCAAATCCGGCTTGATCGGCCAGAAGATCGCCGCCACGCTGGCCAGCACCGGCACCTCATCGTTTTTCCTCCATCCGGCTGAAGGTGTGCATGGCGACCTCGGCATGCTGGCCCGCCGCGATGCCTTGATCGCTATCTCCAACAGCGGCGAGACCCAGGAGCTGCTCCAATTGCTTCCCTATGTGGAGCGCATGAGCATTCCGGTGATCGGTCTCACAGGACGGATGGATTCCACCTTGGCCAAGCACTGCGACGTCGCATTGGATGTGTCGGTGGAGGAGGAGGCCTGTCCGATGGGACTGGCGCCGACCGCAAGCACCACGGCTACACTGGCTCTTGGCGATGCGCTGGCGGTGGCCTTGTTGCGGAAGCGTGAATTCAAGGAAGAGGATTTTGCCCGGTTCCATCCGGGCGGCACATTGGGACGCCGGTTATTGGTGAAGGTGAGGGATGTGATGCATGCCGGGCCAGAGGTTCCGAACGTCCAAAGTTCTGTCGGGGGCATGGCGGCGATGCTTGAAATGACGGCGAAGAAGCTCGGCATGACGACGGTGGTCGATCAGGGAGGCGCGCTGCTTGGCGTGATTACGGACGGCGATTTGCGGCGGTTTATGCAGCGCGGGACGGATTTGGTCAACGCGACGGCCGGCGATCTCGCCTCGCGGGATCCCAAGACCATCGGGCCGGACGATCTGGCGGCGAAAGCGGTGGAAATGATGGAGCGGTTTTCGGTCACGACGCTCGTCGTCACGGAAGGCGACCGGAACATCGTGGGCGTGGTCCACCTGCATGACTTGCTGAAAAATGGAATTGTCTGACGGAATGCGCCGTCGATACGGTCACACGGTTGCGGCGCCGCGCGCATAACGAGATACGAACCATGCTTCACGAACGACGGAATCCAGTGATATGAACCGTGTATTGGAAACCTGGAAAGAAATCGGGCACGATTCAGTCAATCTGCCCAATTTTCTGACGGTCGTTCGGATTCTCCTGATTCCGGTCTTCGTCATCGTCTTTATCGCGCCGACGCCGGATCGGTCGCTGCTCGCCGCCATGATTTTCACCGTGGCGGCGGTGACGGACCTGCTGGATGGGTATATCGCCCGGCGCACCGGTCGGGTGACGAAGCTCGGAAAATTGCTCGATCCGCTTGCCGACAAGCTACTGGTGCTGTCGGCGCTGATCTTGCTCGTCAACATCGACCGTGTCACCGCCTTGGTGGCGCTGCTCATCATTGCGCGGGAATTGGCCGTCACCGGCATCCGCGCCATCGCCGCCGGTGAACGCTTGATTATCGCAGCGGAGGTCACGGGCAAGTACAAGATGGCACTACAAGTGATTGCGATCGTGCTGCTCATTTTGGAAGGAACCGGGCTGGCGGAACTCGGCAATATGCACCTGGCCGGCACCGCCACGCTGTATCTGTCCTTGGTGCTTGGATATGTTTCCGGCGGGCAGTATGTGTGGAGTTTTTGGAGACAGGTGGTCGCCAAGGGCTTCTGAGAACGAACCGGTTCGACCTCACCGTTGTGTGCAACGTCACTTTCGTAATTCATCCCTTTGTCTGGCTCAGTCTTCTAGTCACTCTTGCTGCCTGTACTGAGAGCGGCACGCCTCCGCAAATAGAAGCCTATGCCTATTCGAGCGCTCCGGCGGCTACCCGCTGTGAGACGGGTGCGCGAGTCGGCCGGGCAGGCGCAAGCGACGGGGAAGTTTCCGCTGAAGGTCTTCGTTATCACGTTCGTACACCGTCCAATTACGACGCCACGATCGCTCATCCGTTGTTGATGGTCTATGCCGCGGCCGGCCAGAGCGGTCTAGCGTCGGAGCGCATGACCGGTCTCACGCCCACTGCCACTGCCGCCGGATTTGTGGTGGTGTACGCGGATCACAAGCCGCTCGGCATTCCTGCTGTCGAACAGCTTGGAACAATACCAGGTTCAGTTGCGAAGAAGTGGTGCATCGACGAGAAGCGAGTTTCTGTGACCGGCCATTCAGACGGGGGCACTGCTTCCTTGGCGCTTGCCGTGCTTGATCAGACCAAGCAGGTGCCGGCTGCCATTGCGCCGAGCGCCGCCGGATGGACCGGCAAGGACTTGGAGGCTTATCAATGTCCGGCGCCCATCCCGGTCATGGTGATGCACGGTGCAAAGGACAGTCTCTTTCCCGGTTGGGGCGCTCAGACATCAGCCTGGTGGGCTGCCTGCAACGGATGCGACGCGGCGAAGTCGAAGAAGATTGAAGGCGGGTGTGTGGCGTATCAAGGATGCGCAACGGGCGGCGCGACGCTCTACTGTGAGGGAGCCGGCAGTCATCGGGATTGGCCCAATCTCAATCGCGTGATGATCGAGTTGTTTGCGCATCCGGAGAAGTTTCTATAACGCGCATCTCCCGTTGGTGCGGGAGTGGCGGCGCGGAAGGATATGATGGATCTGCCAGGGTTGACCGGCCTGTTCATACTGATCGGGTATCTCTTAGGCGGGGTGCCGTTCGGTGTCGTGATTTCCAAGGCGATGGATTTACCAGACCCACGCACGGTCGGCAGCAAGAACGTCGGCTTCACGAATGTGCTGCGTGTGTCCGGCAAGACGGCCGGCATTCTCACCCTGATCGGCGATATGGGCAAGGGGTGGGTGATGGGCTTTGCGGCAACGCAGTTGCTGCAAAACGAATGGGCGATTCTGATCGTCGCATTTGCACCCTTTCTCGGCCATCTCTTTTCGCCGTTTCTCAAATTCAAGGGTGGCAAGGGCGTGGCCACAGCGCTCGGGTCTGTTCTTGGTGTCGCGCCGCTGATCGGGCTGTTGCTGCTGCTGGCATGGATCGGATCAGTAGCCATCTCGCGCTATTCTTCCGGCGGCGCATTGACCGCGTTCGGACTCTTTCCAATCATTGCCGTCTTGGCTCGACCAACCGGTCCATTCATTCTGTTCTCACTCATTGTGACCGGGCTGATCGTGATCAAGCACAAGGGGAATATTGAGCGGTTGTGGAAGGGGACGGAGAGTAAGATGGGGGAGCGGAAGAATTAGGGGAGCAGCCAGGCCGTCTTTCTTGCTCGCCGAATGCGCGCCCTCAGAAGGGCCTCGTTCGATGCGCGCAGTGAACGACAACCTGGCCGCTCCCCATTCTTCCTTTAGGGAAGGGAGAAGAACGGAAAATCCATGCGCGCAGTTCTGGATGCAACCGAGCCTCCCTTGAGAGGAGGGAGGGTGGATGCCCAGTGATCGACAGCCGCAAGAGGGGAGGCACAGGTGTTATTCCGAGCAGGGAGAGTTAACAGTAAGCTAACCGGCGCGCGCTGTTTGCACGTCCGCGTTCAGCGCCGGGTTAGGTACGCCTCAGTTCGGCGCATCTGTTTTTCCCTGATTGCATGACCAACAGAGCGTTTGAAGGTTCTTCGGATCGTTGGAACCGCCTTCAGCGACTGGAATGATATGGTCAACCTCCAGTGTTACTTCGGAGTTTTTCTTTGGGCTGGCACCACACTTCACGCACTGTTCGCGATCCCGCTTTAGAATGGCGTACCGAAGCTTCTGAGGAATTGGTGAACGGGTTGGTTGCTCGCGCTCGACTCTCCGAAGGAGATCGGCCTCACTGAGTTCACCGTTCTGGACCTCAACAATTCGTTTCGCCAAACGTCCGAAGCCGCCAAAGAAAGCTCCATACGTCTTGACGCGAAAGGGATACTTCTTGCGCTCAAGAAAAGCCTCAAGTTGCCTGAGTGATGGGACAGAGTGTTCCTCTTTCCAGCATGCCCGAAACGCCTCGCCCATCGCTGCGGGATCAACTTTCTGTCCGCGTACGGCCCGGAATCCTGCCTCGTGAAGCGCCTTTGCCCAGCTCCCAAACTGCCGTCGGATGGTATCAGATGTGACCAGGCGCTTCTTCCAGCCGTCGTACTCACGCATGCCGAAGGTTTCGCACTGGTGTAGTCGACCGTATTCCCTCAATGACGCGACGATCTCCGCTCTCGACGCATGGGTTTTGACGCGATCGATTTCAAAGCGAAACGGTGAGTCGGTCATGTGCCACCTAACTATTGAGTATACTGCCTGGCATAGTACACCTGGACGGACCGAAAGCTGGCGAGTGATTCTTGCGCGTGGTCGATCACTTGTCAACGCGCTCCATAGGGCATCTGCGTAACCCTGCGCGAAGCGGCAGGTTAAACGGTCGGCTGGATGGCTTTGTTTGGCCAATCGTCTTCAACCGTGAATGATTGCCCAAGGGTCTTGAGGTGGCTGAAGTCCCGCTTTTGTAGTTTGCCGCGAATTTCTTCAAATGTTCTCACGACATCTTCGGCATATAGCCGTTCTCCGCAGTGTAGACATACTTCAGCGGAAACTTTTACGGAAACCGTATTCCCGCCGCCCCGAAGGAGCTTTTCGACTTGTTTGGTTTCCAGTTCACCACCACATACAGGACATTTCTCAAATGGTTTCATTGTTTCACCCTCACTTTCCAGTCAATCCACCGCCCAGGATCTGGTCGATAGACTGTAATGAGTACTGTCCACCGATTGTCTGGATTATAGCCCCAAACGCTATGTATTGGTTGCCCTGAGAAATTCTTGCCCATAATCAGACAGCTTGGGTATGGCTTGTCATTGGGGTAATCCTCAATGACTTCACCGTACAGTACCGAGAAATATATCTCTTCGAACGTCAGGCCGTCATCGAATGCTTCTTCGTCGGCATGATCGGTAATTCTTACGCGGCTATTCCGGATGGCGTCTGTTAGGTGTTCGATATCCATGACGTCACTTTTCTAGCCTAACGCCAAGCGTTGAGGTGATGAGGGATGCGCGGCGTTGTCGAGGTCGTACTCAGGATTATAGGTAGACGGCGATCGGAGTCAGAGAGAATACACGACCGTACTGTGCCGCTGTCGCCGTGTCTCCATTTTTCAACGCGTCACGAACATCATCAAGTTTATAGGAGTCTTCCATCGAGATGTAGGGAGACCACATGAGCGCCTCCTCATGAATTCGTGCTGTCATTAGGTCCCTAACCATGCCTGTCGTCTGTCCGATAAAATGCGGCGGTAATAGGGCATGTAGTCCGCTTCTTCATAGACCATACGCAGAAGAAGTTCGGCATAACGCGTCCGATTGTGACACAGGACTCTGCGCCCCTTGGTCAGGATCTGCTGAAGCAAGGGGTTATGAGTCCGGTCAAGGTCGATGAGATCCACAGGACGGCCGAAGGCCAGCACAAGATTTTCAATGATAGCGATGTGAGTCGGGGCAGTAAGTGGGTGGAAGTCGCGATCGCGATGTCGAGGTCACTGTCGTTGCGCGCGCGATCTTTGGCCACTGATCCGAACAGAATAACCAATACCACCGATGGATAGCGGGCCATTATGTGCCTGATCCGTTGGTCAATGCTGGAGGCGTCATTTGATTCGTTCGGTTGCATGCTTCTGAGTATCACGGATGCCTCAAAGCTGCAAGGAGATGGGAGCGCGATGACTTCGCAGTTCCACCATTGAATTGACTCTCCTCCGACCCCTTCATATAATGCGGCTCGCTGGTGGTTTCCCTTGTCTGACAAACACTTATGCCATTACCATCCAAGGTGCGCATGGCTGAAAAGCTGGCTCAATTGCAAGCCGGTTTCCGTCATGCCTTTGCTGTTCGACCGGATTCTCAGCCCCTCTCCATTGAAGATGTCGAATTGATGGAGCGCGTGGCTGATGTCATTGTAAAACGCGGCATGGCGGCGCCAGCGACAGTCTTCTTGGAATCGATGGGGCCGATGAATTTTCTGGGAAGCCAAGCGCTGCATTTTTTTACCCCGATCATCGAGTGCGCCTTTAACGTGAAGGAAGTCGAGCAAGTTGCCCGGTTGCTCGAACGCCGCGAGACGATTCCCCAGCTGATCGCTGTTATTGAGGCGAAGTCCTCGATCTCCAGGGCGTCGGCTCAATGACATCTACCGCGTCCAGCCCGCCAACGATTGATCGTCCGTTGAACGTCATTGTTGCCACTGATTGCGGCAGCACGACGACGAAAGCCATTCTCATCGAAAAAGTCGGGGACGAATACCGCCAGACCTATCGCGGTGAAGCGCCGACGACGGTCGAAGCACCGTTCGAAGATGTGACACGCGGTGTCTTGAATGCCATTGCCGAAATCGAAGAGCTATCCGGGCGCAAGATCCTTGATGGCGACAAGATCATCACGCCTTGCCAGGATGCCAAGACCGGCGTCGATATCTACATCTCCACCAGCAGCGCGGGCGGCGGCTTGCAGATGATGGTGACGGGTGTGGTGCAGAACATGACGGGTGAGAGCGCGCAGCGGGCGGCGTTGGGCGCCGGGGCCATCGTGATCGATGTGCTGGCTTCCAATGACGGCCGGTTGCCGCATGAAAAGATCGAGCGTATCAGGACGATGCGGCCGGATATGATTTTGATGTCCGGCGGTACGGACGGTGGAGCGGTGACGCACGTGGTGGAAATGGCCGAGTATATCGCGGCGGCGGAACCGCGTCCGCGGTTCGGGGCGACCTATAAGCTCCCGCTGATCTATGCCGGCAACAAGGATGCGCAGGGACAGGTGAACAAGATCCTGGGCGAGAAGTCCGCCCTGGTAGTGACGGATAATATTCGTCCGGTTCTGGAGCGGGAGAATCTCTCGCCTGCCCGCAACAAGATCCACGATCTGTTTCTCGAACACGTGATGCAGCAGGCGCCCGGCTACAAGAAGTTGATCGAGATGGCGGGCGCGCCGATTATGCCGACGCCGGCAGCCGTCGGCGTGATTATGGAAACGATCGCCAAGCGCGAACATTTGAATCTCATCGGCGTGGATATCGGCGGAGCGACGACCGACGTGTTTTCGGTCTTCGAAGGGGTGTTTAATCGGACCGTCAGCGCCAACCTGGGTATGTCCTACAGTATTTCCAACGTCTTGGCTGAAGCCGGGTTGGCCAACATCATGCGCTGGGTGCCCTTTACGATTGATGAACAGACGCTGCGCAACCGGATCAAGAATAAGATGATCCGGCCGACCACCATTCCTCAGACGCTCGATGAACTCCAAATCGAGCATGCCATCTCGCGTGAGGCGCTGCGGCTGGCGTTGATCCACCACAAGTCGCTGGCGACCGGCCTGAAAGGCGTGCAACAGGAACGGACAATTTCTGATGTCTTCGAACAGCACAAATCCGGGCAGACACTGATCGACATGCTGAAGCTGGATCTGATCGTCGGGAGTGGTGGGATTCTCTCCCATGCTCCGCGCCGAATCCAATCGATGTTGATGATGGTGGATGCCTACGAGCCGTTGGGGTTCACGAGGTTGTCGGTCGACAGCATTTTCATGATGCCGCATCTCGGCGTCTTATCGACCATCGATGAAAAGGCCGCGACGGATGTGTTCGTCCGCGACTGCATGGTCTATCTCGGCGCCTGTGTTGCGCCGATTGGGCAGGGGAAAGACGGAGAGCGATGCGCCGACTATGAGATCGCGTTTCCAGATGGGAAGACAGCTGTGGATCAGCTGAAGTTCGGCGACCTCCGGCTCTATCCGCTTGAATTGGGCAAGAAGGCAACCGTGACCGTACGGCCGATCAAATCGGTCAACTTTGGCGCGGGCGCCGGTGTCGCGGTCACCCGCGAGGTGCAGGGCGGCGTGGTCGGCTTGATGCTTGATGGACGAGGCCGTCCGTTGCAGTTGCCGGCTGATCAACAGGCCCGCATCGCAGCGCTCACGAAATGGTTCACCGCCGTTGGATTGTATCCAACAGCCTAGTAACGAGGACTGAGGACTCAGGGCTGAGCATGAAAAGAAGCCTGTATTTCACTCAGCCCTCAGTCCTCATTACGCAGTCCTAACGATGGCTCATAGCTACACACCAGGTCTCACTGTCACCGACTCGACCGTCATTCGTCGGCGGCGGATGTTGCCGCTGTCTGGGACGGTGTTGGTCAAGGCCGGCGACCTAGTCCAATCAAATCAGCCGGTCGCCCGTGCTGAGCTTCCTGGCAAGGTCTATCCGCTGAATCTCGCGAATCAGTTG
>Ga0210334_10003976_pt1 | contig 15219 bp, 17 predicted proteins | sample S306metaT_FD_164440 | JGI IMG/M metagenome (GOLD analysis project Ga0210334, IMG submission 164440) | Metatranscriptome of estuarine sediment microbial communities from the Columbia River estuary, Oregon, United States - S.306 (Metagenome... | ecosystem: Environmental > Aquatic > Marine >... | reverse complement strand
CCGGCATCCCCATCGCCAAGCCCGAGCCAGCCGGCATCCCCATCGCCAAGCCCGAGCCAGCCGCCGTCGCCCAGCCCGCCGCCCTCGGCGAGCGCCCCGGCGTCTCCGAGCCTGCCGGCGTCGCCCAGCCCCTGACCCGGTTCCTCCCGAGGGTTCCTACAGCACGGGCCGCCCGGCTCTCGGGCGGACCCGAGACCCACTCCGTGCACCCCGGGGTCGTCGTGACCGTTACGACTCCCCGTACTTGCGCTTCATCTGCTCGCCCACGGACTTGCTGATGAGCTTCCAGCGCCGCCGTTCGGCCTCACGGGCTCGGGCGTCGGTCTCCCGGGCGACATGTGCCTCGTGGCGCTCGAGCTTGCGGTAGCTCGCCCAGCGCCCGCCGTCGATCGAGCCGTCGTCGACCGCCGCTCGCACGGCGCAGCCCGGCTCTCGCTCGTGCCGGCAGTCAGCGAAGCGGCAGTCGGCCGCGAGCGCCTCGATGTCGGCATAGAGGAGGTCGACCCCCTCTTCGGCGTCCAGGAGCTCCAGCGATCGGATGCCCGGCGTGTCGATGAGGAGGGCGCCGGTCGGCAGGGCGAGCAGCTCGCGATGGGTCGTCGTGTGCCGGCCCCGGCCGTCCGCCTCGCGGATGGCGCGGGTCGCCTGCCGCTCCTCGCCGAGGAGCTCGTTCACCAGGGTGGACTTGCCGACGCCAGACGGTCCGACGACGACAGCCGTCTGCCCCGTCTGGAGATGGCCCGCCACCGATTCGAGCCCGGCGCCGGTCAGGGCCGAGAGCGGGTGGACGTCGACGCCGAGCGCGATCGCCTCGACGCGCCCGACTGCGGCCTCGACATCTGGCGAGAGGTCCGCCTTGTTCAGGACGATCACCGGGGTCGTGTCGCTGCCCCAGGCCATGGCCACGTAGCGCTCCAGTCTGCGCAGGTTCGGCTCGATGGCGATCGACGCAACGATGAGGGTGACGTCCACGTTGGCCGCCAGCACCTGCTCGTCCACGAGGCGTCCGCCACCGCGGCGGTTCGAATCGCCGGCCGTCCGGGTGATCGCGCTCCGCCGCGGCAGGACGGCGTGGATGGTGCCCGAGCGCTCGGAGCGGCGGGGCTCGGCGACGACCCAGTCGCCGACGGCGGGGTAGTCGGCCGGTCCGATCACCTCGCGTCGGAAGCGGCCCGACACATGTCCGGCCACAGTGCCCTCCGCCAGCCGGACGATCGATGTCTCGCGGTGGGTCGCCACCACCCGGCCCGGCTCGCGTCCAGGCGCGGCGTGCTCGGCATAGAGCGCCTCGAGCGGTCCGCCCCAACCCAGCTCGGCCAGACGGTGGAGGGCCGTGCCCTTCGGCGCGACGCCGGTCATCACGACACCGCCGCAGGGTCGATGTCCCGATGGAACTCGAGATCCTCGACCGTGATCCGGAAGCCGAGCCGCTGGTAGAGCGTCAGGGCGTGGTTCGGGTTCTGCTGGTCGACCCCGAGCGCCGCACGGTCGGCACCCGCGTCGCGGACGATGCGGAGGCTCTCGGCGAGCATGGCGCTGGCCAGGCCCCGCCGGCGATATGGCGCCCGCACGGCGATGGCCTCGGTCCAGCCGACGATCGAGCCGTCGACCTCTGGCTGACCGAGGTAGTTGAGGATGTGGCCGGCGATCTCATGACTGGCACGGTCGAAGGCGACGCACCACAGAGCCGGCTGCGTCTCGGGCGACTCCTGGAAGCGGCGCCAGTCGGCTTCGGTCGCCTCGCCCTCGCCGTAGTGGTGGCGGAACACCTCGACGCCGACATCCCAGACACGTCGGATGACCTCGGGATCGGCCGGGTCGATCCGGCGCAGCTCCAGCCCGTCGGGAACGGCCAGCTCCGGGATCGCCTCGAAGTCCGGTCGCACCATTTCCGCGTAGCGGCGGGCAGGACGGTATCCGGCTCGCTCCAGCCTGGCGATCTCCGTCTTCTCGGCGACGCGAGCGAAGCGCGCGAGGAACGCTGGCCGGCCGGCCAGCTCGTCGGCCATCTCCGAGGCCAATGCCAGCTGGCGACGTTCGCCCATGGCGAGGAGCACATCCTCGACGCCGCGCTCCGCATACGCGGGCTCAATGAACGAGATAGCCTCGAAGCCCCGGCCGCCCTCGCTCCGGTCGGTCCACCAGGCTCGCTGATAGGCGACCGTCGTGCCGTCGACCTCGACCACGACGATATCCCGGTCGGGATCGCAGTTGGTGAGGTTCCGGTACTGGGCCAGCATCGTCTCGACCGATCTGGTCTCCGCCGAGCCGGCGGCGCGGTTGGCGGCGTCGGCGACGGCCGCCATGCCAGGGATGTCGTCGAGACCGCGGTAGGCACGGAAGCGGATGCCCGCGATGTCGGGGATCGCCGCCATGTCCGCCTCGGATCGGAGATCGGTCGTCATCTCAACCCACCCGCTTGAGCTTGCCGGTCCGCTTGGCGTAGCGCTCGGCGCGCCCGAACGCCCAGAGACCGGTCGGGATCAGCACGACACCCATGACCAGCAACGGCCACACGAGGTCGAGCATCGATGTCAACGGCAGCCCGTCGATGAGCGCGCCGCGGACGCCCTCCAGGACGTATGTCGCGGGCGACAGGTGCGAGAGCACCTGCATCCACGGCGGGAGCACCTCGATCGGGTAGTAGACGCCCGACACGAGCAGCAGGCACGACTGCAGCACGAAGGTCATCTGCGCCCCGCGCTCCACGTAGAGCAGGGGCAGGATGGCGGCCATGATGCCGATGCCGACGAAGCTGAACGAGCCGAGCAGCATGAAAGCCGCGGCGGCCGGGACGTTCGCCCTCGAAAGCTCGAGCTCCGGGAAGAAGAGCACGAGCACGACGAGAATCGCCGCGGTGTGGACGAGGCCGTAGGCCATGGCGTAGAGGCACGAGCCGAGCAGCTGCGTCCAGCGCCTGACGGGCGCCATCATCGTGTACTCGAGCGTGCCCTCCCATCGCTCGACGGCGATGGTCTCGGCGATCCAGCTGAAGACCACCGAGAGGTAGTTCCAGAAGATCGCCCCGATCATGAGGCTGAGGATGAGGCGCGGATCGCCGGCCGCCGCGCCGATCAGCGAGATCGACAGCGCCCCGGCGACGGAGTAGATCAGGAAGGCGAGCTCCCAGCCCCAGTAGCGCCTCGTCAGGAAGAAGTTCCGCTCGACGAAGGCGTATGAGGCGCGCAGCTCGTGGTTAAGCGCGGTCACGGTCGTGTCCTCAGGTCGTGGGCGCCCGCCCGACCCCTAGCGAGGTCGGGCGGGCTCGAGGGGCGGCTCGGACGCGAGCCGCTCCCCGATGCGGATGATCGAGCGGCCGACGCGGGCCCGGATCGGCCGCGCCTCGCTCGCGCGATGGGCGCGTAGCAGGCGGACGTTCGCCGCGGCCTGCAGGTCGCCCTGGCGGTGTGCCTGCGCGTGTCGCAGGCGCAGCTCCGTGGTGGCGTTCATCGTTGGGCTCCGATCGTGGTCGTGGATGGATGCGGTGGATGGGCGGTTCGGGTGGTCGATCATCGTGGCGGGCATCGGTCACCTCCCCTCGTCGTGGTCTTCGTCGTTGTCGTCGGCCTCGTCCTCGACGTCGTCGTCGAGTGAGCGTCCGGTGAAGGTCATGAACACGGCGTCCATCGTCGGCGGCTGTCCATGACGGTCGGCGACGAGTCGCTTGAGCTCGTCAGGTGTGCCCTCGGCAACCGCGCGGCCACCGTCGAGGACGACGATCCGGTCGCACAGCCGCTCGGCCTCCGCCAGGTCGTGGGTCGTCAGCACGATCGCCGCCTGGTGGCTGTCGCGGACCTCCTCGATGAAGGCCTGGACGTCGAGCTTGCTGCGCGGATCGAGGCCCGTCGTCGGCTCGTCCAGGAGCAGGAGCGCCGGGCTCGTCAGCAGGGCTCGCGCGATGGCGACCTTCTGCTGCATCCCCCGGCTCATCTGCTCGATCGGCCGACCGACGCGCTTCTCCGAGATCCCCAGCCGTTCGAGGATCCGGATCGCCTCGCCCCTCGCCTCCCTCGCATCGAGCCCGTAGAGACGGGCCGCGAACGAGAGGTTCTCGAGCGGGCTGAGCTTCTTGAAGAAGGCGGCATCGACGCTCACCCGGTTGATGAGCCGCTTGACGGCCATCTCGTCGCGCTCGACGTCATGGCCGAACACCTCGACCCGTCCCTCGTCGAGGGTCAGCAGACCCGATACGAGGCGGATGAGGGTCGACTTGCCCGAACCGTTAGCTCCGAGCACGCCGAGGATCTCGCCGCGATCGAGGCGCAGCGAGACGTCGTCGACCGCCTCGACCGGGCGCTTGTGGCGCCCGACGACGAAGCGCTTCGACACTCGCTCGACCAGCAGGGCTGGCGGGCCGGCGGGGGTCTGCGCCCGTGACTCGGCCGCGGCGAGCGTCGCCACGATGGCGGCCTCGACCGCCGGCTCGAGGGCGGGGGAGATCTTCGGTTCCGGGTTCAGGATGGCGGTCACGATGGGCCCCTTGTGGGCTGGCTGGCCAGTCGGTCTGGCCTTGGGATGCCACCGGGGCCGGGGGTCGTCCGCGAACGGAACGAGCCGCGGGCCCGGTGTCGCCTTCGGCGACGGGAGCGGGCTCGCGGCTCTGGTTCATCGTCCGTCCGGGATCGACGGGCAACGAAGAAGCCGTGGGCCCCGTGCCCACGGCTCGTGTCTGCTGGGGAGGGCGGCCTTGCCGCCCGGTCCTAGCTCGAGGTGGGCACAGTGCTCCCGCGAACGGCACCGATGACAACGGTGCGCGAAACGCCGTAGAGCGGGTGATTCCTCATTCGGAGAGATCCTCCTCTGAGCTGGACATGGCGCGGCACGGTTGCGCCGTTCGGGAGTCTAGGCCGCGCCCCATGCAGGTGTCAACCACGATCCTCGATTCAGGACATGGCGGTCCGGCGCCCAGCGGTGGTCGCGGTTCCGGTCGATCGGCCACCGGGACGGACCGGCGTTCGCGGTCCGATCGACGGTCAGCGCCGGAGCCTGCGCAGCGTCCAGAGCGGCCCCACCACGAGGCAACCGAGGAACGCGGGGACGATGAGCCAGGCGAAGATCCGGGCGATGGGGTTGTCGATCCCGAGGATCGCCATGGGCAGGGCCAGTACGACGACGGCGATCACGGCGACGACGGCCCACCCAAGGACGACGACGACGATTTGCGCGATGCGGAAGAGCTCACGCGTCGCCCCTCGGCCTGCCTGCGACAGCTCGACGTACGTCTTCGCCGGCGAAGGGAGGATCCGCTCGCCCGGGCGAGCGTTGCGGATGCGTCGCAACGTGGCCCAGCCGACCAACACCGGCCCGAGCACGAGGACGGCGACGGCCAGGGCTGGGTGGATGCTCGCGAGCTGAGCAAGCAGGAGCAGCACCGTGAAGGCGACCGCCACGATGCCGATCGCCGCGAACACCGGCGAGGCCCTGCGTTGTCCGCTCGTCATCGGTCCACTCCTGCCAGGCATCCGGCAGGATGGCTGCGCGGTCAGCCGGTGTCGAGTGCCGGATGGCGGATCCGGTCGGGTCTCGACGTCCTGTCAGGCCAGCTCGCGCCGCACGAGCACCCGGGGTACACCCCCCGTTCGGCTCTGGGTACCGGCGACCTTCACGAACCCGGCCGCCTTGAACATTGTCAGCGTCCCGGTGTAGGCGGCCGCCGCCGGGAGTCGTCTTCCGCCCGGATCGGCGGGATAGGCCTCGATCGCCGGCGCACCACCGGCCCGGGCGTGTGCCACGGCGGCCTGGAGCAGGGCGTGCGCGACACCACGGCCGCGGGCGCGACGCGACACCACGAAGCAGACGACCGACCAGACCAGGCGCTCGTCGAGCTTCGGAATGCGGGTCGAGCGCTCGATCCGCTCGTACCTCGATCGCGGGCTCACGGCGACCCAGCCGATAGCTCGCCCCGTGTCGTCGAGTGCGACCAGGCCGGGGGCGGGGGAGTCGTCGGCGGCCGCTGCCTCGACGGCGACCGACATCGCCCGGCGGTTCGACTCGGCCGTTGAGTTGGTGAAGTCGAGACCGCGCACCCGCCAGTACATGCACGAGCACCAGCGCGAGTCCGTAGACGCCTCCGAGAACAAGTCCGCCACGGCCGGCCACAGGTCCGGGGTGACGGGCTCGATGCGCATGACGCCAGCATAGAAGGACCCCCGACCGGCAGGGGACCGATCGGGAATCGTGTGCCCAGGGCGATCGAAACGGGGCAGCCTTGTCTCGAGCTTGCGCCGTCTGCGAGCCGAAGGCCATGCTACCCCCGAAGCGCGACCGTATCCACGCGGCTCGCCGAGCCGCCCTCGTCGCCCGTCTTGTGAGCGCCGGGTACGATCCATTCGCGGGTCGCGACCGGGGTCACCCCTTGTGTCTGGCAGGTGGCGGACTCCTGCCCTTAGACGTGGACCGAGGCTTCGGCCTCCACGAGCGCCTTGAACTTCGCCAGCGACTTGTCCCAGGAATCCGCCATGGACTTCTCGACGAACAACTTGTCCGCGGCGTCACCGATGAAGCCGAGCGGCATCCCGTACTCGCTCTCGATGGTGACATCCGTGCCGCCCGCCGCCGGCTCGAAGCGCCCGCGCAATGTCCCGGTCCCGCTGCCGGTGCTCCTCACCTCGAACGACCGCGGCCGATCGACCGCGGTCGCGCTCATTTGGCTCTCCATCTTGCGCCCGGCGAACTTCGAGACGGAGGTCCAGCCGAAGCCGACGGCGCCGGGCGTGCCCGTCATGTCCGTCACCTCGGCCTCGGGTACCTGCCACTCCCGGAACCGCTCGGGGTTCGTGAAGATGTCGAACACCTGCTCCGGCGTCGCCTCGATGTGGATCGTCCTGCTGATGTGACCCATGAGTGCGCCTCCCCAGACGGGCCGAGGCGGGTCGGTCTCGCCAGTGGCTCGGCGCGGTCCCGGCGGCCGGTGCATGGGCCGCGTGTCAGAGCCCCCCGCGCATGTCGGTCAGGGTGCCGGTCGCGGGATAGCGGGGTCTAGAGGCATAGGACCTGAACGGCCCCCGGTCGCACCGGCTCGAACTGGTCGGCCGAAGCCGAGATCGTCGTCCGGTCGCGGAGCCGGGGGCCAGTCAGTTTCGATCGTGGGCCCTCGGAGGGCTAGACGCGGCGCTCAGTGGACGCCGCCGTCATAGACATCGAGGACGCCTTCGGGGTAGGCCTCGTAGTCCCCGTAGCCGGAGCCGGAGCCGTGGAGACGAGCGTAGTCGTCCGTGCCCCCCACGACGGTCCAGGTGAACGTGTCAATCGTTGGCTCGCCGAACCGCAGTTGCACCTGCAGCTTGACAAGGAAGGTCCCCGAGTCATCGTCGCAGGTGAACATCTTCACGAGCTGGAGGTTGACGAGCTTCCCGGACTGGAAGCCCACGACCTTGGAAGGGGCAACGTCGGTGGCGTCCCCCGTGGCGCACATAAGGCCCTCATCGACCGCCGGGCCAGTCGCCGTGAAGGGGCCAGTTGAGATGTCCGTGTCCGGGTCGATCGTGGTCGGGACCTCGAAGTGGACCGCCAGCGGTGGAGTCGCCTGCGCGGCTGCTACCGGGAAGACGAGGAACAGGGCGGCCGTGACCGCCGCCAGCCTGATGGACATCCGCATCCGAGCCTCCTTGGGACCCTTCGCGGGTCGGTCTCGCCAGTGGCTCGGCGCGGTCCCGGCGGCCGGTGCATGGGCCGCGCGTCGTCGCCTCCCGCTCTGGCGAGGAGGATGTGGCGCGCCTGCGACCGTCGCCAGAGGCATCGGTCACCAAGTCGCGCCCGGTCACAGCCGCTCCACTGGACGACCGCCGCAGTCCCGGATGACGCACCACCGCCGCTGGTGCCGGGAGCCTGGCACTGGGGCAGGCCAGGCGGTCGGCGAGGGAACGACGGTCTCAGCGCCGCCGACGGCCTCAGCGCCGCCGACGGCCTCAGCGCCGCCGACGGCCTCAGCGCCGCCTCAGCGTCTCGGAGCCCGTGCCTTGGTCGACTCGATACCCGATCTTGCGGAGCGTCTCGTCGATCTCCACGCTGTATCGACGCCCCCGTGCGTTGATCTCCAGCCACTCCAGGTAGGCTGGGTCCACCCGGGCGATCTCACCCATGGACCAGCCGACGAACCGCCCGAAGTCGAGCACGGTTCCCCACGGGCGGCCCGGCGGTGGCCCCGCGGCTCCTTCACCGTGGGGGACCACGTTCCAGGTCGATCGCGTCGGCGCCGAGCCTGCGCCCGACGCGGTATCCACGGCCGCGGACGCGGCCCGTGCCTGGTCGTAGTGCGCGCGTCGCGTCGGGTCGCCCAGGATCTCCCAGGCGCGGTTGAGCGCAGACATCTGCGACTGGGCCTCAGGGTGCTCCGACAGATCCGGATGGATCCGCCGGGCAAGCGTCCGGTAGGCCGCCTGGATCACCTCCGGTTCGGCGTGATCTGCGACCTGGAGGACCGCGTAGGGATCGAAGGACTGGTCGGTCACCGGAAGGACCCGCGGTCCATGCCGACCGACGCGACCGCCTCGGCTCGGTCATCCGGCAGCGTTCGTCGCCACGGCCGGTGCGCGACGATGGCCAAGCGCGAAGGCGCGTAGCGCCGGCGCATGGAGACCGCGGCGCAGCGGAGGACCGCGGCGGGAACCATGGGGGTCATGGCGAGCCGCCGCCGGTGCTTCACATCGCGCGTGATGAGGCCATCGAGCATCCGTTCCGCCCCGCCCTCTATCCCCGCCTGATCGAGCCGCCTCACCGTGGCGGGCAGTCTAGCAGTGCGGCGAAGGACGGCAGTCGTCTGACGGCGCGCCCGGCGGCTCGGCTTCCGGCGGTCATCGCCACACCCCTCTGGACCCCGACCGCCTTCTGGACCCCGACCGCGAACATGGCGTCGATCGTCGGTTTGACGCCCCGGGCTCGGGCCCACTACGCTCGCCGGCGTGCTCGAAGCCCCCTCGCCGTCAGCCCTTCGTGACCTTGTCCGAAGTGCGATGGTCGATGCCGAGCTGGGCGGCCTGATCTGGGTGCTGGCGGAGGGCGGGATGCCGCTGATCGTGGCCGGCGGGAGCCCAACCGAGCGCGAGGCGATGTGTCGGGCCTGCGATGCACTTCGCGGGGAGGGGATCGGCCGACGCCCGACCGTCGCGCTGGCGGCCCCCGACGACCCCGACCCTCGCGCGACCGCCCGGCGCTTCGTCGGGGCGGCAGCCGAGGGCCTGCCGGTCGCAGCGACCATCGATGCGGACGACCTCGAAGGGGTGTTCGAGCGTCTCGAGGCGCCGCCGATCGGGGGCACGCGTGACGAGCTCAGCCACATCGGGCTCGTGCTCGTGCTCGGGGACGGACCGACGCCTGCCGGAGCGCCCTCCCGGATCGTGGCCGCCCACTGGGTTCGGCCGATCGCTCGCGACGCCCACGGCCACGTCCAGCGTCTCGGACCGGCCGTGCTCGCTACGTGGGAGCCGCGGATCGGAGCCTGGGAGCATTTCGCCTGGGGCGTGATCCCGGAGCTGGCCCTGCGACTCGGACGCAAGGCCGGCGATTTGGAGCATGAGGTCGCAGCACGGACGGAACGCCTGGCCAGCTCGGATGCCTGAGTCCACGACAGAGGCCGGCGGGGGAGCGGATCGGGCGGAGCCTTCTCGTCGGCGGCCGGACGCGCTCAGCGGCTGGGCGATCTCGCCGGGCGAGAGGGCCCCGGTGGCGGCTCCGGCCGGATGCGGACTAGGCGTCGGCAAGCGGCGCGTGAGCGAACTGCACGGCGAAGGGCTCGCACCAGATGACGACGCTCGCGACATCAGCGGGATCGACGGCCGCCGGCAGCTGGTAGTTGAACGAGCCATCCGTCGCCTTGAGCTCGCCGAGGTCGATCGCGCCATCGGCGTAGCCGTCGGCGCTCGGGGACAGGTAGACATGGAGGTCAGGTCCGTTGGTGACTGAGAAGTCCTCGAGGCGGAGGACGTGGCGTCCCGGCTCGATCTCCACGATTCGCGCGGTGCCGCTCCCCTGGTGGAAGTCGTCCGCGCCACGGAACGCGCCAACCGCGATGTCGACCGGCCCGTCCGCGGAAGCCGCGCCGTCACCCGTCGGTGAGGGTCCGGCGATCTCACCCGACTGCGTCGGAGAGGGTGTGGGACCGCCGGCTGACTGCGTCGGCGAGACCGTCGGCTCGACGATGGCGACCGGCAGCTCCTCGACCAGCTGGCTGCGAATGATCAGCGGCGAGGCCAGGTACCAGGCGAGCGGACCGACGACGATCAGGAGTCCGGCGCCGGCGACGGCGGACCTCCCGGGGTGACGGCGGACGGTGGCGACGAGCCGATTCAGCCACCCCGTCCGGACGGCGATCAGCAGCACGATCGCCGCGGTCGCGGCGAAAGCGACGAGCAGGATGGTGCGGTTGGGCCAGATCGTCGTGGCGAAGAAGCGTTCGAGATCGCCGAGGAAGGGCATGACGTGGGCTCCAGGGGCGGGCGTCGGTGAGATGCGGAGTATCCGGGCTCCCGATGACGATCCGTGGTCCGGTCGATGACGGACGCGTGACGGCTCGCCGCGTACCGGTACGCGGCGCTCGGCCGCGCACCCGCCTGCCCTTCGCGGCCAGCGGCCGGATGTCCCGCGGCCGGACGTCTCCTCCGGCGGCCGGGCGGCTCGCTCGGCGGTACCATGTCCAGGCCGCCCAGCCGACAGGAGATCCGACCACCATGCCCCACGTCGCCGCGTCCGCCGCCGACCTTGTCGCTCGCCTCGATGGCATCGCCCGCATCGAGGACGGCCACCTCGTCATCGGGGACGAGACTCGTTTCCGCGACGAGGGCATCCGCGACCTCGCCTGGACCGCCGGCCTCGCCACCGACGAGGGCGCGGTGGACGCCGCCCGCTGGATCGTCTGGGAGGCCGGCCAGGCGCTCGGTGCCCACTCGGCCTCGATCCAGGAGATGTACGCGGCGCGCGGGCGGGGCGAGATCTCGGGCTTCACCGTGCCGGCGATCAACATCCGGGCCCAGACGTTCGACATGGCCCGGGTCGTGTACGAGCGGGCGGCCGCCCACGACGTCGGGGCGGTCATCCTGGAGCTGGCCCGGAGCGAGCAGACGTACACCTTCCAGCGCCCGGCCGACTATGCGACGAGCGTGCTTGCCGGAGCGATCGCGGCCGGCTGGCGTGGGCCGGTGTTCCTCCAGGGCGATCACTACCAGTTCAACGCCAAGAAGTTCGGGGCCGATCCGGAGGCCGTCACTGAGGAGATCCGGCGGGCCTGCCGTCTGGCGGTGGATGCCGGCTACCGCAACATCGACATCGATGCGTCCACCCTCGTCGATCTCTCGCACGAGACCGTCGACGCGCAGCAGGCGACGAACTACCGGATCAGTGCCGAGATGACCGCGCTCATCCGCTCGCTCGAGGCCGATGGCGTGACGATCAGCGTCGGCGGCGAGATCGGCGAGGTCGGCAAGGAGAACTCCAACGAGGCCGAGCTGCGCGCGTACCTCGACGGCTTCCACCGCGAGCTCGAGGGACGGTCGCCCGGCGTCGTCGGGGTGAGCAAGGTGAGCGTCCAGACCGGCACCAGCCACGGCGGGGTGGTGCTGCCCGATGGTTCGGTCGGGACCGTTGCGGTGGACTTCGGGGTCCACGAGCGCCTCGGCGCCGTGGCCCGGAACGAGTACGGCCTGGCGGGCACCGTCCAGCACGGCGCGTCGACCCTGCCCGACGAGCTGTTCTACCGCTTCCGCGAGGTCGAGACGGCCGAGATCCACCTCGCGACCGGGTTCCAGAACGCGCTCTACGATCACCCGGCATTCCCCGCCGACCTTCGCGACGCCATCCGCGACTGGTGCTTCGAGAACGCGCTCGACGAGCGGAAGCCCGACCAGACGGACGCCCAGTTCGTCTACACGACCCGCAAGAAGACGATCGGCCCGTTCAAGCAGGCGCTCTGGGACCTTCCGACGAAGGACGAGATCCTGGCCGCCCAGGGCGACAAGATCGCCTTCCTCTACGCTCAGCTCGGCGTCGTCGGCGGGCGTGGCTTGGTCGATCGCTACGTGACCCCCGTCGAGGTCCATCGGCCGCTGCCGGAGGTCCTGCGGGCGGCGGTCGCGGCCGGCTGAGGGGACGAGCGCGATGGCACGGCCAGATGGTGGTGCCGAGTTCGGTTCCACGTGGTCGGCCTCGCTGCGACTCGGGAGCGATGCCGAGCTGCGCGGGTGGCTCGACCTGGCGATGGGTCTCTGCGACGAGGCCGACGAGATCGGCCGCGCTCACTTCCGCCGCGACCTCGTCATCGAGACCAAGCCCGACCGTTCGTTCGTGACACAGGCCGACCAGGCGATCGAGCGGGTGATCCGCGAGCGGATCGCGGACGCCCACCCGGATCATGGCCTCATCGGCGAGGAGTACGGCGTCGAGCAGGGCGAGGCCTCCGTGCGCTGGTACATCGACCCGATCGATGCCACGCACAACTTCATCCGGGGTGTGCCCATCTTCGGAACCCTGCTCGGCATCGAACGCGACGGCGAGATGCAGGTCGGGGTGATGAGCGCCCCGGCGATGCGCGATCGCTGGTTCGCCTGGCGCGGCGGCGGCGCCTGGGGCCGCGGCCTCGACGGCGTGCGGCGGATCCGGACGTCGGCGGTCACGGCCTTGGGCCACGCGCAGGTGCTCTACGGCTCGGCGCACGACAACCGTACGAGCGGGATGATGCCGGGCTTCGACGACCTCGTCGCCGTGGCCTGGCGAGAGCGCGGCTTCGGGGACTTCTGGGGCTACGCCCTCGTCGCCGAGGGTGCTGCCGAGGTCATGCTCGAGACCGACCTGAGCAGCTGGGACCTGGCGGCGCCGCTGGTCGTCGTGGAGGAGGCCGGCGGGCGGCTGACGGACATCGACGGTCGCCGCCGTATCGATGCCGGTTCATGCGTCGCCAGCAACGGCCATCTGCACGACACGATCCTCAACCGCCTCCGCGTGAGAAGCGAGGACGAGCCGGACACGTGAGTCGTTGACGATCGGGCCGCGACGCGGCGATCGGGCCGTGACGCGGCGCTCGCCGATCCGACACCGTGCCATCGGCGCAGGGCCCGGTCGTCAGAGCCTCCGCCGCATCAGCCAGCGCGGCAGGCCGGCGCTGCGGGCGTCGGTGAGGAGCACCCTCCGGAAGCCGGCAGCCTCGAACGTCGAGACGAAGCCGACGAACCCGAACGACGTCGACACGCGCGTCCCGGCCGGATCGATCGGGTAGGCCTCGATGCAGGGAGCGCCTTGTGCCTGGGCGTAGGCGATGGCGCCATCGAGGAGTACCCGGGTCACGCCCCGTCGGCGATACCCGGGCCGGACGACGAAGCAGCCGATCGACCAGACCGGCGCGTCGTCGACCGCCGGGATCGTCCGCGAGCGGGCGAGGCGCGGCATGGCGGCCCTCGGCCCGAGGCCGCACCAGCCAATCGGCTCGCGGTCGAGGTAGGCGATGACGCCCGGGGCAGGCCCGTGGTCGCGGACCTGCCGTTCGAGCCGCGATCGGTTGTCATCGAGGGCATCGGGATCCGGGGAACGGATGACGCCGCGCCAGGACTGGCACCAGCAACCCTGCTCCGCCGGGCCGCCGAGGAGGGTCACGACGTCCGGCCATCGGTCGGCCGTGGCCGGATGGACGGTGACGATGGCCGGATCGAGCGGATCGACAGGGCCTCGGCTCACCCTCGCACCGCGGCCCCGGCCGTCCGGCCGTCCGGCCTGGCTGATCCGAGCGTCATCGTTCCCCGGGGTCGCGGTCGTCGACGGCCGGGTCCTCGTCGTCGGAACCGGTAATGGTGACGTCGTCTCCGTACACGAGGTCCGCGCACGGTCCGATCAGCTCGTCGGCGGTCTCGTCGTCGACGCGGTCGAGCACGACACAGGCGAGTGCCGCGTCGCCCAGGGTCTGCGCCAGCAGCAGCCGGTCGCCCGGCCGGAGGGCGACGAAGGAGGCTGCCTCGCCAAGGAACGACTGCTGGTAGGTCGGCGCGCCGAGGTTCTGCTCGAGCCACGAGACGACGCGCTCCCGGCTGGCATCGGCGAGATCCGCACGCCCAGCATCCCTCGCCGCCTCGGCTGCCGCCTCGCGCGCCCGCTCATGGGCGTCCGCGTCGAGTGGGCGGACGGCGAGCATCTGGAGCCCCGGGATGGATGCTCGTTCGAGGTTCGTCAGGAAACCGTCGAGTCGCTCCTCAGGGGACATCGACGGGACCGGCGCGTCGGTCATCTGGGTGATGGTCCTCCGGTCGTCTCAGTGGAGGTCAACCGCCGGCGGCCGCCAGGCTCTCTGCCATGACACCGAGCGCGAGATCGACCTCTTCGGCTGTCGTCACGAGCGGCGGGATGATCCGCACGACGTTGACGTAGCTGCCGGCGGTCAGGACGATGAGGCGGCGGTCGAGTGCCTCGGCCTGGATGCGCTTCGTGAGGACCGGGTCAGGCACGCGTCCGTCGCCCTCGTCGGGCTTGACGAGCTCGATGGCGACCATCAGGCCGAGTCCCCGCACATCGCCGATCGACGGATGCTGGCGCTGCAGCTCGCGGAGGCCGGTCAGGAACTGTTCCCCGCGCTCGCGAGCGTTGGCGACGAGGCCCTCCTCCTCGATGACGTCGAGCGTCGCGTTGGCCGCGGCGCAGGACACGACGTTGCCACCGTACGTGCCGCCGTGGACACCAGGCTTCCAGGCGGCCATGACCTCCTGGCGGGCGACGATGCCCGACAGCGGAAGGCCCGAGGCGATGCCCTTGGCCATGACCATGATGTCCGGCTCGACGTCCCAGTGACGGACGGCGAACAGCTCGCCGGTCCGCCCGAAGCCGGTCTGGACCTCATCGGCGATGAGGAGGATCCCATGCTCGCCGGTGATCTCGCGGAGGCGCGGCAGGAAGCCCGGCGGCGGCACGATGTAGCCGCCTTCGCCGATCACCGGCTCGACGATGATGGCGGCGACCTGCTCGGGGTAGACGAGCTGGTGGAAGAGCAGGTCGAGCTGTGCCTCCCAGTCACACGTGCAGGCGGCCGGGTCGTGGGCGCCGCCGGCGGCGCGGTAGCAGTACGGGTATGCCGCGTGGTAGACGGAGCCGGGGAGCGGCTCGAACGCCGCCCGGTAGACGTCCTTGGCTGCGGTGAGCGCCATCGCCTGGGCGGTGCGGCCATGGAACGAGTAGCGGAAGGCGATGATGACCGGGCGCCCGGTCGCCACTCTGGCGAGCTTCACCGATGATTCGACCGCCTCCGCGCCACTG
>Ga0210334_10904686_pt1 | contig 15231 bp, 10 predicted proteins | sample S306metaT_FD_164440 | JGI IMG/M metagenome (GOLD analysis project Ga0210334, IMG submission 164440) | Metatranscriptome of estuarine sediment microbial communities from the Columbia River estuary, Oregon, United States - S.306 (Metagenome... | ecosystem: Environmental > Aquatic > Marine >... | reverse complement strand
GCGCTCTTCGAGCGGGTCGAGGTCCTGGGGCTGCGCCGGATGCGGATCGAGCCGACGCCTTCAGCAGTCGCCGCGGGCCTCGTGGAGGCGTCTTCACGCGCATCTGCTGGTTATGGTCGGGGCGAGAGGCATTGCCCCGCGACGACCGATCTTCCGATCATGATGCGGCTCGCTGAGCCGCCGGAGCCCTTCGACTGGCTGCGGAGCGCGTGACGCGACGGCCGCGGGCCGCCGAGCGTGCGACCGAGCGGGAGCTCGTGGTCGTCGCCGCGGTCCTGGAGGCGGGTCGGAGAAGGCGGCCGCCCACCGACTCGGCCTGTCGCACTCGACCGTCAAGCACCACCTGGCGAACGCGCGGTCAAAGGTCGGGGCGACGACGATGGCGCATCTCGTCTGGATCTTGGCACCGCGGCTGCCGGAAACCGAGAGCCTGGCTCACATGGACGAATAGCGAGGTGCTCGAAGAGGTCGGGGGCCGTGTGGAGACAAACCTCCAGAACCGACCTTGATGTCCCGGCCCGGCTGCCGCTGGAGATCGCCTTGACAGCGCTGACGAGGGTGGACCGCTGGACCGACGGCGATCACGTGGTCGGGGGCCCACATTCAACAGGGCTGACCGAGACCAAAGGCATTCCTAGATCGCGCACTCTCTTGAGCAATCCATGCAAGGCCGCCTGGTCAGCCACCGGGCCGGTGATCAGCGTGTCGCCGCCTTCGAGCGTGATCGTCAGGCCTTCGAACCAGTCCGCCCATCGAGAACCGAGTTGGCCCGTGATGCGGATCTGATAGGCCGTCGGCTCGCTTGAATCAGCTTGTGGGTCGAGTTCCTGGGGCATCGCTCGCCGCTCGTTCCTGCTAGTCATTGCCAACCCCGATCGGTGGCCCGCCCGGGCAGCATGTCCCCAGGGCGGTGTGCGTGTGGTACCTCCCAGAAGCTCTTCGGCCGCTGCCGAGGTCGACGATCGCCCGGTCTCAGCGCTGGGACGGAATGGTGGTGACGGTGGCCTGGCCCAAGGGCGCGACGGACGCGCGATCGGTCGGGTCAGAGGACTTCACCTCGGACACGACCGGGTGGCTGAACCCCTTGGCGAGGAGCCAGATCGGCAGGAACAGCTCGAACAGGCCGCCCGGGAGCATGGCGAGCATCCCTGTGCCCTGCTGCACGTCGGTCGCGCCGAACATGGCCAGGGCGGCTCCCGCGAGGAGCACCGGATAGCCGATGAGCCCGAGGACTGCGAGCGGGCGCGGGACCAGCTTCGATCGATACAGCAGAAAGGCGAAGATGATCCCGGATGCGCCCGTGAAGAGGTAGAGCAGCACGAGGGTCACGTCACGTAGTGCCTGGAGCAGCGAGCCCAGCGATTGCGAAGCGGCTGCATCGACCGTGCCGTCGCGCGCTCCGTTGCCGAGCGCGAGCACGATGAGCGGACCCACCATGTAGAGGAGCACCACGCCGAGTTCGGCGACGCGCAGGCCGACGTACCCAATGGCCAGCGGCTCACTGGTGGGTCTCAGGAACGGGAACATGAGGACCGCGATACCCACCACCGCGAGGCCGTCGACGAATGCGAGGAGCGCACCGGCGGCCAGCGCGGTGGCGTCTCCAGATGCACCGATTAGGTAGTTCGGGCGATCCAGGACCCCCTTGATGAGCGTATCGGCCGCGATGAATGTAGCGGTGGCAGTCAGGAACAGCAGACCAACGATGGCTGCGGTCCTTCTGGACGATGTCATGGCTGTTCTCCTTGGTGTGTTTCGCTCACACCTGGCTCAGGCCGGCCGGTCCTTGACGGCCCCTGTCGCTGGTCTGCACAGGCAGCGTGTCCCCACGACGGTATGAGTGTCATACCTCCAAGGAGCGATTCCGAGGGATGATTCGCGCGCGTCCCGAAGGGGGGACGTGGTCGATCTGGGGGACGATCAGGCCTGTCGACCCCCGGCCGAGGTGTCCCGCTCAGGCGCTTGGGCTCGGGGCAGGAGTCCCAGCACTCGTCCCTTGGCGGCGGCCTGCGTGCGGCTGCTCACTCCGAGCTTGGCGTAGATGTTGCGGGCGTGCGATTTCACCGTGTGCAGGGAGACGTACAGCCTGACGGCGACCTGCTGATTGGTCAGCCCAGCGGCGATGAGGTCGAGAACCTCGAGCTCCCGCGAGCTGAGGGGTTCGGCCAGACCGATCGCGGCGGCCGCCGCCCTCGAGGGGGCAGCCTGCTCCCGTCCGGAGGCGGGGAACGCCGCCAGCAGGTGTCGAACGTAGTCTGGATGCAGGCTCTGGGACATTGCCCGGTGGAGCAGGCGTGCCATCGGCGCACCCTCGTCGACGAAGATGCGGATGAACCCGCCCGGCTCGGACAACGTCAGCGCTTCGTCCAGCCGCTGCGCGGCCTTGGCCCGCTCGCCATGGGCATCGAAGGCAACGGCCAGCAGGACGAGGGCCATCAGCTCTTGATCCGCCCAGGCCTTCTCCGCCATCCGCCGGTGATATGGCTCAAGCACCGCGAGCGCTGCGGTGGGATCTCCCTGGGCCAGGTGCACCCGGGCCTGGCTGAGTGGAAGATCGTGCGCCTGAGCCACGTGCGCGGCCGCCGCCACGTCGCCCTGGCGAAGGAACGTCAGCACCCGCGCGGCGGCGACCTCGGGGACCTGGAGCACGAAGTCATGCTGGCGCGCGGCCTGATCGGCCTCAGCCAGGATCGCGGCGGCGCCGGCGGCATCTCCCCGAGCAAGAGCCAGGCGGGCGAGCAACACCTCACAGGCAACGGGTCGGTCAGTTTCCGCTATCTGTCGTGCCAGCTGGAGACTCTGCTCCCCGTGCTGTCGGGCGGCGTCGAGGTCGTTCCACTGGTAGAGCACGCGGGCCAGGCCCAGGTGGGCTTCGCAGACGAAGGGAAACGGCAGACCGGCTGCCAGTTCCACGGCGTGCCGATAGGTCTCGACCGCCAGATCGAGCTGGTTGTCCGTTTCCTGGATGAAGCCCAGACCGATCGACCCCAGGATCTCGTAGATCGTGTTCCCCGATGCCGAGCTGATCGCTGTCACTTCCGCAAGGGCTTGCCGCGCCCCGGAGCGGTCGCCCAGGAGCACATAGGCGTGGCCCAGATTGAGGGCAGCGGCGGTGCGGAACGGGAGGTTGTCGGGGTCGAGATACTTCAGGGCCCGGCGCGACTGGGCGATGATCGTCTCGACCTGGTGCGGGCTCCACACCAGAAAGGCCCGCACGGAGGCGATCCGTCCCACCAGGTCCCGGGTCCGATCGTCCGTCCTGGCATCCCGCAGCGCTCGTTCGGCGGCCTGGAGCTTCGGCTCGATGCCGGTGTTCTGGCCCGAGCTGAGCAACGCCTGGGCATAGGTCACCCACAGGGACGGCCTGGTATCGAGCACTGTCGTTGGGAGCGACCCCAGCCAGTGGAGGATGGGGACCAGTGCGCCACGAAAGTAGAGCGGCATCCCTCTTCCCTCGATGAGGCGCTCGGCCCGCTCGATGTCATTGCCGGCGGCAGCGTGCTGGAAGGCATCGATCTCGAGGTCGTTGGCCTCGTACCACTCGCTGGCGCGGAGGTGGTCCTCATCCACGCCTCCGGGCGAGACCACGATCTGCTGGCGCCGCTGCCGCAGCAGATCGGCGAACAGATGGTGGTAGCGATACCAGCGCCGCTCGGTATCGAGGGGGACGATGAACAGGTTTGCCCGCTCGAGATACTCGAGGGTCGCCTGACCCGAGGCCGAGGCGTCGAACAGCAGGGCATCGCACAGTGGGCCGCACAGCCGATCGAGGATCGACGTGCGCAGCAGGAATGCCTGCACGGAGTCAGGCTGCCGTTGGAGGACTTCCTCGAGCAGATAGTCGAGCACGAAATGGTGGCTACCGGCGAACGACGCGATGAAGCCCGCGACGTCTGCGCGGCCCTGCATCGAGATCGCGGCCAGCTGCAGACCGGCGATCCAGCCTTCCGTCCTGGCGTCGAGCGCGGCGACCTCCTCCGTGGAGAGGTCGAGGTTCATGACCTGGTGGAGGAAGCCGGCGGCCTCGGACGGGGTGAAGCGGAGGTCGGCGGCGCGCAGCTCGGTCAACTGGCCTTGGGCGCGCAGTCGGGCCAGGGGCAGCGCGGGATCCTCACGGGTGGCGATGACCAAGTGCATGTGGGGCGGCAAGCGCTCAACCAGGAAGGCCAAGGCATCGTCGACCGGCTTGGCGTCGAGGACGTGGTAGTCGTCGAGCACGAGCACGACATCGCTCGGGATGATGGTGATGTCGTTGAGCAAGGCCGTCAGCGTCGACTCGAGTGGCGGGGGCTGCGGCGATTGGAGCACGGTCAATACCCCTTCGCCAATTCCGGGCGCAACCGTCTGCAGAGCCGCGATCAGATAGGTCAGAAAGCGGCTGAGGTCGCTGTCGCCTTCATCGAGCGATAGCCACGCCACCGGTCGCCTGCAGCCGGTGACCCATTCGCCGATCAGGGTGGTCTTGCCAAAGCCGGCGGGAGCGGAGACCAGGGTCAGCTTGTTGCCGGCAGCGAGGCCTGTGTTCAGCCGCTCGACGAGTCGCGGTCGGACGACGACTCTTCGCCGCGAAGGTGGGATGTAGAGCTTGGTGGCCAGGATCGGCGCGGGCACCGATCAACTATAGAGACGGGAGCGACGGACTCGAGCACGGGCGAGAGAACCAGAACCGACCTTGCGCAGGGGTCCGGAAACGGGACATTCAAGTATGTCGGTGCGACATTGGCACCTCGACGCAGCCGCCGAGTTGCCCGCTCCTGAGCGAAATAGAACAAATGGTCGGGGCGAGAGGACTTGGCCCCGCGGAACCTACCTCATGGTCGCGAAGCGACGACAATCGATCGCATGGCACGCCGACCAGACGGGATGATCACGATCGAGGTCACAACGGCACAGGGCACATTCCTGCGAGCCGTGCGACCAGCGAGCATCCTGCCCGAGGGAGTCGAGCGGGGTCCGATCGCCGAGGACGCCATTCGCGGGGCGGCTGCCCGGTTCGGCCTACCGGACTTCGTCTTCCACCCAGCGACTGAACGGCGCGGTGCTGGCACCCGGGAAATCGGCGACGCGATCATCGTGACCGGTCGGCGAGGCCTCTCGCTTCAGGTCAAAGCGCGCCAGCACGTGACCGACGACGTTGACCGCGAGCGGACCTGGCTGGAGCGCCGCGCCGCGGAAGGCAGCCGGCAAGCGACAGGCACAATCCGTCGACTTCGCTATCCCGGGACGACGCGCCTCGAGAACTTGCGTGGCGACGTGATCGCCATTGTCGGGCGCGACATCGAATGGACTCCACTCGTGGTCCTCGACCATCCAGGCGTTCCCGATGTCGCGCTCGGCGGTGACGCGGTCGTCCTGTCACGAAGGGACTGGGAGTTCCTGTTCGAACAGCTCCAGAGCACGGTCGCTGTGGTGGACTACCTCCATCGGATCCGCACCCTGGGCCTTGGGCAGTTCAACCTCGAGGCCGTTCGCTACTACGAGCTGGCCCAGGCGGATGCGGCGACGACGCCTGCCGAGATCGACCCGGCGTTCGTGGCCATCGGCGCTCGCAACGAGTCCGCGCCGATGCTTCCGCTTCCTCCGGCCGAGCCTGCGAACCTCATCCGTTGGATCCTCGAAGACATCGCGTCGGTGCCACGGCGCGACTACAGTGAGGAGCAGGCTCGCGGCCGACTGACGATGCTTGCGATCATCGACAGTGCACCGATCGGGACTCGAGAACAGATGGCCGAGACCATCCTTGCCTGGTTCGAGCAAGTGCAGGCTTCGCCCCCGGAGGCCTTCTGGTGGCGTGTTCGCAACTACATCTATTTCGGGCGAATGCACCTGCTGATTGCGGTGACCGGACAGACGAACCCGATCGTCGCTGAGGCCTTCGGACATCTCATCCGACTTCGCCATGTCGAGCGTGGCGAGCGCAGCGCTGACGAGGCCGAGCTGACAACTGTCGGTGTGCTGCTCCAGCCACGGCACGACGGACGACTCCCGTGGGACACGACTGCCGGCATGGTCGAGGGCCGGGTCGAGCTGTCGCCCGAGGAGCGCGCCTCGATGGAGCGCATGTGGGGCACGATCGACGAGGCAGTGGGGAAAGCGGCCGAGGTTGACTCCGACGATTCCCTCTTCGATCCGCCGTCACGCGGCTAGGACCAAACGAGAGACGGAGGCTTGAAGGCGATCACCCGCTGTCGACCGCGAGAGGGAGGCGACGGCGCTTCAGCCGTCTCGAGGCCGGGGCGCCGCCTTCGCGTACCTTGTGATCGCCTTGTCTGACGAACGCGACGATAAGGCCACTGCGCGACCGACGCTCGACATTGATGCCCTGGCCCTCGAGGCCGATGACCTCGTCGCGCGACTTGTTGGCGTCGATCGGCTCGACGAGCTGGTGGCCACGATGCTCGACCACGATGCCTACCCGACCTTCCTTTGGCGCGACCAGCCCAAGCCCGTGGCCATCGTCGCGAACGCACTCGCTGATGACCTTCGGCCACGGCTCGAGCATCTTGAAGATTCGGGGAGCGGCTTCGACGACCCCCGCCTCTCCCTAACGTTCGATCCAGATCGGGCTAAGCGCCTGCTTCAGCTCGCGACGTCACCACGATTCCGCTCGATCCCATCGACGTTGCTCCAGCCGCCCGCGCACGACTCGAAGGTGCTGAGCGCGATTCCCTGGCTCCATGATCACCTCGACGATCGCGGGCTCCTCAAGGTGGCAGATGGCATCGAACCTCAACCCGACGTCTTGCTGATCCGTGAGTGGGCTGTGCCCTATCACCAGTTCCTGCGGAGGGACTTCGGAGCCCGAGTCAATGACGCTTTGATCGGTGAACTCATGCGAGCGCGTGCCGCGGGCGCCACCGTTCACGTCGCCATCGACGAGCGTCGCCTGATGGCTCGCGGCGACTATCGCCGCTACCTCGAACGCGACTACTGGAACGGTCCACCGGTGACCGAAGAAAGCCTTGACGATCCTGATCGTCGGGGCGTCGAGATCCTCCAACACGGCTGGCCGGCTGGAAAGGAACGGCTCCCCTGGAGCGTCGAGGAACATCTATCCATCCGCACGTACCTCAGCGATGCAACGCGGACGATCGAGATCGAGGAGATCACGTCCCCAACCATGCTCCGGGAGTCGGAGTTCCAGTTGGTGCGGTACCTCCATGCCGAACGCGACATCGAGCGGCACCGATTCACCCATACGGACGGCGCCGTCCGATTCTATGACCGAGGTGCGTACGAGGCCCGTCATGAGGTGCGCTGGCCGACCGGCCCGGAGAACGGTCCAGACGGTCGTCGCAAGGTCTTCCGCCTGGACGGCGAGATCTCGACGACCGACTGGGTGGAGATCGTCGCCCAGTGGTTCCGGGGCAGCGAACTTCTCCTGGAAGCGCTTGCCGAACTCGCCGCGCCGACGGCAGTCGAGGAGGGCGATGTCCAAGGGTCCGCGTAGCGGCTACGCATCTCTGCGCAAACCGCCGCGCATTCGAGAAGGTAGGGATGGTCGGGCACGATGACTCGGCCCGCGGAACCTATACCAACTCGGCGCCCCCCGAGTCGTGAGTCAACCTCGGCCGTGCAACAGACTCACTGTCACGCGGCGGAGTCCATGAGCTGCCTCACAAGCTGGCTCGGTCCAACCTGGATGCCGTTTCGCGCGAGCGTGGCTTCGACGGTCTGTCGGTCGGGAAACTCTAGCGTTGTCCCTGAGACCTGCTGGATGTAGAACAGCTCGGACTGCGCTGCCTGTGCACGGTCGGGATCGATTGCCAGGCTCATGCAGTAGCAGGCCACGGCGATCTCGAAGTCGGATTCCTCGACCGCGAGGTAGCCGAGGTTCCGATACGCACGCGCGAGCGTCGCGAGCGAGTAGGCAACGCTCAGCGCTCGAAGGGTCAACTCCCGGAACTCCCGCTGGCGGCCCGTGAGCTTCATGACCTCGGCCAACTCGAACATCGCATCGGTGCTCACGGGATTGACACGCAGGGCTTCCCGGAGCGCCGCTTCAGCACCTTCGGCTTCTCGGAGCTCCAGCAACACGGCCCCGTAGTCCGCATAGGGCGCCGCCCGATCCTGACTCTGGCGCAGCGCGGACGATGAGAGCCGGCAAGCCATGGCGCTTGCGCTGTTCGATCGCCTCGCCGCGCGTGGTTTTCAGGAACTCCGGTACGAGTGGTCAGCAACGGCGAAGGCCTATGGCCTTGATCGGATCATGCCGGCTGTGATCGCAGTGGACCTGGCGACATTAGGCCTCCGTGGTTCGCCTCTGGGCACGCTCGTGATCCGCTCGCTGGGACCTGAGCCGATCCGCGTTGCCACGGAGGCGGCAGGGTAGATCAGCGTCGCCCGCTGGGAAAGGTGCTCCGATGAGAAGACCCGTCGGTTCCCATTGACAGGTTCCGGACTCCACTCATGGTCATCGAGTGGCCGCCATGAAGAGCGCGGCGAAGACAACGGAGCGAAGCAACATGAACACCGCCTACGTGGTTCGCACCCTTCCAGTGCGTGATGCCCACGGGACCGTCCTCGGCTGGGTCAGGGTCGACCTCATGGCAGACGGGAGCAAGCCCACCGACACCGTCTACCTCCGGGATGGCATGGCATGCGGCCAGGCCGAGGCGATGCGGCGCATAACGCGCGATACAGGACTGCTCTACGCGACGGAGGCCGAGGCGGTGCGTGAGGGCATCGCACGGCTTCGCGAGGCTGACTCGAGCGGATCGCTGAGGCGGGTCATCTAGCGAAGCTCGAGCTGACCCAACTCACGTGAATTCTCCCCTTGCCAGGGACCGTTCCGGGCCGCGCGGTCGACTGCTTCCTACCGCCGAGAAGGGCTGCATGCCCGTCGCGCTACCGCGCTCTCGGGCATGGAGGTCAAAGGGTTGGGATGTCCTGCGCGCCCAAGCGGTCGCACACCTTGAGCACGCGCTCGAGATGGTTTGGGAGAAGGTGCAACTCGCGCGATGCCACCGCTCTCACCAGCTCGACCGAGGCCACCCGGGGCCACCTCGCGCTCAGTCCCTCGATTATCGCCTCGGTCACCTCTTCAAGCGTCACCCGGTCGATGACCTGGGTGGCCGCAGCGCGGAGAGCGTCAGCGGTCACGACGGCGGCAACACCGACATCGCTGAGCGGGCTACCGAGTGTCGCGAAGATCGTCTGGAACCCGGCCTTGCCGAGACCCGGCATGCGGGCAATCGCGTCTGCCAGGAGCGCCGCGCTTGGCGGGATAAAGGCGTAGCCGGCCAAGACGAGATCAGCGTGGATGCGCGCTCGTTCGTCCGACGGGAGCACGCCACGCGAGGCGAGAGCCTCAACGAGCGTCGCGGTGGAGACCCCGGGGATGGGCCCGGACCCGCGAACGGCGTACCGTCGAAGCCCCAGGTCGTCCGCGTAGAGGATGCCGCGATTGGAGACGACGAGAATGGACGCGTCAAACGAGGCTGGGCCGAGCCGCTCCCGAACAGCGTCACGATCGAGCTGGTCATCCTCCTCGGTGCTCGCACCCAGAGCATCGAGTGGCCGCGGGAGGAGAGCCACATTCTTCAGGACCCAGTCGAGCGTCTCGGCCGCGTCGTCGCGGATCGCCACGAGGCCGGGCTCGCTCGGTGGGACGTCGACTGTCTGCCATCCGGGCGGCGCGCTCATGATGGTCGAGCGACCCTTCGCCACCGCCTCCTCTGCCTGCGCCAGCTCGTCCCGAAGCTGCCGCTCAAGAGACCTCGGGGCGACCAACTCGAAGGTGGTCTCAAGGACTATGAGCAGTCCCTCGCGCCGCGCCGTCAACAACGCGGAACGCGTCAGGACGAGCACGTTCGCTGTCTTCCCGAGATCGATCGCCGCGACGTAGTCCGACGCTCCGGGCCACTCGATTAGCAGAGGGCCAGCCGCGGGGTTGCGACCGAGGTCCATGAGCTCGGGGATGGTGGTGCCGATCGTGTTGGCGACGAACTCGAGCGGCAGACCTTGCTGGTGATAGATCTCGAGCGCCTTCGTCACTCGGTCGTGTCGGCTCCCCAGCATGGTCAGCAGCTCGGTGAAGTCCTCCGGCTTGTCGAGATTCCCGACGTGCACGGCCTCGACGAAGAAGGGCTCGTTGGGGAAGTTCTCGTGGAACGTGGTGTAGATCGTCCGGGCGGCATGGACCTCGGCCGGGACAATCTCCTCGATCGTCCACACTTCGTCGGGCAGCGGCGTCCGCTCCCTGGTGACCTGATCGCCGACGGCCTTGCCCAGCATGTCACGAGCTTCTTCGAGCGTGAGCTCTCCGGCGGCCTTCTCGATCGGTCGATCCGCGAAGATCGAGTGCTCGCGCGGCTTCGCCCCCGTTCTGACGAGACGCACGTGGCTGCCAACACCAACGGTCGCCGGGGCCGCTAGGTCCGCACCGCCCGTCAAGACCAGCGCTGCGAGCGTGCGCTGAATCTGTGGATCGTTCCGGTCCTCGCGATAAGCAAGGAACGCTTGCCCAACCGCTTCCTCGACGCGGCGTAGGTGTTGAAGGTACAGGCTGGCCTCGAGGCGCTCCCGCGGGGTGACGTCGACCGCGAGAGCCGCGTCGACTTCGGTGGCGGCCCGCTTCGTGTCTCCAGTCTCGATGAGGACGCGCGCAAGCGTCAGGTGGACTCGGGCCGAACTCTCCCCGGTGGCAAGCAAGGAAGTGAGATCCGCGGCCACGGCAGTAGGGTCGTCGGACCGAAGTCCGATGTCGGCCCTGATAGACAGAGCCCATGTGGGCAACGGCCCAGCTTGCGATAGCCGATCGAGTCCGTGCATCGCGGCGACGAGATCGCCCGCAGAGAATGCGCTCAAGATGTACAGGCGAAGCCCAACCTCTGGGATCTCGTCGAGGCCGACCCCATCAAGGACCGCGTGCGCTTCACCAGAGCGACCTGCATGGAGTAGTCCGCCCGCGAGCTGAAGACGCAGGAGGACGGCTTGCTGCGCGTTAGGTTCGGCAGCAATCGCCCCGCGCATGCTTACCTCGGCGTCGTCAATCTTGCCCTCGAGGAACGCGATCTGACCCAAGAGGCGGTAGCCCTGCGGACCCGATTGGGCGGCGGCGCTCATCCTGCCGTGGAAGGTACGGGCGCGAGCGAAGTCACCAAGGACGGCCGCGACCTCGCCGAGTTGCATCGCGGTCCGGTCCGGATCGTCCGAGGCAGCCATTACGGCATCAGCGGCGTCGAGATCGCGCCTCGCCTCGTCCAGGCGCCCCACGCCCGCGAGAAGCTCCGCGCGCAGGGCCAGCAGCGACGAGCTCGCGGGGACGACGCTCGTCTCTAGGATAGCCAGTGCGCCAGCAATGTCGCCTCGACCTGCGTGGGCCACAGCGAGCTGCTCGACGATCTGGGGGTCGTCGCGATTGAGCCTGCGAAGTTGCTCTTCGTCGTGATCGGCCTTCTCGTTCTCGCCGAGGAAGCGCCGGACTTGCGCCCGCTGGAACGTGACCGGCTTCAGCAGCGGATGGTCGAGCCGGAGCGTGTCGATCAGGATGCTCAACTCGCTCTCCGAGCTCCGAAGGTCCGCCAGGTTCGGAGGGTCGGTCGACATCGCAAGTTGGGTGATCGCTGTTGCGTGGTAGTAGCGTGCGACGGGAGACGGACTTGGGTTCCGCACCAAGGGTTCCGTGAGCTCGATGACCTCGGTGTAACGGCCTTGCTCCCCCCGGATCTCGGCGAGTGAGATACGGAAAGCCGGATCAGCCAGGAGTCGAGCGGGATGCTTCCCCGGATCCGACCCGGTCTTCAGGCACACATGGAGATGCGCGATCCATGCACGGCGACTTTCGGGGTCGGCCGCGAGGGCACGATCGGCCTCATCGCGGGCGCGCGGCACGTTACCGACTGCGAGTAGCACTCGCGAGTACGTGTAGTGCGTGTCGGGAGACGCGGTGCTGAGCTCCACACCGCGTTGAGCCGCATCGCAGGCCTCAGGTAGCCGCTCTTGGGCAAGGAGAGAATGGGCCAGCAGGCGCATCGCTTCGGACCGCGTCTCGGGCCCGGCTGACCGCGCATCGATCTCCGCGATGACCCGCCGCAGCTCTGACTCCGCGAGCTGCGAATAGTGCTCCTCCAGGATTCTGGTCCTGATCGATTCGAGTTGCGCTCGAAGCTCCTCGTCGGCAGTTGATGGGCGGACCTCGATACCCTTCACCTTCAGGACTGTCACGAGGTCGTCGAAGTCCCGCCGGGATCCCTTGGCGCAGAGGTCAACGGCGTCCTCAAAGAGGACCGACCAGGCCTCGTCGGCCCGCTCCTCGTCAACCAGACGCCGACGAAGCTTCTCAAGGACATTCTCGCGGTCGGGGCTCGCCGCGACCTCGAAGTCGGCATCGACGATGTAGAGGTTCTCGAGGACTCGCCGCTTCTCGGGGTCGGCGAGCAGCCCACGAACGGGCTCTGTCAGACGAGCCTCCTCGACCTGCGCTCGCAACCCTTCGAGATCACGGCGGACGTCAGTGAAGAGCTTCGCGCTTGAGTCGTGTCGGCCGGCGACAAGCGCGATCGGGGTCGGCGATCTGCCATGGGTGCGCGTGACGATGTCGTCGATGAGCGCCGTGAACTTGCCAGCCGCGTTCATCTGGTGGCGGACCTGGGCCTCCGACACCGCTACTGCGAACTCGATCTGGAGGTCGTCACCGCCTCCGCCAGATTCGGCCGAGACGGCGGTCGGCACGCGGCCGGCCAACCCGAACCACAACAGAGGCGTCTTCGCAAGAATCGATGCGTAGACGGCAACCGCCGAGGAGGCATGGAACCTGGTCCCACCGCTGGACGCGCGGCCGCCGGCTGTCGCCTGCCGCGCAGACCGCGCTGGCGCCGCGCTGGCCCGGACTGGCACTCCACGGTCCTTCCGCGGTCTTGAAGCGGTCACGTGGTCTCCCTGTCCATGCGGACCCAGCGTCCGCGTGGGCGCAACTCTGACGAAGGCGAGAACCCCGCCTCGCCATGCGCGTCCATGCCAGCAGACATCATCCCGCAGGGCGGATTGCCTTGCTCGCGCTTGCCGAGGGCGTGCGAAAGGCAAGAACCGACCCGGCCACGCGCTAGGGCGAGCCGGCGGGCGACGGGTCGAGAGGCTCGCAGTAGGGCAACCCGCAGGCCTCCGCCTTGTTCTGGATGTTGATATCCGCGGCGCAGGACCACCACGGCGCTTGGATTAGCCGCCTGGAGCACGAGAGCAGACGCCAGGATGCGATCGTCAGGCGTCGACGGATCGAGCCACGCCGGCAGGTGCTCGAACGAGGGGTCACGCGAGTCGGCGATCGCCGTGATCTTGCCCGCAACCGGGACGCCCTGCGTGAGCTTCCCCCTGTCGCGCAGCCCCTTGATGCGTGTGGCGAGCTTGGCGGCCTTCTCACGCACCTCCGCGATGCGGCCTTGGTCCTTGAGGTTGTCGATCTCGCCGAGCACCGTCGGCACGAGGTGAATCGTGAGCGCCGCTGTGCCCACCGCTGCGCCGTAGGTCGAGAGGTCAGGTTGACGCATCAGAGCGCTGGTATCGGGCACGACGTGGACCCCGCCCGTGCCAGTGCCCGCAAGGACCCGGAGGGCCTCACGAGCTCGTGCTGCTTCCCTCGACACCAGCCCCTTCGCCTCGGGGATGGAGGCCGGGACACCCCAGCCGAAGTCAGAGCGGTCAAACATCTCGCGGAGGCGCTCGAGGGATTCGATCAACTCGTCGCGCAATTCGCGGGTCGCACCACCCTCGAGCATCGCGACGCGCTCGCGCCAAGGCGTGAATCGACGATCGATGGCGATGCGCGCAACAGACTGCGCCTCATCGCTGGGAGCCCAGCCGTATGGCGGCGCGACCACATTTGCACTCCAGCGCTCGTGCCGTATCTCCGAGATCTCCAGCAACGCGTGGAGGTCGATCTCGATCGCATCGAGCTCGACAAGCAGCTGGTCGATGAACGAGACGAGCGTCGGCGTCACGGCCGGGCCTCGGCGGTTCGCACGATGGCTTGGAGCGACCACACGAGACCAATTAGGCCCAACTCCCGCTCACCCACAGCTACGATCTGCACGCCGCAAGCGTGGCACATCGGGATCTGCAGGATGCGTGTCACCTCGCGCGGACTGATCGCCGCACGGGTAGTCGGGGAAGGCCCATCGGAGTCGTGGCTCGACGATGAGATAGGTTTGGTCGGGGCGAGAGGATTTGAACCTCCGACCTCATCGTCCCGAACGATGCGCGCTACCAAGCTGCGCCACGCCCCGACCGAGGGCTCCGTCGCGGAGCCCGGGGATGATACCAAAGAGCGCCCGGACCGACCAGCGACCGCCCGAGTTGCGCGTGCCTTCCGACTCCATGACCAGGTCGTTCTCACGCTAACTGTTCGTGTGCTAACGTTCCGCCGATGCATGCCGACGGCCACGACCAAAGCACGGTCCGGGACGACCCGGACCACCCCTTCGAACTCGAGGGCGTCGACCCACGCTCGGCGGAGGTCTTCCGCTCGTTCGTTCGGACGGCACGACTGCATCGCCACCTGATGCTCCGGGTCTTCGCCGAGCAGGGCACGCCGCCGGGCCAGGCGATGTGCCTGCGGATCGTCGCAGCCCATGACGGCGCGACGCAGCGAGAGATCGGCGAGCGCCTGCACCTGGCGGCCCCGACCGTGACCTCGATGCTCAAGCGGATGGAGAAGAACGGCACGATCTCGCGCGAGGACGACCCCGCGGACCAGCGGATCACGCGCGTCCGCCTGACACGGCGCGGCCGGGAGCTCGACGACGAGCTCCGCGGCGTCCTCGCCGAACGGGTCGGGGCCCTCCTGGACGCGATGCCCGAGGCCGACCGCCGGGACCTGGCGCGCCTCCTCGACGATCTCGCGGACCGGATGGCCGATGCCCTCGACGAGGAAGACGCGGCGCCGTCCGCGACCGATGGAGCCGCGGCCGGGCGGACGGCGTCGTGATCCCGCTCCTCGTCACCTACCTCCGCCCCTACGGCCGGGCGCTCGTCCTGGTGATCGCACTCCTCTTCGTCCAGGCCGTCGCCAACCTGTACCTGCCCGAGCTCAACGCCGACATCATCAACAACGGCGTCGTGAAGGGCGACATCGACTACATCGTTCGGACCGGCGCGATCATGCTCGGGGTGACCGTCGTCCTCGGCGCCTGCGCGATCGTCGCCGTCTACTGGGGCGCCCGCGTCGCGATGGGTTTCGGGCGCGACGTCAGGCGCGCGCTCTTCCGGAAGGTCGAGAGCTTCTCCCAGACCGAG
>Ga0210334_10831294_pt1 | contig 15233 bp, 14 predicted proteins | sample S306metaT_FD_164440 | JGI IMG/M metagenome (GOLD analysis project Ga0210334, IMG submission 164440) | Metatranscriptome of estuarine sediment microbial communities from the Columbia River estuary, Oregon, United States - S.306 (Metagenome... | ecosystem: Environmental > Aquatic > Marine >... | reverse complement strand
GGCTTCGCAGTTGGGGCGGATCCCGGCGCCGATCCCCGGGCTGCTCTTCAGCATGCGCATGGGATAGCCGGTGGGTGACAGGGTGTTGACCTCCACGTCGTCTTCCCTGGCCTTGAAGTATTCCTGCTTCACGTCCTCGGGCAGCCCGCATTCGCGGGTGACCGTGAAGCGGGTCGCCACCTGCACCGCACCACTGCCGCTTTCGAGAAAAGCCACCGCGTCGCTGCCGGTGAAAATGCCTCCGGCCGGAATGACGGGAATGTCGAGCTCTTCGGCCCGCAGGTATTCGCGCACTTCACTCACGATGGCGTGAAGATCGTATTTCGCCCAGTCCATTCCGAAGCCCAGGTGGCCGCCGGCAAGAGGCCCCTCCACGATCACGTAATCCGGAAGCCGGTTGAGCCGGGAGTTCTTGCGCAGGAAAAGCGTAAGCGCCCTCAGGGAGGAAACGATGATGCCCAGCTTCGCATCTCGAAAGCGCGGGTGATCCTCGATCAGGGCGAAGGAGCCCAGGTGCAAACCCGCGCTTAAGGTAATGCCATCAATGCCGGCTTCCAGCGCCGCGCGAAGGCGAACGCGGAGCGTCTCCTTCGGCGAGTTCATGGTGAGCTTTTCCATGCAATTGATAAAAATCAGACCGTCGCCGCGCTTGGCCTCCATGGTTCTGCCCACATGCATCTGCGTCGCCTCCGCCAGCCGCCCAAGGTTGAAAAGCACCTTGGACTTGTCCGAATTGGCAACGTTGTATTTGTAGAGCTTCAGCTTCTCGCTGACGAAATGGGTCTGGAAGCGGCGATCAGCCACCGTGGGCACCATGGCATCGGAGATGTGTCCCACGCCTCCGAGGCGGGCGGCCTCCAGTGCCAGCTCCGCGGTGGAGATGTCCACGCCCATGCCACCGATCACGATCGGCACCAGTTCGTGCTCGCCAAGCCGGAGGCGGAAATCGTCTACGCGCTTCATGGGAAATCGCGGATAAAGGCCCTCATCCTAGCAGGCTACCGCCGCGAAGTCTCGCCGGGCCAACAAATCCCCCTGTTTCCATATCAGCAAAATCCGGAATCTCCCCTTATAATTGCTGCCCCGACGGGGAAGGCTCAGGACGCGCTCATCGAGCCCCCGGCGCATCGTTGAACGCGGAACGCATTTGCCATGACCAGCCACCCCCTCGAAGACCTGAACGTCGCATCGTTCGAGCTCATGCCCTCGCCCGAGGAAATCCACCGGCGGGCGCCCATCTCCGACACCGCGTCGGACACGGTGTTTCAGGGCCGGGAAACCATCAAGCGCATCCTGGACCGCAAGGATCCGCGGCTGTTCGTGGTGGTGGGTCCCTGCTCCATCCACGATCCGGTCGCCGGTTTCGAATATGCCCAGCGCCTCGGAAAGCTCGCCGCCGAGGTTCAGGAAACGTTGGTACTGGTCATGCGCGTCTACTTCGAGAAGCCGAGGACGTCCACCGGCTGGAAGGGCTTCATCAACGATCCGCGCATGGACGACTCCTTCCACATCGAGGAAGGCATGGAGAAGGCCCGCCGCTTTCTGCTCCAGGTGTCGGAACTGGGCCTCCCGGCCGGCACCGAGGCCCTCGATCCCATCGCGCCCCAATATCTCGGCGACCTCATTGCGTGGACCGCCATCGGCGCCCGCACTTCCGAATCCCAGACCCACCGGGAAATGGCGAGCGGTCTCTCCACGCCGGTGGGGTTCAAGAACGGGACCGACGGCGGTCTCGACGTGGCCATCAACGCCATAAAGTCGGCGGGCAGCCCCCACAGCTTCCTCGGGATAAACTTTCAGGGGCGTTCCACCGTCGTGCGCACCCGGGGCAACCGATACGGTCATCTTGTCTTGCGGGGCGGGGATGGCAAGCCCAATTACGACACCGTGAGCATCTCGATGACCGAGCAGGCGCTGGAAAAGGCGAAGCTGCCGCGCAACCTGGTGGTGGACTGCTCGCACGCCAACTCGCGCAAGGACCCCAAGCTGCAGCCCCTGGTCATGAGCGATTGCGTGCACCAGATCCGGGAGGGCAACCGCTCCATCGTCGGCCTCATGGTGGAGAGCAACATCGTGGGCGGCAATCAGCCCATTCCCAGGGACCTCTCGAAACTCATCTACGGCTGCTCCGTCACCGACGCCTGCGTGGACTGGCCCACCACCGAGAAGATGATCCGGGAGGCGTCCGCCCTCCTCCATGACGTCCTGCCCCGCCGCCTGGCCGGGTAACGGCCGCGACAGCGCCCCCCGCGAAAACGCCGGGACCGCCCCGTCCAACGGGGCTAGAATCGGAATGCAATGAAGGTTCGCCTGATCCGATACTGGGAGCAGGTCCGGGGCAGCTACTGGTTCATACCCGGCCTGATGTCCTTTGGAGCGGTTGCCCTTGCGGCCGGGCTCGGCTTTCTGGACATGATGGCCCAGGCTCAACGCTACCCTGGCCTGGAATCCCTCTACGTGACTGGTCCCTCGGGGGCCCGCGCCGTTCTCTCGACCATCGCCGGCTCCGCCATCACCGTGGCGGGCGTCGTGTTTTCCATCACCGTAGTGGTGCTCAACATGGCATCGGCCCAGTTCGGGCCCCGCCTGCTGCGCAATTTCATGGAGCACGGGGGCACCCAACTCACCCTCGGCACCTTCATCGGCACGTTCATCTATTGCCTGCTGGTGCTGAGCACGGTGCGCAGCGACGGCGGCCACGTCTATGTTCCGCATATTTCCGTCGGAGCCGGCGTGCTGCTCGGCGTCATCAGCTTCCTGCTCCTCATCTATTTCGTCCACCACGTCTCGATTTTCATCCAGGCCCCGCGCATCATCGACGATGTCGTGCGGAATCTGGAGCACGCCCTGCGGTCAAGCTTCCCCGAGCGGGGCGAGGGCGCTCCCGCTCCCACGCCCGACGAGGAAGCCGAGCAGGCGGAAGCCCTGACCAGGGAGTCTCTGCGGCCCGGCTGCGTGCCCGTGGCAACGCCCGGTTCCGGCTACGTTCAGGCCGTGGACCTGGACGGCCTGCTCTCGATTGCCGAAGAAAAAGACCTGTTCCTTCGTTTGCGGCTGCGCGCGGGCCAGTTCGCCGTCGCCGGGCGCGCCGTGGCCGAGGTGGCGCCCGCGGCCACCCTGGACCAAGAGCTGGCGGAACGCATTGCGGGTGCCTACCTGATCGGCCCCGAGCGCACTCCCACCCAGGACCCTGAGTTCGCGGTAAACCAGCTGGTGGAGCTGGCGCTGCGAGCGCTCTCGCCAGGCATTAATGACCCGTTCAGCGCCATCAACTGCATCGAGCGTCTCGGATCGTCCCTGGCCCTGCTCGCCGGCAGGACCCTCCCCTCGCGCTTCGTCCGCGACCAGTATGAGAAAGTGCGGATCATTACCGAGCCCTACACCTACCGCGGCATCGTGGACGCCGCCTTCAATCAGATCCGCCAGGGCGCCCGCTGCAACGCCGCCGTGATCTTCCGCCTGCTGGAAATCATCCGCGAGTTGGGCAAGGGCGATCTCCCGGGACCCTATCGCGACGCCCTGCGGGATCAATGCCAGGCGATCTATGAGCTGGGGCAGGACTGCTTTCCCAGCGAACGGGACCGGCGGGATTTCGATGATCGCTACCAGTCGGCCACGGCGGTCCTGAAAAACACCGGGCACTGAGGCCGCGCCTGCCGTCGCTACCGACGGGGGGTCGGCGAGTGCTCCGCGGCGACGTCCAGGTCGGCGCCGATGGGCCGCGCCGGGTAATGGAATGCCACCGGGCCCTCCGGCTCGGCGTTGAGAAACTGGTGCACCGACGGGTTGGGAGACTGGATCATTTCGGCCGGGGTTCCCTCCCCCACCAGCTTGCCGTCGCCGATGAAGTACGCGCGGTCCACGACCTTGAGGGACTCGGAGACGTCGTAGGTGACAACGATGGACGTCGCTCCCAACGCATCATTGAGGCGCCGGATCAGGTGCGCGATCACGTTCAGGGAAATGGGGTCAAGACCCGCGAACGGCTCGTCGTAGATGATCAGCATCGGGTCCAGGGCTATGGCGCGGGCCAGCGCGACCCGGCGCGACATGCCGCCCGAAAGCTCGCCCGTCATCATGGCATGGGTGCCTCTCAGCCCCACCGAATGCAGCTTCATGAGCACCAGGTCCCGGATCATGCTCTCGGGCAGGTCCGTGTGCTCGCGCATGGGAAACGCGATATTCTCGTAAACAGAGAGATCCGAGAACAGGCCGCCCCCTTGGAACATCATGCCGATCTTCCGCCGCAAGGCATAAAGGGCCTCGTTGCCCAGTTCATGGACCACCTGACCGTCCACCCGTACCCTGCCCCGCGCCGGCCCGAGCTGCCCGCCGATCAGCTTTACCAACGTGGTCTTGCCGCAGCCGCTGGCGCCGAGGATGCCCACGGTTTGTCCCCGCGGTATCCTCAGACTGAGGCTCTTGAGGACCTGGTTTTCACCATAGGCGAAGTGCAGGTCCTCGACCTCAACCAGGTAATCGTGTCTTTCGCTCATGGGATGAACGGCTCGGCTCCGGTCGCCATCTGCGCCCGCGACTGCGGGCCTTTCTCTCGACAAACCCAATGATATCCGAGGACAATGGCGGACAGGATTTTTTGATCTCGGAGCTCATCGCATGATCGTATTTGTCACCGGAGCCACCTCGGGATTCGGCGCTGCCATCGCGCGCCGGTTCGCCGCCGGCGGCGCCCGCGTCGTCGCCGCCGGCCGGCGCAAGGAACGGCTGTCTGCCCTCGCGGCCGAACTCGGGAATAACTGCCTCTCCCTGACCCTGGACGTGCGCGACCGGGAGGAGGTAATGCGCGCGGTGGCTGGCCTGCCGCCGGATTTCGCCGCAGTGGACGTCCTCGTCAACAACGCCGGCCTCGCCCTTGGCCTCGAGCCTGCCCAGCGGGCGAGCCTCGATGACTGGGACCAGATGGTGGACACCAACGTGAAGGGCCTCATGTATTGCACCCGGGCGGTCCTCCCGGGGATGGTGGAGCGCAACCGCGGCCACATCGTCAACATCGGATCCGTGGCCGGGGAATTCCCCTATCCCGGCGGCAACGTTTACGGCGCGACCAAGGCCTTCGTGTACCAGTTCACCCTCAACCTGAAGGCAGACCTGCTGGGCACCAACGTGAAAGTCACGGACGTGCAGCCGGGCCTGTGCAGCGGCAGCGAGTTCTCCGAGGTGAGATTCAAGGGCGACCGGAGCAAGGCCGAATCGATCTATGCCGGGACCGAGCCCCTGACGGCGCTGGACGTGGCGGAGACGGTGCACTGGGTGGCGACCCGGCCTCCCCATTTCAACGTGAACGCCATTTCCATCATGCCCCTGTGCCAGGCGCCAGGGCCGCTGGCGATCCACCGCAAGAAGTGAGAGGCGGTGCCGAAGCGCATGCCGGAGCTGTTTTCCAAGGCGGACAACGCGCCGCATCGTCGCCCGTCGCGGAGAAATCGCATTGAAACCTAAGCCGGCCTTCGCCCTGCCGCTGCTGGCGTTCTCCACCCTGGCGTGGGCGGTTCCGCTTGATGTGCGGCCGGGGTTCTGGGAAATCACCGCCCGCACGGAACTGCCGGAGATGGCCATTGCGCTGCCGTCCCAGACCCTGCGCCGCTGCTACACGAAAAAGGACGTGGAGAGCATTCTGCAGCCGGGTCCGCGGCGGATTCAGGATTGCGACATCAAGGACCAGCGAATCCAGGGCAACCGGGTCAGCTGGAAGATGGAATGCCAGGGGGCGACCGCCATCAGCGGAACGGGCAGTGTCACGGTCCAGCCCACGTCTTTCGCGGGAACCATCAAGGGCAGGATGAAGCAGGGTCGCGCCACCATGGAGATGAACCAGTCCGTATCCGGGCGGCGGATCGGCGACTGCACCTAGCGGGTGACCCCGACGGCGTAGGCGCCGTCCCCTAGCGCGGACCGGCCCCCGCCGTCTCCATGGGTTTCCACTCTCCGTTTTCCACGCGATACACCGTGATGGTTCCGGCCTCCAGGTCGCCCTTCATGTCATAGGCCACCGCCGGCGTGGTCACCCCGGGCATCCGGGTGCGCGCCAGTTCGGGAAGATAACGCGCCGGATCCGTGGAATCCGCCCGCCGCATAGCGGCAACCAGGGCCTTGGTCGCGTCATAGGCGTAGGGAGAGTAAATCTCCACCGGCGCGTTGAATCGTGCCTGGTAACGTGCCTCGTATTCCCTCCCGCCGGGCATCTGCTGCAGCGGGAGCCCCGCCAGGGAGGCGATGGTGCCCTCTCCCGCTTCGCCGGCCAGCTTGATGTAGGTGGGGGACTTGAACATTTCCCCACCCATGAAGCGTGCTGATACGCCCAGCTGGCGCATCTGCCGCGCCATGGGGCCCGCCTGGGCATCCGCGCCACCGAAATAGATCAGGTCAGGACTCGCCGACTTGATGGCGGTGAGAATCGCGGTGAAATCGGTGGACTTGTCGTCGGTGAACTCCCGGCGCACGATTTCGCCGCCGGCAGCGCGGGAAGCCTTTTCGAACTCGTCGGCGAGGCCCTGGCCGTAAGCGGTGCGGTCGTCGATGACGGCGATGCGCCGGGCGCCCAGCTTCTCCACGGCGAAGCCCCCCATGACGCTGCCCTGCTGGGTGTCGGAAGTCATGGCGCGGAACGTCGTGCGGAACCCCTGGGCCGTATAGGCCGGCGCCGTGGCCATGGCAATCTGAGGAATCCCCGCATCGGAATAGATCTTCGAGGCCGGGATGCTGGTGCCGGAATTGAAGTGACCGATCATGCCGGCGATTTTCTGGTCCACCAGTTTTTGCGCAACGACAGCGCCCTGCCGGGGATCGGCCTGGTCGTCCTCGGATTGCAGCTCGAAGCGCACCGGCTGCCCGCCGATGACCGGCCTTTCGGCGTTGATCTCCTCCAGGGCCAGGACCACGCCATTCTGCATGTCCTTGCCATGGTGCGCCTGGGGCCCGGTCAGCGGGGCAGCGAAGCCCAGCTTCACGATTCGTTCCTGGCCTTGGACGGAAGCCGCCTCCCGCCGGGAACTACCCTCCTCGCCGCAGCCCGCCAGCAGCGCCGCCACCAGCAGACCGAAAAAGGCGCGATAACCGAAAACTTGAGGCATGTATGGATCCCCGCTACTCAAACACATTGAGAGGGACCGATTTTAGCGGCTGCCATCCGGCGCGAGAATGCACGGCCCCGAAAAAAACAAACCCCGCGGGCGCGGGGTTTAGCTGGGACCTTCGTTCGATCAGGCCGCCTGCGCGTACTTCGCCTTCGCCGCCTTCGCCTCCCGCGCCTCTTCCGCCGAGTAGGCCTTGCCGGCCCACATCATGCGGTAGGCCACCTCCTCATTGCCGTTCTCGCAAAGCTCCAGGACCTTGCTGAACAGGGGCTGGAAGGTTTCGCTGCGGTGGGACGCCTCATGCTCCTCGAACGAATTCCAGAAGGTGATGATCAGGGCCTCGCGATCTCTAAGAGGGCTTTCCACCGCTTGGCCAACGGTGGAACCTTCGTTGGAAATCATCCCGGAGTTCAGGCACACGAAACCGCCCACAAATCCGGTTTCGGAGTGATAGGTCTTCACGTTTTCGCAAAGGGTGGCGACCCGCTCTTCCAGGTCGTCCGTGGTGTATTCCGGCTTCAGGATCACCCGGTTGATGGTGACCACGCCGTCGCTGTTGAAGCCTTGGATCAATCCCGTCATTTCCCGTATTCCTCCATGTTTGATCACTGTCGACGCGCAGGGTGTATTAGCACCCGCTGATATTATGATCTTATACCCGATAAAAAAGTTCAACTATTAACCTTAAATGGATTAGGGGCTTATTCCAATAAGCGGGCTACGGATCAGCACTGGCCCGGCATCCCGCCTGTTGGAACACGCATTGCCTGAAGATTTCATTTAACGTTACGTTCAACCGCCGCTTAGCGGCCAACCCCGCGTCCGGGTCATGATGTCCCGCTTTGACAACCCGATTCGCTTTTCCGAGACCCTCCCATGACCCATCGCATCGTGATCGTCGGCGGCGGCGCCGGCGGCCTGGAACTGGCCACCCGCCTCGGGGACACCCTGGGCAAGCGCGGTCGCGCCGAGATCACCCTGATAGACCGGGACTGGACCCACCTCTGGAAGCCGCTCCTGCACCAGGTGGCCGCCGGCAGCAGGGACCTGGACGACCACGAACTGGAGTACCTGGCCCAGGCCCGCTGGCACCACTTCCATTTCCGCCTCGGGGCCATGGATGGGCTGGACCGGCGACAGAAGCTCATTGATGTCGCCCCCACCCTGGATGAGAACGGCCATGAAATCGTTCCGCGGCGCCAATTTCCATACGACACGCTGGTGATCTGCGTCGGGAGCACCGCCAACGACTTCGGCACGCCGGGTGTCCGGGAGCATGCCATCTCCCTCGATACCTCGGAGGAAGCGGCTCGTTTCCATCGGCGCCTGATCCACGCTCTGGTGCGCGCCAACACCCAGGCCGAACCGGTACGGCCGGGGCAGCTCTGCGTCGCGATCATCGGGGCCGGCGCCACCGGCGTGGAGCTGGCGGCGGAGCTTCACAACACCACCCGGGAAGTCGCGGCCTTCGGCCTGGACCGCGTGAATCCCGAGCGGGACATCCGCATCACGGTAATCGAAGCCGGCGAGCGCATCCTGCCCGCGGTGCCTCCGCGCCTTTCCCAGTCCGCCACGGAACTGCTGCGCAACCTGGGCGTGGACGTGCGCACGGGGGAACGGGTCGTGGAGGTGACGCCGGAGGCCGTCCGCACGGCAGGCGGCGGCGTCATCCCGTCCGAACTCGTGGCGTGGGCCGCGGGCATCAAGGCCCCGGATTTTTTGCGGGATCTGGACGGCCTCGAAACCAACCGCATCAACCAGCTTGTGGTGAGGCCGACCCTGCAGACCACCCGCGACGACGATGTCTTCGCGCTCGGCGACTGCGCTGCCTGCCCCTGGCCGGGACATCCCCAGCCCGTGCCGCCCCGGGCCCAGGCAGCCCACCAGCAGGCCTCCACCCTGGTCAAGACACTGGCGCACCGGCTGGAGGGCAAACCTCCCCTGGAGTATCGCTACCGCGACTTTGGATCCCTGGTGTCCCTGGGCGAATACAGCACGGTGGGAAGCCTCATGGGCGCCCTGGTGGGCGGGGCCATGTTCATCGAGGGCCACTTCGCGCGGGTCATGTACAAATCCCTCTACAAGATGCACCTGAACGCCCTGCACGGTTTTTTCCGGGTCGCCCTCGACACCCTTGCCCGCATGATCACCCGCCGCACCGCGCCCCGGGTGAAGCTGCACTAGCGAGCGCATTGTTGGTGGCCGGCGTTTTCGGTTACATTCGCTCCTCGGCCCCGTTGCCGGCGTTCCCCGATGCGACCTGATTCCGTCTTACATCTTTTTTGTCGCGGATTTCGACTCGCCCTGCTCCTGTCCGCGTGCGCCGGTACCGCGGCGGCCGCGCCCTTTGCCTACATCACCAATCAGGGGAGCCACGACGTCACCGTGGTGGACCTCGCGGACCACAAGGTGGTGGCCACCGTGCCCGTGGGAAAGGCTCCGGCCGGAGTGGCCGTCAGTTCGGAGGCGGGCAAGGCGTTCGTTACCAACCCGGAAAGCAAGGACATGTCGGTGATCGACCTCGCCACCAACACGGTCCTGGACACGGTGCCGGCGGGAGACGGTCCCGTAGGGATCGCCACGGCTCCCGACGGCAGCCGCGTATACGTGGCCGACTGGTTCAACAACCGCCTGCTGGTGTTCGATGCCCGGACCCATGGCCGCGTCGCCGCGGTGGCCGTGGGAACCGCGCCGGCTGGGGTCGCCGTGCACCCGGGCGGGCGCGAGGTTTATGTGGCGAATCGCGACGACAACACCATCGAGGTGGTGGACGCCGCGCGCCATGTGGGGGTGGCCAAGATTCCCGCGGGCAACCACCCCTTCGCGGTGACCGTGAGCCCCGACGGTTCGCGGCTTTTTGCCGTGAACGTCTGGAGCCACGACGTGACGGTCATCGACATCCGGTCCCGGCAGGCCCTGGCCACCATACCGGTGGGAAACACGCCCTACGGCGCGGCGGTGACCGCCGCCGGGGATCGCGTCTTTGTCACCAACCAGCACGCCGACACGGTGTCGGTCATCGACATCGCCGAAAATCGCGTCATCGCCACCCTCCCCGTGGGCGGATACCCGGAAGGCATCTCCGTTCATGGGGGCCGCGTCTACGTGGTCAACTGGATGGATGACAACCTGATGGTGCTGGATGCCGAAAGCGGGAAAGCACTGGCCACGGTCGAGACCGGCAAGAACAGCCGCGGATTCGGCCAGTTCATCTCCTTGCCCTGATCAATTCCGAAGACGTGTTTGCCAACTCCCGGAGGAGCTATTGCCCATGAAACGCCTTTCAATGTTCGTTCTGCTGTTGCTGGCCTCCTCGCTGGCCCTGGCCCACGGGCCCACGCGCCAGAAGGTCACCGAGACGGTCACCATCAAGGCCGCGCCGGACGCGGTCTGGAACAAGGTCAAGGATTTCGCGGGATTGCAGACCTGGCATCCGGCGGTGGCATCCAGCACGGTCACCCAAGGCAGCAAGGTGGGATCGGTGCGCGTCCTCAAACTCAAAGACGGCGGCGAAATCGAGGAGACCCTGGAGTCCCATGACGAGGAGTCTAGAAAATTCTCTTACCGGGCCAAGGACGGGGGCGCGCTCCCGGTCTCCAACTACACGTCCACCCTCACGGTGAAGCCGGGCGAAGGCGGGACCGCCACGGTTGAATGGCGCGGCGCCTTCTACCGCGCGTATCCCAACAACGACCCCCCTCCCGACAAGAACGACGAGGCGGCGGTCAAGGCGGTCACCGGCGTGTACCAGAGCGGCCTCGCCAACCTCAAGAAACTGATGGAGCAATGAGGGCGGGCGGCGCCCCCATGCGCCGCACCGTCAGAAAGCGCAGTTCTCCGGCTGCGGCGCCAGCTTTTCCAGGCCCGCGCCGAACTCCGCCAACGGCGTGTCGGGCCGGAAGCCGCCGTTGACCGATCCCCGCATCACCTTTCCCCCGTATCCGCCGGGATGCATGTGGGCACGGACCCAGACCACGGTGTCCGCTCCCACCGGCACGGGGCCGCCGTAGCGGCTAAAGGGCTGCTCGCCCACATGGCTGTGGAGCAGGACGCGGCGATAGAGCAGCGTCCCGTCCTCGCCCACCACTTCCCACCAGTCGGCGTATTGCCGGCATCCCGTGTCGGGACTGGCCACCGTGACCATGAACTGGAACCCCCCGGCCGCGCCGCCCGTTCGAACGTCCACCACGTCCGCTTTCAGGTCCGCGGCGGCCGCGCCTCCGGCGACCGCCAGCAGCGCCATTGCAGCCAGGGACCTCATCCCAAGGCGGCCTCGGGCGGCGGCGACGGGAAGCAGACTGTGAGGCGCAGGCAGGGCGTCGGAGGGCGGGCATGCGTGGAGGCCCCGGAACCGGCTGTAAAGGGCACCGCTCATTGCTGGGCTTCTCCGGGCAATCCCGGGGCCGGCAGGGGCAAAGGCGCCGGTGCCGGTTCCCTCTCGAAGCTCTGACGTTGCAGTTCGAGCTGGCGCTCCTGTTCCGGGCCGGGCTGCTGGCGCACCGACTGTTCAAGCTGCTGCCGCCGCCGCTGCTGGTCCGCGGCCTGCTGCCGCTGATCCCGCAGGGCCTCGGCTTGGGCGTCCTCCAGGGTCCGGCGCTCTTCCGGCAACACATCGGGCCGGCCGAACTCCCGGGATTGCTTCATCTTGGTCACCAGTTCCTGTTGCGCCTGATCCCGGATCTGCTGGTGCTGCCGGATCTCGGCCCCCGGGGACTGGGCGCTTGCCGCTTGCGCAACCAGCAGCATCAGCGAGGACAGAAACGGTAGCGACCATCCGTGGCCGGGAGGCGAGTTGAACTTTTTCCGCTGAGTCATGCTTCATTTTAGCTTGACCGTCCCGGACCGTTGCCGCCCTTGCCGCCTTACGCTGCCCCGCCCGTCAACGCAGCCCCGGCGCAGCGGCGATGACGGCAAAATCCCCCGGCTTGCCTTTAACCCATTCCCGGATTCTGCGATCATCGGGACAAGGAACCTCATCTTTTCGGGCAAAGGCATGCGGACACACACACACCGGCGGCAGGCGGCCCCCTGATGTACGGCGCGCGGCTGATTTACGTGGGGGATCCCATGTGCTCCTGGTGCTACGGTTTCGGGCCCCAGCTCACCGCGCTGCGCGACGCCTTGGGAAAGCGGGCGACGGTGCAGGTGATCCTCGGCGGATTGCGCCCATACACGGAGAACACCTGGGATGACGGCTTGCGACGCTATCTGCGGGAGGCTTGGGAAAACGTCGCCCGCGCCAGCGGACAGCCGTTCAACTTCGGATTGCTGGAGCGGGAGGATTTCGTGTACGACACCGAGCCCGCCTGCCGCGCCGTTGTCACCGCCCACGCCATGAACGAGGAAGCGGCCCTGCCCATGTTCCTGGCCATCCAGGACGCCTTCTATCGCGATAATCGGGATCCGGTGCAGCCGGAGGTTTTAAGCAGCATCGCCCGCGAAAGCGGCTTAATGGAGGGCGACTTCCTGTCGCGCTTCGGCTCGGAGGAAATGCAGACTACCACCCGGGCTCACTTCGAGGCCTCCCGGCGCATGGGGATCCAGGGGTTTCCCACGGTGCTCATTGAGGGCAACGGCCAAGTCGGACTGCTGGCCCATGGCTATTCACGGGCGGAGGCCATGATCGAGACGGCAGAAAAGTTTTTCGGGGGCGAAAACCCGGCCCCATAGCAGGACGACCGCGGCGCGGACCGCTAGGCGCCTGTCCCCGGCGAAGGCTCGACCCGGGCGCCATCCTCCACGGCGTCCCCGGGATAAACGATGACCCGGTCCCCTGGAGCCAGACCCTTCTCCACCACCGCCTCGAGGCCGCCCCGGCGGGAAATCTCCACCCGGCGTTTCTGCGCCTTACCCCCGGCATCCAGGAACACCGCCCAAGAATCCCCGTCACGGAACAGCGCGGCTACCGGCACCTTCACCGCCTGTTCCCGGCGGTGGACCACAATCCGGGCGTCCACCCGGTACGCGTCTCCCAGGGCCTGCCACTGCTCCGGCGGCGACGTAATATCAATGGTCGCGTTCACCCGCTGCTCCTCCACGCCCAAAGCAGAGATCTTGGTGAACGCCGAAGGCTCCACCAGCCGCACCCTGCCGTCGAGCAGCAAACCGCCCCCGGCATCGAGCATCACCGCGGCCCCGGGGGCGATCTCCACGGCCTCGGTGGAGAGAACGTCCACCAGAACCTCCAGATCCCGGGGATCCGCGATTTCCAGAATCGGGGTTCCGGCGGCGACCACGGTCTCGCTTTCCTTGAGCACCCTGAGCACGCGCCCCGCCACCGGAGAGCGGATTTCCCATTCGGTCCCGGGGGCGTGGCCATCGGCAAAGCTCCTGGCCCGGGCCAGCGCCGCCCGGGCCTGGGCCAGGTCGTGTTCCGCTGCGTGCTTCTCGAATACCGCGGATTCCGCTTCCCTCTGGCGGATCTGCAGCGCCAGTTCCGCCTGGTCGCGCGCCGACGCCGACACGTAACCGGACTTGGCCAGCTTGTCGGCGCGCTCCAGATCCACCCGCGCCTGGGCCAGGGCCGCCCGGCTCCGCGCAATTTCCGCCTCGGCCCTCTGCACCCGGGCCTCGGCGGCACCGACCCGCTCCGACAGCTCCGCCCGGGTGCGCGGGTCCAGCATCGCCGCTGCGCTGGGAACGATCTCCGCCAACGCGCCATCGCGCTCGACCCTGTCGCCCGCTTTGACGCCGACCCGGAGAAGCTGCCCGCCCAGGGGCGCTGACACCACATAGCGTTCGCGGACGCGGGTCACGCCGTCGTCATCCACGGTCTCCACAAAGGTACCTTGGGTGACCACGGAAATTTCCACCGGAACCGGCTGCGGCCTGAACGCCCAGATCGTCGCCGCCAGCGCCAGGCCGCCAAGCGCCATCGAAAGAGCCGGCTTTGCCCAGTTCATCGCCCTATTCTCTCGTCTTGAGGACCGCCACCAGGTCCAGCCGGTCCACCCGCGCCCGAACGATGAGCGCGCTCAGCACTCCCGCGGCCAGGGTGGCCAGGGCCGCGTAAGCGTAGGTGCGGGGGTAGATCACCAGGGGAATATGCTGGGTTTCCGTCTGCATCAGCGCCACCAGCATGAAGGAAAGCAGGTAGCCAAGCCAGAGGCCCAGCGGGATCGCCAGCAGCAGCATCACCGCCAACTCTCCCAGGAGCAGGGCGGAAACCTCGTGCCGCGTGAAGCCCAGCACCCTCAGGCTCGCCAGTTCCCAGGCGCGCTCCGCCAGGGAAATGCGGGCGCTGTTGTACACCACGCCCACGGCGATGGCGGCCGCGAACACCGTGACGATGGCGGTGAAGAACAGGATGTTGCGCCCGGAAATCTCGAGAAAGCTCTGCAGGGTCGTCGCTTTGACCGCCACCGTGGCGACCTTGGGCATTTCCTTCAGCCTGCGGTAAACCTCCCGTGCCCGCGCGGGATCCGCCGTGAAAGCCACAGCGCTGACCGCATCTCCCTCCCGCAGCAGGCGATTGAGGGCGCCGATTTCCATGTAGGCGCTGATTCCGATGAGATCGTCCACCAGTCCGGTCACCCGCGCCGAGCGCCGGGCGCGGTTGCCCTCAAGAACTTCCACCTCCACCGCCTCTCCCGGACGAACGCCCAGGCGGTCCGCCAGCCGCGTGCTGAGGAGCACCCCCTCCGGGGGGAGGCTCACCGACAGGCCGCCGCTATCCAGCAGACGCCGCAAGCGGGCGCCCTCCGGCAACCCCAGAAGGGACGTCAGGTAACTGTGATGCCCCGCCCGCAGGCGGACAGCAACGGAGCGGGACGCCTCGGTGACCAGCACCCCGGGAAGCCGGGCGATCTCGTGGCGCACCGTGGAATTGACCGGGTCCGTGAACACCACGGACGCGTCCTCCCGCAGCACCCGATGGAACTGGAACTCGATCAGGTAATCGAGGGCATCGCGCCAGAAGGTCCCCGCGATCAGGATTGCCATGGCACTGGCGATGCCCACCGTAATCAGCAGGGTGCGCAGGATCCGGCGCTCCAGGATGCGCACCACCATGCGCACCTGGGCCGACAGCAGATGCTCCAGCCCGAGGCGCTCCAGCAGCATCCGCCGGTAGCGCCTGGGGGCCGGCGGGCGCATGGCCTCCGCCGGCGCCAGCCGCGCCACCGCCCGCACCGAGCCCAG
>Ga0210334_10361547_pt1 | contig 15247 bp, 13 predicted proteins | sample S306metaT_FD_164440 | JGI IMG/M metagenome (GOLD analysis project Ga0210334, IMG submission 164440) | Metatranscriptome of estuarine sediment microbial communities from the Columbia River estuary, Oregon, United States - S.306 (Metagenome... | ecosystem: Environmental > Aquatic > Marine >... | reverse complement strand
CTCCGGGCCGGCGCCGGACACCGTCGAGCCGGACACGCAGCTCGGCGGCGAGCGCGGGCTCCAGCTTGGGCAACGCGTCGCGAACGACCCAGGCGCGGTTGCCATCGTCCTCCGCCCGGGCACGGGCGGCCTGTCGATCACAGAAGGCCTCGACGGCCGTCCGGTCGACGAGCACGAGCGAGCGAAGCGCCCACGCCATCGCCTTCTGGACGTCCGGCTCGCGATCGCCGATCAGCTCATCGAGGATCGCCATGGCGCGCGTCGCCACCTCGGCCTGGCGGCCGCGGCCCCGATCGACGAACGGGATCGTCGCGATCGTGGAACCGACCAGGCGGCGCTCCCAGCGCGATGGCGAGAATACGAGCTGCTCGAGCTCCGCCCAGCGGTACGCCTCGCCTAGGATGCCGCGACCGTAGGGGTGAGCGAGCGTGTCGACGGTGATCCAGTCGCCGGCCTCGCGAGCGCCCCGGCGCAGCAGCTGCCAGGAACGTTCGGCATCGACGGCGAGCAGGCGATCGAGCAGCCCAAAGGCGAACCAGCGCTCCTCCAGCGTCGGCTCCCGGTAGAGCCGATCGGCGATCGGCAACCAGCCGGACGGTCGCTCCCGGCGGGTCGCAGCTCGGAAGCCGCGTCCGACGGCCGCCAGCAGCGGCCAGCGGACGCCGTGCAGCTCGCCGATGCCCGGCGCCACGCGCCGCTGACCGGCCAGATACGCCGGGTCGGCCAGGCTCGCCAGCCCGTTGCGCAGTGTCCGCGCGAACGACTCGGGTTCGCCGGTCAGCTCGGCCAGGCTGCGCCCGAGCGCTTCGGCATCGGCTCGGTGCTCGGCCACGAACGCGGTCGCGCGGGCTGTCGTAGCGCTCGGTCGATGCCCGTGGATCGCCCGATCACCGACCCGATCGGCGGAGCGCCGGGGCGCTACGTCGGCCGCCGCCGTCATGATCCGGGATCCCCCGGCCCGAACCCGTAGCGCCGCTTCAGCTCCGCCTTCCGGTCGGCGGGGGCGACGACATAGAGCGCTGCGGCGGTCGCCAGCACGTCGCCGGTCGCAGGGTCGACGAGCTGGGCCGCGGTCTCCATCAGCCTGCGGCGAGCGTGCATCAGTCGCCCTTCGGCCCGAACCCGGAGGTTGATCGGCACCGGGCGCTTGAACTCGACCGTCATCCGGGCGGTCAGGCCCCAGGCATCGCGCGCCACCAACGACCAGGCCATGACCTCGTCGAGGATCGTGCATACGATCCCGCCATGGGCGATCCCCTGCCAGCCTTCGAAGCGGTCCGGCAGGCTGATCTCGGTCCAGCACGCGTCGCCGTCGACGTGCAGCGCGAGGCCGAGCCCTTCGACGTTGAGTGAACCGCAGGCGAAGCAGTGGTGCGGCCTGATCGGGAAGGGTTCCCCACCGATCGTGACGCTAGCCCTGGTTCGGAGTTGGTCCACGAGTTCGGGCGATTCTTCCCGCGCCGCGCCGTCGGAGATCGGGCCATCCCCGGCAGGCCCCGCGATCCCACGGCCCAGGAGCTCAGATGTCAAGGTTGCGGACCTTCCGTGCCTCGGTCTTGATGAAGTCCTTGCGGGGCGCGACCTTCTCGCCCATCAGCATCGTGAAGATGGCGTCTGCGACGGCGCCGTCCTCGACCTCGGCTCGCAGCAACGTCCGGGTCTCAGGGTTCATCGTGGTCTCCCAGAGTTGGTCGGCGTTCATCTCGCCGAGGCCCTTGAACCGCTGGACCGACAGATTCTTGACGTTGAAGTCCTTGACGATGCGGTCGCGCTCCTGCTCGGATTGCGCATAGCGGGTGACCTTGCCGGTGCTGATCCGGTAGAGCGGCGGTTGGGCGATGTAGAGGAATCCCGCTTCGATCACCTGGGGCATGTGCCGGTAGAAGAACGTCAGCAGAAGCGTCCGGATGTGGGCGCCGTCGACGTCGGCGTCGGTCATGATGATGATCCGGTGATAGCGCAGCTTCGCGATGTCGAAGCCCTCGCCGATGCCGGCTCCGAGCGCGATGATCAGCGGCTTCACGTTCTCGCTCGAGAGGATCTTGTCGAGACGCGCCTTCTCCACGTTGAGCAACTTGCCGCGGAGCGGCAGGATCGCCTGGAAGCGACGATCGCGCCCCTGCTTGGCGGAACCGCCCGCCGAATCGCCCTCGACGATGTAAAGCTCGCTCCGGGCTGGGTCCCGCTCCTGGCAATCCGCCAGCTTCCCCGGCAGCGACATTCCCTCGAGTGCACCCTTGCGGATGACGAGGTCGCGGGCCTTTCGAGCCGCCTCGCGGGCCCGGGCGGAGGTCAGGCACTTCTCGATGATCCGCCGACCGTCGGCGGGGTTCTCGTCGAGGTGCTGGGCGAGTGCGTCGGCAACGGCCGCCTGGACCTGGCCCTTGACCTCGGCATTGCCGAGCTTGGCCTTCGTCTGACCTTCGAACTGGGGGTCGGTGAGCTTGACGCTGATGACCGCCGTCAAGCCCTCACGGACGTCGTCTCCGGAGAGGTTGCCGTCGGAATCCTTGAGCATCCCGGCCCGCCGGGCCCAATCGTTGAGGGAGCTCGTGAGCGCAGCTCGGAAGCCGGTGACATGCGTGCCGCCATCCACCGTATTGATGTTGTTGGCGAAGGCGAGCACGTTCTCCGTGTACGTATCGTTGTACTGGAGCGCGACTTCGACTGCGGTCGAGCCCTCCTTGCGCTCGACGTAGATCGGGCGGCTGTGGAGCACCTCCTTGTTCCGGTTTAGGTGCCGCACGAACGAGATCAGGCCGCCCTCGAAGTAGAACGAGCGCTCCCGGTCCGAACGCTCGTCCACGAGGGTGATCCAGACGCCCTTCGTGAGGTAGGCGGATTCCCGAAGGCGCTGAGTGATCGTCTCGAACGAGTAATCGATCGCTTCGAAGATCTCCGGGTCGGCCCGGAAGCGCGTCGTCGTCCCGCGCGTGCTGCCCTGGGTGCCGATCTTCTTGACCGGTCCCGTCGGCTTGCCGCGGATGTACTCCTGGGCCCAGATCTGGCCATCCCGCGCCGATTCGACGCGCAGCCACTCCGACAGCGCGTTGACGACGCTGACGCCCACACCGTGGAGGCCGCCGGATACCTTGTAGCCGCCGCCACCGAACTTGCCGCCCGCGTGGAGCACGGTGTGGACGACCTCGAGGGCGTCCTTCCCCGTCGCGTGCCGTCCCACCGGGACGCCGCGACCATCATCGCGAACCGTGACCAGGCCGTCCTCGCCGATCGTTACCTTGATCGTCGTCGCGTGGCCGGCCATGGCCTCGTCGATCGAGTTGTCGACGACCTCCCAGACGAGGTGATGAAGACCTCGCCCGTCGGTCGACCCGATGTACATCCCCGGGCGACGTCGGACGGCCTCGAGCCCCTCGAGCACCTGGATGCTCGCGGCGGTGTAGTCGCCCGCCCGGGTCTTGCGGCCGGTCCTCTGTCCCGTCGCCGCGGTCGTCTTCGTCGCCTCTTCGGTCACGCGCTCCCTCCCATCAGGCGTTCGTAGAGACGCCCGAGTTCCTCGTCGCTGTAGAACTCGATCACGATCCGCCCGCCACGCCGACTCCGTGCCAGCCGAACCTTCGTACCGAGCGCCTCGCGCAGTTCCGCTTCGACGCGCTCGAACTCCGGATCGGCGGGTGGGGCGCCGACGGCCGCGGCATCGGCTTCTCGGGTCGCTCGTTCGCGCACTCGCCTGACGAGCTCCTCCGTCTCCCGTACGGACAGATCGCGTTCCTCGACGATGTCGAGCAGGTGCGCCTGCGTTCCGATGTCTGCGCCGCCGAGCGCGCGTGCGTGGCCCTCGCTCACGCGCCCGCTTCCGACCGATTCCTGCACGGCGGCGTCGAGCTCGAGCAGGCGGAGGGTGTTCGCCACCGTCGACCGGGCCTTGCTGACCCGCTCCGCCAGCTGCTCCTGCGTGAAGCCGAATTCGTCGATCAGCTGGCGATAGGCGCTGGCGGTCTCGATCGGGTCGAGGTCTTCGCGTTGGACGTTCTCGACGAGCGCCAGCTCGAGCTGGTCTCGAGCGGCAAGCTGGCGCACGACCGCCGGGATTCGCTCCAGCCCGGCGATCTCCGCTGCCCGCACGCGGCGCTCGCCGGCCACGAGCTGATAGCCATCGAGCGTCTCGGTGACGAGGATCGGCTGGATGACACCGTGATCGCGGATGCTGGCCGCGAGCCGATCGAGCTCGGCGGCGTCGAAGCGCTTGCGGGGCTGATACGGATTGCGTCGGATCCGCGCGATCGGGATCTCCGACGGTGCCGCGACCGGTGTCGGATGCTGCGGGATCAGCGACGCAAGCCCACGTCCGAGACCGCCCGACGTTCGCTCCGGTCGGATCGTCATCGCTCCACCGCCGCGTGTGCTCCGGCGGCCGCGACCGCGGATGCCGTCGGGCGCGTCGAATCGCTCGTATCGAGGATCATCGGCGACCGCCGACTCGCACCGGCTACGCCGGAGCCGGATCCGCCGAGCCGCGAGCGGCCATCCCGAGCGCGGAACTCGTCGGCCAACGCCCGGTAGGCCTCCGCCCCCTTGGAGTCCGGGCTGTACAAGGCGATCGGACGACCGTAGCTCGGCGCCTCCGAGAGCCGCACGCTGCGCGGGATCACCGTGTCGAACACGGCAGGGCCCAGGTGCGCGCGTGCCTCGACACCGACCTGCTCCGACAGGTTCGTACGCGAGTCGAACATCGTGAGCACGACGCCCTTTACCGCCAGCGTCGGGTTGAGGTGGTCGCGGACGAGATTCACGGTGGCGATCAACTGGGTCAGTCCTTCGAGTGCGTAGTACTCGCACTGGAGCGGGATCAGCACCGCGTCAGCGGCGGTCAATGCATTCACGGTGAGAAGCCCGAGGGATGGTGGACAGTCGATGAGCACATAGTCGTAGCGATCGGCGATCGGGCCGACGAGGCGGGCGACCCGTCGCTCGCGCTGGTCCAGCGGCGCGAGCTCCACCTCAGCGCCCGCGAGGGCGATCGCCGATGGGACGAGGTGCAGATCCGGCACCGCGGTCTCGATAACAAGCTCCTCGAGCGAGGTCCCATCGATGACGGCGTCGTAGATCGAGCGCTCGAGCGACGCCCGGTCGATGTCGAGGCCACTCGTTGCGTTGCCCTGGGGATCAAGGTCGACAATGAGGACTCGGTCACCGGCCAGCGCAAGGTACGCGCCGAGGTTGACGACGGTTGTCGTCTTGCCGACCCCGCCCTTCTGGTTGGCGCAGGCGATCGTCTGGCCCAATCAGCGGCCTGCACAGAACGGGATCACAAGCTGGATTCTAGCATCGGAGGACGTCGCACCTCGTTCCTGTCGGACGCACCGGGTTGAGGATGGCCCGATGCGCTCTCCGCTGGCTTATCCGATGAACATCTCCGGGTCATCGCGCCTGTTCGAGCCCGTGGCGCTGGCGGTCATGCCGAGCGCGAGGTGCGGCGACCGGGACGTAGGCGCGCAGCGAAGGTATGTCGTGTTTCACGTGCAACACAACGCCTCGGCTCGGGGCGAATCGTGTGGGCCGCGTGGCTGACTGCGACGGCGGACGCCGAGCGGCTGACTGCGACGGCGGACGCCACGCGCCGTGGACGATCCAGACATCGCTCGAGCACCGACAGACGCAGACCGCAACCCGTTCGAACGAACGGACAAGCAAGGCGATCCGTGAGGGTGAGCATCGCCGGTCCGATCAGTCGAGCGGTGCTGTCCGACGCCGACGAATGCCGGCGCCAGTCCTTGACATTGCCGGCTTTGGCGACCGCTCGGTATACTGCGGATTGACTGTCGCCCCGCATCGGTCGTCGCGTTGACGCTTCTCCGAGGCGCGCGACCCTGGCCAGCCAGCCGAGGTTCGTCCGCCATGACCCTGACACTCGCCGCGGTCGGGGCGGTCGCGGCGGGTATCCTTGAACTGACGCTGTGGCCGTATCTTGCGATCGACGGCGCACACCCACACTTCATCCTCGTATACGTCGTCATCCTGGCCGTCGTGCTCGGCCTGGACGCTGGCATCACGGCCGCCTTCGTTGGCGGACTCATGGTCGACCTGCTGGCACCGCGCCCCCTCGGCGCGACGGCGTTCACCCTGCTCGTCTGCGCCGGCCTCGCCGTCCTCCTCGCCCGACTCCTCGTCCAGATCCGCTACCTAGCTCCCATCATCATCGTGTTCCTACTCAGCTTCGTCTATTCGATCCTCGTCGCCGGCCTCTACGACGCGCTCGGCGGGAGCGCCACGATCGTGGACCCCATCCGGACCCTGCTGCCCGGAGCGGTGTATGACGCCGTCATCGCCGCGCTGGTCGGACCCCTGGCGGTCGCCTTCCGCGCCCGCCGCCTGGAGCAGGAACGGGTGGACTGGTGAGCGTCCTCGCCCATGATCCGCCGACCTCGGACCGCCGCGTGCTGCGCTTCGTCGCGTTCGCGGTGGTCGTCGTCATCGGGTTCAGCACGCTCACCGCACGCCTCGTACAGCTGCAGGTGCTGCAAGGCGGGGAGTTCGCGACGCTGTCGTCCCAGAACAGCCGAGTCATGCAGGCGATCCCGTCGTCGCGCGGCTTGATCTACGATCGCACCGGGGCCGAGCTGGTCACGAATGTGCCGAGCTTCACGGTGAAGGTACGACCGGCCGACCTCTCGCTCGACGACCGGGAGGCGGTCATCGGCCGCCTGGCCGCCCTCCTCGGCATAGATCCGGTCGACATCATCACGACGATCGACGCCAGCGCGACATCGCGCTACGAAGCGGTCCGCGTGGCCCAGGACGTTCCCGAGACGACGGCTCGGACCATCTCCGAGAATCACCTCGAGCTGCCCGGCGTGGAGGTCGTCGTCGAGCCCCGGCGCTCCTACCCCGAGGGACCCCTCGTCTCGCAGCTGCTGGGCTACCTGGGGCCCGTTGACGCCGAGCAGCTCGATCGTCTGCAGGCCAAGGGCTACCTGCCGGACGACATGATCGGCAAGGCCGGCGTCGAGGCGGAATACGAGAGCGCGCTTCGCGGGTCCTATGGGCAGGAGGAGATCGAGCGCGACGCTCGGGGCCGCAAGCTGCAGGTGCTGAAGACCGTCAGGCCGCCGGCGGCGGGCTCGTCGCTGGAGCTGACCATCGACCTCCAAACGCAACGCAACGCCGAAGCAGCCATGAAGTGGGCGATGGGCAAGGTCGGCATCCAGCGCGGTGTCGTGATCGTCATGAACCCGCAGACCGGCGAGCTGCTGGCGATGGTCAGCCTGCCGACGTACGACAACAACCTGTTCGCGACCGGGATCTCGAGCGCCGACTACCAGGCGCTGCTCGAGGATCCCGGCAAGCCGCTCATCAACCACGCGATCAACGGGCACTACCCGCCGGGTTCGACGTACAAGCTCGTGGCCGGCACCGGTGCCCTCGCCGACGGCAAGATCAAGGCCACCACGAAGGTCACGACGAAGGGATACCTGACGCTCGGCAGCACCCGTTTCTACGAGTGGAACAGGCGCGGGTGGGGACCCTGCGACATCAAGTGCGGGTTCGGCCATTCGAGCGATACCTTCTTCTTCCAGATGGGTGCCCTGCTCGGCATCGATGGCCTCGCTCACTGGGCGAACGAATACGGCTTCGGCGAACAAACCGGCGTCGATCTGCCCGGCGAGGTGCGCGGGATCGTCCCGAGCAGCCAGTGGAAGCTGGACACCTTCGGCCAGCCGGTCTATCCGGGCGAGGTCTACCAGGCGGCGATCGGGCAGGGTTACGACGTCGTGACGCCGCTCCAGCTGGTCAACGCCTTCAGCGCCCTGGCCAACGGCGGGACGCTCTACCAGCCGCAAGTCGTTCGGCGCATCCTGGGGCCGGAGGGTGAGGTCGTGCGCGATTTCGAGCCGATCGTCCTGCACCAGATGGACGTCAAGCCCGGGGTGCTGCGGACGATGCGCGAGGCCGCCCGCAACGTAGTGCTCATCCGGCACACCTACAACCTCGTCGACATGCCCCTCGTCGTGGCCGGCAAGACCGGCACGGCCGAGTTCGGGCTGCGCGATGCCAGGGGCCGGCTGCCGTTCCACTCGTGGTTCGTGGGGTTCCTGCCCAAGGACCCGACCAAGCACGCCGACGACCCGACCGGGCTCAAGGCGGTTGCCCGGACCGACAGCGAGCTGGCCGTGCTCGCCTTCGCGTACGACTCGCGCACGAAGGGCAATGCGGCGACGGAGATCGCCAAGAAGTTCCTGCAGCTCCAGTTCGACATCAAAACCGATTACACCCGCGTCGACCTGCTCGAGCGCGCCAACTTCTACGGGAACTGATGGACGGCTGCGCGACGACCCTGCCGCTCCGGCCCCGGACGATGCCCTGATGGGCGTCTTGCGCGCCGAGCCCGCGCGCGTGACCGACTGGGCGCAGCGCTCTGTCGGCGCCGTCTGGCGGCTCTATGACATCCAGCTGACGGTCTACGCGGCGCTCCTGGCCGGGATCGGCCTGGTGATGGCCTACACCAACAGCGTCGGAGCCGGCAGTTCGGCGTTCGATTCGGGCTCGACCTTCACGCGCGGCCTGCTCTGGGCCGGCCTCGCGATCGTCGCTTTCGCCCTGGCGACCGCGTTCGACTATCGCTGGCTGCGTACGTTCGCGTGGCCGATCTACTTCCTCAACCTCGGGTTGCTGGCGCTCACCCTCGCCATCGGCACCGGGATCGGGGGCACGTCGCGCTGGATCAACCTGGGGCCCTTCACGTTCCAGTTCAGCGAGCTGTCCAAGATCCTGATGATCATCGTGCTGGCGAACTACCTGGCCGCGCGCCAGGGTCGCCTCGACTCGCTGGTATCGATCCTGGGCGCGTGCGTCTTGATGGTGCCCCCAGGGATCCTCGTGCTGATGCAACCCGACCTCGGGACGTCGCTGGTGTTCGGCGCGATCCTGGTCGGGATGTTGTTCATGTCGGGCGCCAGCCTGCGCTGGCTGGCCGTCATGGCAGCCGGCGCGATCGCCGCGATGCCGTTCATCTGGACCGACATCCTGCGCGACTACCAGAAGGAGCGGATCCTCGCCTTCCTCGACCCGCTCGCTGACATCCAGGGATCCGGCTTCCAGCTGTACCAGGCCCAGATCGCTGTCGGATCGGGGGGGCTGCTCGGCAAGGGCCTCACCAACGGCACCCAGAACCAGCTCGATTTCCTGCCGGTCCAGGAGAGCGACTTCGTGTTCGCGATCCTGGCCGAGGAGCTGGGGCTGGTCGGCAGCCTCGTCCTCTTCGTCCTGTTCATCGCGCTCCTCTGGCGGGTGCTGACCTGCGCCTGGCGCTCGCGCGACCCCTTCGGGCTCTCGTTCGCCAGCGGCGTGGCGGCGATGGTCATGTTCCAGCTCGTCGTCAACGTCGGGATGGTCATCGGGATCATGCCGATCACCGGCATCCCTCTGCCGTTCGTCACCCACGGCGGCGCATCGCTCATCAGCCTGGCGATCGGTCTCGGCATCATCCAGAGCATCAACATCCGGCAGTCCCGCGCGGAGTGGTGACGGCTCGCGGTCGCTACGCCCGAACGGGCGGACGATTGGGCGCGCCATGCCGCGACGAGACGGGCCGTCTGCGACCAACGCCGGCTCGCCCGCCGTGGCCCTCGGCCGGTACACTCGACCCGGGACCCGAACGGCCCGGTACGGCCGACGGGCGGCGGGGGCCCAGGCGAGGAGGGACTCGAGCTTGACCGACCAGCCGACGACGACCGGCGTCCGCGAACCGCGACTCGATCGATCAGCCAGGGTCGAGGATGGCATGAAGCTCCTTGCCATCGAGCCGCTCCTGGTCAATCAGCGTGACGATCTGTTCATGATCATGGCCAGGGCGGCGCGCCAGCCATCGACGCGGCTCATTGGCGTTACCGATGACGATGGACGCCTCGTCGGTGTCATCCGGATCCGCGACCTGGTCGAGGATGTCCTTGCGCACACGATTCCCGAGGCGCTGATGTCCGACCTCGCCTCCGTTGATGACGTGGCCAGGTTCGGGCACCAGGTCGAGTCGCACACCGCGGCCGACGCGATGCTCCCGCCCGCGGCGGTAAGCCCGGACGCCAGCATCGTCGCCGCGTTCCGGCGGATGCTGAAGGACGGCCTCTCAGGGGTCTACGTCGTCGACGCCGATCAGCGCCCCACCGGCTACCTCGATCGACTCGAGCTCGCCTACCTCGCCACCCGCGGACTGCCGTCGGCGACCGGCCGCGCCTCGACCGACTGACCCGCCGTGGACACCTGGATCGCGGGGGCGGTCTTCCTGATCACCTATGCGGTCATCGCGACCGAGGGCCTGGATCGGACCGTCGCCGCCCTGGCCGGCGGCGTGCTCATGCTCCTGCTGGGCATCGTCTCGCAGGAGGAGGCGTTCGCGGCGATCGATCTGGACGTCATCCTCCTGCTGGCCTCGATGATGGTCATCGCCGGCGTCCTGCGCGAGACCGGCTTCTTCCAGTGGGTCGCCATCCGCTCGGTCCACCTCGCCGGTGGCGACCCCGTCCGCCTGCTCGTCGTCCTCGCCCTGGTGACCGCGGTGCTCTCGGCGTTCCTCGACAACGTCACGACGGTCGTGCTCATCGCGCCGGTCACCCTCTTCATCGCCGCGACCCTCGGCGTCTCGCCGCTGCCGTTCCTCATCAGCCAGATCCTGGCCTCGAACATCGGCGGCGCCGCGACGCTCGTCGGCGGTCCGCCGAACATCCTCATCGGGTCCGCGACCGGGCTCGACTTCGTCGACTTCCTGATCAACATGGCGCCCGTCGCGATCGTGATCCTGATCGTCGCGCTGTTCTGGCTCGCCTGGGTCTTCCGACCCTCGGTGAGATCATCGGTCGACGTGGCCGAAGCGGTGGCGTCGCTCGATGCCGAGCAGGTCATCACCGATCCTGCCCTCCTTCGTCGTTCCCTCGTCGTGCTGGGTCTGACGATCGTCGGCTTCCTGCTCGGCGGTGTCATCGGGATCGAGCCGGCCACGATCGCCCTGGCCGGCGCCACGCTCCTCCTCCTCGTCGCCCGACGCGACGTCCACGAGGCGCTGGCCGAGGTCGAGTGGCCGACCATCGCCTTCTTCGTCGGGCTGTTCATCGTGGTCGAGGGGATCGTCGCCGTCGGGATCGTCCAGCAGATCGCCGACTTGCTGCTCCAGGTGACCGGCGGAGACCCCACCCTGACGACGATCGGGCTGCTCTGGTTCTCCGGCTTCGCCTCGGCGATCATCGACAACATCCCGTACACCGCGACGATGATCCCGGTCGTCCAGGATCTCGGCAATGCCGGCGTCCCGCTCGAGCCACTCTGGTGGTCGCTGGCGCTCGGAGCCTGCCTCGGCGGCAACGCGACCATCGTCGGCGCATCTGCCAATGTCGTCGCCTCGGGGATGGCCGGTCGGGCCGGGCATCCGATCAGCTTCCGGATGTTCGTCCGCTATGGCATCCCGATAACGGTCATGTCGCTCGCGATCAGCAGCGTCTACCTCTGGGCCCGATACCTGACCTGAGCAAGGATGATGTCGATGCCGTTCGCCGGCCTGTTCTTCCCGCCCGTTGCCGATCCCGCCGCCCCCGGGGCGTCACTGGGGCCGACCGACGTTCTGCTGGGGCTGTTCATCCTCCTGCTTGCCGCAAAGCTCGGCGAAGAGGTGTTCCGCCGGCTCGGCCAGCCAGGCGTGGTCGGGGAGCTGGCCGGCGGCTTCGTCGTCGGTCCGTATGCCCTGAACCTGGTGGTGCCGGGCGAGACCGCCTTCGTCATGTCCGAGATCGGCGTCGTCATCCTGCTCTTCTCCGTCGGCCTCGAGGTCCGCACCGACGACCTGCTGGCGGTCGGGCGGGCCGCCGTCGCGACGGCCGTGATCGCGATGCTCCTGCCCATCGTCGCCGGGGTGGCCATCGGTCTCGCGATCGGCGAGGAGGTCGCCTCCGCGGCCTTCGTCGGCCTCGCCCTGGCGGCGACGAGCATCGGCATCACGAGCAAGGTGCTCGCCGAGATGGGTGTGCTCGACCGCACGTTCGCACGGGTGGTGCTGGGTGCGGCTGTCATCGATGACGTCCTGGCGCTCATCCTCATCGGCCTGGTCGCCGGAGCGGTCGAGGGCGACCTCTCCGCGTCGACCGTGCTCGTCGCCGTCGCGGCCGTCGGGCTGGTGGGGCTCGGTTTCGCCGCGGCTCGCCGGGCTCGGGGCCTGCCGCGCTCGGCATTCACGTGGCCGCTCTTCGCCGACACGCCGCTCGTGCCGGCCTTCCTGGTGATGATGGCGTTCGCGCTCGTGTCCGCCTTCATCGGCCTGGCCGCGATCATCGGTTCCTTCGTGGCCGGGCTCATCGCCGCGGAGACCGAGGCACGCGACGAGCTGGAGCACGAGATGCGCCCGCTCGGCTCCATCTTCACCCCGTTCTTCTTCGCCGTCACCGGTTCACAGGTCGACCTCGGGGCGCTGCTCGACCCGGGCATCGCCGTCCTGGCAGTCGTCCTGGCGCTCGTGGGCGTCGTCACGAAGGGCCTGGGCGGGATTCTGGGCGCGCGCGGGCTGGGCCGCTGGGGCTCTCTCACCGTCGGCATCGGGATGGTCCCGCGAGGCGAGGTCGGCATCGTTGTCGCGGGGATCGGGCTGGCCACCGGCGTTTTCGACGAGGGCCTCTTCAGCGCCGTGCTCGTGGCCGTCGTCATCACGACGATCGTCGCGCCGCTGCTGCTCAACGTGTCGATCCCCCGAGCCCTCGCCGAGGCCGAGACGCTGGGCGACGCTGGGTCCGATCCCCGACCACCCGAGGCTGCGGGCACCTCCGGCTGACGCGACGAGCCCCGGCTCGCGCGCATCGGGCGGCCCCATCCCGGGACCGACCGATGTCGGCGCCATGAACGCGCTCCGCGGCGGCATGAACGCGCCTGTCGGCGGCGGCGTGAAGGCGCTCGTCAGCGGCGGAACAGCCCTCGCCGCGGCTCACGCTCGCCCGGCCGTACGCTGCGCCGGCGTCCGAGGCGGCGGAGCAACGGATCCAGCTCGTCGCGGTACTGCCGGCCGATGGGCGCTCGATCCAGCCACTCGAGGTACTCGACGTCGACTCGGGCGACCTCGTCGAGCGACCAGCCGGCGAATCGCCCGAAGTTGAGCACGCTGCCAGACGGGTTGCCAGGTGGTGGCCCGGCGGCGCCGTGGCCGTCGGGCGAGCGCATCGTGCTCGGGTCGTAGCCGCCGCCGCTCGTCGATCGGCCGCTCGTCCAGTCGGGCGAGACGGTATCGGGGGGTCGTGGTGCCCCGCGAGTCGAAGCCCCCGGCGAGCCAGGCGCCTCGGGGCCCCAGCCCGAGGTCCGTGCGGGTCCCGCGCCAGACCCCGTCGGTCCCGCGGGATGGCGATCGGGGCTGCTCGACCCGGGACGCCCCGCGGATGCGGTCCGCGCCGCTTGCTCCGCCGCGGCACGCTGCCGGTCGAGCGCGGCCCGCCGCTTCGGGTCGCCGAGGATCTCCCAGGCGGCGTTGATCGCGATCATCCTCGCGGCGGCCTCGTCCCCGGCCGCCCGATCCGGGTGGAACTTCTGGGCGAGCCGCCGATAGGCGGCCTGGATCACGTCGGGGTCCGCCTCCGGGTCCACCTGCAAGGTCTTGTACGGGTCGAAGCCGGGGGGCATGCCGGCGAGCGGTCCGGGCATGTCGTCTTCAAGCCCGCCCCGTCGGAGGCGTCGCATCGGTGCCGGCGCTCGGCGCGACCCGGCCCCCGGCGACGGGAAGCGCAGCCTCGCTGGCTTCGTCCGACGACGACTCCGACATGCCGACCGACCCACCGATCGACGGGCCGTCGCCGATCGACTGGCCGCGGCTGGCCGACGGGCCGTCGCCGGCCGTCCCCGCCGTCCGCCAGTCGGCGGGTCGCAGCGCGGCGGCGAGCGCAGGCTCGACCGGCACCGGCTCGGGATCGAGTCGCTGCATCAGGTAGCGCACGACGTCCCGGAAGGCGGCCGATACAGGGAGCGCCAGGATCGCGCCGAGGATGCCGCCGATCGCGCCGCCGATGACGATGCCCGCGATGACGAGGGCCGGGTGGAGGTCGGTCGCGTCACCCTGGATCTTGGGCACCAGAAAGTTGTTCTCGATCTGCTGGACCGCGAATGCGAGCGCCAGGCCAGCGACGGCACCCTGGACGCCGTCGGTCGCGCCGATCAGCACGATCGGGATGGCCGAGATGATCGGGCCGATGATCGGGACCAGCTCGAGGACGCCGGCGATGATGGCGAGGAGCACCGCGAAGTCGCCGAACACCGGGGCGATGCCGAGCCATGCGATCGCCTCGAGGCCGACGAACGTCGCCAGGCCGACCACCAGGCCCAGGAGCAGCTGGCCGCGCAGCCAGCGGGCGAACACCCGGTCGACGATGGTGGTGACCGCGCGGATGTCGGGCCGCCATTCCGCCGGCAGCGCGCCGTGGACGCTGGCCACCAGCGCCGGCCGATCCTTGAGCAGGTAGAAGACGAAGATCGGGATGACGAGGTAGGCGAAGAAGGCCGACACCGCCCGCGCCACCGGGCCGGCGATGTCGAACTGGACGAGCCACGCGAGGAGCTCGGACGGCAGTCCGTTGCCAGCGCCTCCGGTGCCGGTCAGCGATGCGCTGAACTCCTCGAGCACACGCACGAGCTCGTCGCGCACGTCGGTCGGCAGCAACTCCAGGTCGGCGATGGCCTGTTCCAGGCCTGTGATCCAGGATTGAAGGAGCGAGGGCAGCTGCTGGATGAGGAGCGAGATCTGCTCGATCAGCGGAGGGATCGTGATGCGGATGACGATGATGAGCCCGAGGACGACCCCGACATAGATCGCCAGGATGGCCAGCCAGCGCGGCAGCCGGGCCCACCGGCCGAGCAGCGAAACGAGCGGATCGAGAAGGTAGACGAGGAACAGGCCGAGGATGAACGGGCCGAGGGCATCGCGTCCGAGGTAGAGCACCGTCGCCAGGATGATCGCGGCGCCGATGAGCATCGTCACCCGCAGGGTGGGCGGACGGAGCCGTCGGTCGGCCCGAGGCTCCCCCGCACCCGCGCCGGTGGCGGTCGTGCCGTCAGGCGCCGGCAACACCGCGCCGGAGGCGGGCGCGACCGGTCGCGGTGGTGCGCCTTCGGGAGGGTGGCCAGTGCCGACGACCTCGCCCATCGTGCCGCAGACTACCAGACGTGAAGACGCCTCCCGGGAGCTCCGCATCCAGTCGCGGGACCGCTTCGCGCCCGGGCTCGTCGTCGCCCGCCGGCGTCATCGTCCCGCCGGGAGTTCCGGACGCCGCGCCTG
>Ga0210334_10028299_pt1 | contig 15376 bp, 14 predicted proteins | sample S306metaT_FD_164440 | JGI IMG/M metagenome (GOLD analysis project Ga0210334, IMG submission 164440) | Metatranscriptome of estuarine sediment microbial communities from the Columbia River estuary, Oregon, United States - S.306 (Metagenome... | ecosystem: Environmental > Aquatic > Marine >... | reverse complement strand
CGCCAGGGCCAGGGCGGCCGCCCCCTCGCCCAGGATGCTTCCCCCGCGGGCGGTGTCGAAGGGTCGAAGCCCGTCCGCTGCGAGCAGACCAACGCCGTGGTAATAAAGGATCATCTGGGGCTCGATGGAGGCATCGTGCCCGATGGCGATCGCGCGTTCGCATTTGCCCCAGCGCAGCGCCTCCTGGGCCTCGCCGATGGCGAGCAGGCCGCTGATGCTGTGGTTGGTGATGCAGACATTGGGGCCCTTGAGCGCGTGCCGGATTCCGACGTGGCACAGGACGTTGTTCGGGAGCACCCGCAGCAGCCACATGGGGTTGACCGTGGCGGAGAGTTCCTGGCCAAACGTGGGGAGACTCCCGCCGGCGGCCGTGAGTAGCGGCAGATAGTCGTACTGGTTCTGGTAGGCTCCGCCGCCCGAGCCCACGTAAGCGCCGGTGCCGTCGCTGAAACGCGCCGCGGCCTGCGCATCGAGACCCTCGCGGCAGGCATCCAGCCCCGCCATTCGGATGGCCTGGCCCGCCGCGTTCAGGCCGAACACGTCGGTGCGTTGGATCAGCTTGAGAATCTTCCGGTCCCCGGCAAGCGCGATGGGGTCGTAGTCCGTCACCTCCGCCGCCATCCTCACCGGCCACTCCGACGCGTCCCACTGCTGGATCGGCCGGATGGCGGAGCGTCCCGCGACAAGCGCATCGAATATCTCGGCCGGGGCCTTCCCGGCGCCGCAGACCGCGCCGAGGCCGGTAACGAATATCCGTGGTTGGCTGCTCATGGCGTCATGCGCCGGACGCCGGGCGTCCATCGACGTCCTCGGGATTTCGGAACGCCAGGCAGCTGTTGGATCCGCCGAAGCCGAGGGAGTTGGAGAGGGCGATCCGGACCCGGCGCTTCTGGGGCGCGTCGCGGACGATGGCGACGTCGCAGTCGGGATCGACTTCGCGCAGGTTCGCGTTGACCGGCAACGTGCCGCGCGCTATGGCGAGCGCGCAGACCGCCGCCTCCACGGCCCCGGCGGCCGCGATCAGGTGTCCCATGACGCTCTTGGTGGAGCTTACCGCGACGTCCCGGAACCTGTCCCCGAACACGGCGCGGACAGCGGCGCACTCGCTGCGATCGTTCATGGGGGTCGAAGTGCCATGGGCGTTGAGATAGTCCACGTCGCCGATACTGGCGCCTGCGTCGGCGATGGCCTGGCGCATGGCCTGAATCGGCCCGTCACCCGATGGATGGGAGTCGGTGATGCGGTAGCTGGAGAGGGAGTTGCCGTCGCCAGCGAGTTCCGCATAAATCCGGGCGCCCCGGCGGCGCGCGGCTTCCCACTCCTCGAGGACCAGGAATCCTGCTCCCTCGCCAAGGACGAAGCCGTTCCGCGTCAGGTCAAACGGGCGGCTCGCCCTCTCCGGTGTGTCGTTGTCGGGCGAGACCGCGCTCAACAGGCAGAATCCGGCAAGGCCAATGGGGTTGATCATGGAGTCGAAGCCCCCTGCAAGGACGCAATCGGCGACGCCGCGGCGGATGATCCTCAGCGCCGTGCCGATGGCTTGTCCTCCGGAGGCGCAGGCGGTGTGAACCGAGCTTGCATATCCCCGAATGCCGAAACGCCGGGTGAGCAGCGCTACGCCGGCGGTGGACTGGCTGCGGCAGAACACCAGCGGATCCGCCGCCGATCCGCCGCCCCTCATCAGCGCGTCGGTGTCGAGTTCACCGGCGGCGGCCGCGCGCTGATGCACGTCGGCCAGGTCGTTGAAGGCGACCCCCATCATCCCCGTCCCCACGACGCAACCCCAGCGGGTGTCGGTGGCCGGGGTGGGCCGGATTCCGGCATCGGCCACGGCCTGCTCGGCCGCCGCCAGGGCAAAGCGGTGGGGACGGTTGGCGAATTTAAGCAGTTTACGGTCGTCGATCGCATGCTCGAGATCGAAGCCCTTGACCTCGGCGGCAATCCGCGTCGTGAATCCGCTCGCGTCAAACGTGCTGATCGGTCGGACCGCGCTGCGCCCCGCCAGCAGCGCGTCCCAGGTCGAGGGGACGTTGTTTCCCGCCGGGGTAACCATTCCCAGCCCGGTGATTGCGACCCGCCGACGAGCAAAGGTCATGACCGCGTCCCCGGTGCGACCGTGATCTTCGCGGTGGCAACGCTCTTGCCGCCGGCGCGCGCCGCCACGCTGAACGTCGCTTCCTGATCGCCCGTGCCGATAAGCTCGGCGCGAATCTCCAGTATCTGCCCGGGAGGCGTGAAGGAGCGGATTTTCACGTCCGTCACGCGGGACACGGCGACATCATGGTAGCGAAGGGAGAGGGTATCGCGGGCGAGCTGGAGAACCAGGGTCGAGAGGGCGTCCAGCAGCAGCGTTCCAGGGTACACCGGTCGCCGGGGAAAGTGGTCGGCGAAGAAGGGGGCGGCGGGCGGAACCCGCAGTTCCGCCACGAGAGTTTCAGGCGCGGCCGGTCCGTTCACCTTGATCTCGGGCGGCGGGACGCCGCGGAACCGGTCGGCGGGAGCGCCCATGCCGCGCAGGATCTCGAAATCGGCGCGCACCGCCTCGGGCTCGTCAAAGTCTTCCATGGGAAGCATGGGCCCCAGGCAGTCTCTGAGCCGCAGGATGGGGGAGCCGCCGATACTCGCCGTTCCCCCGTAGGCGATGGCGTTTTCGTCGCAGGCCTGGATCTCCACCGCGAGATCCAGGGTATCGCCGGGGGTGGTCATGCCGAAATAGCGCGTTTCCCGCGCCAGTCCGGCGACCGGCCTGCGCGCGAACCCAATCTGCGACATTGCCGCCCAGGCGGCCAGCTGGCCCACCGCCTCGGCGACCAGAGAGGGCGGAAAGCGGGTAGCGGCCCGCGGAATGGCATAGCGCCCCGTGATCCCCACGCCGGGTTCGAGGCTGGCGATATGGTCTACGAATGAAAAGGCGCTGAAGCGATCGGCCATCTGCGTCGCGGTGCCTGCCCGATCACCACCGGCCGGGGTCAGGCCGCCTGCGACGTCGCCTGGGCCGTGCGCTGCGCCCGGATCACGACCTTGCAGAACGTCTCGGGCGTGAAAAGGCGCGGGATGTCCGCCGTCTTCAGGGGCGCCTTGATTCGCTCGGCGGGAACCTCGCTGAGAAAATCCCTGAGCCTGACGAGGCCGGACTCGGTGACGAGGCCCTTCTGTTCGAATTCCGCCTCGGCGAGATCGCCGCGGGCGTCTTCGACGATTTTTCCCCGCGGAATCTTCACCCCGAAGCCGCGCTCGAGGCGGAACACGAGATCAAGAAAATCAATGGATTCCGCATCCAGGCCTTCGATGAGCGGGACCTGCGGCTGCACCTGCTCGAAGTCGCAGCCGAGGGCATCGGCGATGATCTGGGCGACCTTGGGGAATACCGCCTGGATTTCCTCGTTGGTAATCGCTTTCTGCTGCATGCCGTTCACTCCATCTTGAAACCGCCGTCCACGTGCAGGATCTCGCCGGTCACATAATCGGCGAACCGGGAAGCGAGGAACCAGACGGCGTAGGCGACCTCCTGCGGTTGCCCGAAACGGCGCAGCAAAATGCGCGCCTTGATCTCGTCACCCGCCAGATCCCGGACCGCCTGGGACATCTCGGTCTCTATGACGCCCGGGGACACGCAGTTTACCATAATGCGCCGCGACGCGAGTTCCACCGCCAGGGCCTTGGTGAAGGCGTTGATGGCGCCCTTGCTCGCGGCGTAGTTCGTCTGTCCGCGCCCCCCTTTTTCCCCCGAAACCGAGCTCAAGTTGATGATCTTGCCGGACCGGCGGGAGATCATGTGCGGCACGACGGCGCGCGTCACGTTGAAAACCCCGCCTATGTTGGTTTCCAGGACGCTGCGAATGTCGTCGTCCTCCAGCAAGGCCAGCAGGTTGTCGCGGATCACTCCCGCGTTGTTCACCAGCACGTCGATTCTCCCGGCCCGTTCAGCCAGCCCGTCGATGGCGTCCCTAGTCGCCGCGGCATCGCAGATGTCGAGTTGCTGCGCTGCGACCGACCATCCCTCCGAGTGAGCTTTTTCGAGCACCTCCTCGGCCGCGGCGGTGTTTCCACGGTAAAAGAAGGTCACGGCGGCCCCGTCCTGGGCGAACAGTTCCACGATGGCGCGCCCGATGCCACGGCTGCCCCCGGTCACAAGCACCGTCTTTCCCGCCAGTCCCGACTCGATCTGCATACCTGTTCACCCCGAGATGGCGAATCCGCCATCCACGAAAAGCGTGTGGCCATTGATCATGTTCGCCTCCGGGAGGCACAGCAGATACACCGCGCCGGCGACGTCCTCCGGCGTCAGAACGGGTCCGGCCGGAGTGCGCTCGCGGAACGACGCCATCAGCTGGTCGCGGTTCGGGAAATACTGGAGGCTGTCTGTGTCAACCGCGCCGGCGCTGACCGCGTTGACGCGGATGCCCCGGGGTCCGAGTTCCTGGGCCAGGGTCCGGACCAGGGATTCGAGGGCGGCCTTGGACGCTCCGATGAAGCCATAGAGCGGCATGGCGCGCACCGATCCGATGCTCGTCATGGCGATGATGCGGCCCCCGGGCGGCATGATGGGCGCTGCGCGCTGCGCCAGCAGGTTGAGGGCAAGGGCATTGGTCTCCATGCACCAGCGCCAATGCTTGAGGGACATTTCCATCACCGGCTTGAGGACGCCGCTGGCGGCGTTGCTGACGAGGATATCCAGATGATCGAAGGTCTTGCGCAGTTCCACGAACAACTCGTCGACGCTGTCGGGAACCCCGACGCTCGCCTTTATGGCCACCGCGCGCCGCCCCAGGGCCCGCAACTCGCCGCAGAGGGATTCCGCCTCATCATGACTGTTGTAGTAATTTACCGCGACGTCGCAGCCGGCCAGCGCAAGCCGGCGCGCGATGGCGCGGCCGATGCCGCGGGCCCCACCGGTTACGAGGGCCGTCTTGCCTGCAAGAGGCTCTGTCATTCCCATGCTTTCGATTGTAATGTTGAATTCCGTCGCTTGCGGACTCTAAGCAGCACCTGGGTCCGCGGCACCGCGTCCTGGGCGCAGGTCAGCGGTTTTCCGGATGGATGCCACGCGCCAGAAATGATCGGCGGGCTGGTTGCTTGCATGACTCAGCTGCGCTGCTCTTCACCGCTCTGGGAAACCCGGCTCAGCGTAATCTGCAGCACAAGGTAGCCGGCGATCCCCGAGAGGATCGAGCCGCCAATGATGCCCATGCGCTCGTCGAACAGCAGATTCGCGTCCGTCTGTTCGAACGCCAGGGACCCGATGAAAAGGCTCATGGTGAAGCCGACTCCGCACAGCAGGGCCACGCCATAGATATGGGGCCAGCGCACCCCGGCCGGGAGGTCGGCGATGCCCGCGCGCACCGCGATCCAGGAGAACAGGAACACCCCGACCTGTTTCCCCAGGAAGAGCCCGGCCGAGATCCCCAGAGGAACCGGGTGCAGCAGGTAGTCCAGGCCGGCCCCGGCGAGGGAAATGCCCGAGTTGGCAAAGGCGAAGAGCGGCAGAATACCGAAGGCCACGGCGGTGTGCAGGTCGTGTTCCACTTCCCTCAGGGGGGAGTGGTCAGGGCGCTGCGGATTCCTGATGGGGATGAACAGGGCCAGCGCCACGCCCGCCAGGGTCGCGTGGACGCCGGATTTGAGCACCGCAACCCACATGACCACGCCGATCAGCAGGTACGGCGCCAGCTCGCAGACGCCGCGCCGGTTCAGGAAAAGCAGAAAAGGCAGGCAGGCCAGGGCAACAAACAAGGCCGATCCGGAGAGATTGTCCGTGTAGAAGATTGCGATGATGACGATGGCACCCAAGTCGTCGATGATGGCGAGGGAAACCAGAAACACTTTCAGCGCCACCGGCACCCGGCTGCCGAGGAGGGTCAGTATTCCGAGGGCGAAGGCGATGTCCGTGGCGGCCGGAATCGCCCAGCCCTTGATGGCAACGGGGTCCCCCCAGTTGATCCAGGCGTAGATGGCGGCGGGAACGACCATGCCGCCCACGGCACCTGCCGCCGGGAGCAGCGCCACGCGCAGCTTCGAAAGCTCGCCTTCCAGCAGTTCCCGTTTGAGTTCCAGTCCCACGAGAAAGAAGAACACCGCCATCAAGCCGTCGTTGATCCAGAGCAGGAGCGGCTTCGCGATCTGGAGGGGGCCAACCCTGACTTCCACGGGAAGGTCGATCAGCAAATCGTAATAGGGAGCCAGCGGCGAGTTGGCGATAACCATGGCGAGGGTGGCCGCAGCCGCGAGCAGGATCCCCCCTGCTGACTCCAGCTTCAAGAAGTCCCGGATAGCGTCAATGACCTGGTTCATTTCCCTGGGTTGCTCAGTGTTTGCGGCCCCCGGGGCCGCTACCAAGCGTCCGATTATATTCCAGCCCGATCCCGAAGGCAGAGACTCCGGGTGCGGGGCCGGGCCGGCTCGTGCTTAAGGGGCAGAAACGGCGATCCGGTTTCTAAGCAAGGGCCTCTTCACGTCAAAGCAGAGAAACATGAACTGCCGCTCCTGCTCGTGCACCGGGGAGTGGGTTCTCTCGTAAGGGTGATCTCGGGCGGCCTGGCCGTGGGGGACCAGCGCGTGCCGCCGGTGCGGATCCAGCAAAAAAATTTCGCCAGACCGATGCCTCCTTGCAGTGGATCTGGCGTCCACGATGCCGAGGTCACCGCCATGCATCACGACGATGATGAAATAGACGCCGGGATAATTGTGTTTGTCGTCATGAAGGCTGACGGGGCCGGCGCCATGTACGCTAAAAAGATCCAGCGGCATGATCTGCGCGGACAAGTCGAGTTGCCTCGCGGTCTCGGCGCGGATTGCCTTCACCCATGCCAGGGGAATGTGCTCATACAGGGGTTCGAGTTCCCGGGTCTCCTCGGCGGGGAATCCTTCCGGGCAGATCTCGCGTGCCAGGGCGTAGAGCCGGGCAAAGTGCTGATCCCAGCCGGGCAGGCGCCGGCCGGTGTCCACCATCGTAAGAAAACGGGATTTTCCCACCTGGGCTGTTGATAACGCTGGGGGTCGGCCTGGATTACATCACAGCCCGCCCGTGCCGCAAAGCGCTTGCCGTGGCCATCTGCCTTCGAATGCTGGACACGGTTGGCGCCAGAGGACAGAATCGGCGTCAGGGTAAATTGTGAATTTTTCATAGCGGATGCTGATCACCACCGATCAATCCCCAGGAAAGCTGACGCCCGCGCCGGTGCGAAGGGTCCCGGTCACGAGGCCGTTCCGCTGGCTGGCACTGGGCTGGCAGGATCTCACTCGGGCCGGGCTTCCGAGTATCCTGCATGGCGTTGCGGTGGCCCTTGGGGGCTGGTTGATAGTGCTGTTCCTGATGCGTTTCTGGTACCTCCTTCCCGGCGCCTTTACCGGATTCCTGCTGGTGGGACCCATACTTGCCACCGGCCTGTACGAGATCAGCCGGCGCATGATTTCAGGGGAGCGGGCGAACCTGGAGCACGTCATCGGCGCATGGCGCAAGGGAACGAAGCCGCTGGTCTGGCTGGGACTACTGCTGGTGCTGGCAGGGACCCTCTGGGTGCTGGTGTCGGCCATTGTGTTCGCCATCTACTCCAAGGCGTCGTTCATCACGGCGGAGAGTTTTCTACGGGAAATCGTGCTCAACCGGCAATCCTACCTGTTCGACGTCTGGCTGCTGCTTGGGGGCGTGGGGGCGGCGCTGGTGTTCGCGGCAACCGCGGTGTCCGCGCCACTCCTCCTGGACCGTGACGTGGACATGCTGAGCGCGCTCATCACGAGCATCCGGGCGGTGGGGGAGAACCCTTTCGCCATGGCGCTTTGGGCGTCGATCATCATGGTAGCGACGGTACTTTCCATGGCGACACTTATGCTGGGATTTCTGGTGACGATTCCCGTCGTGGGTCACGGGACCTGGCACGCGTACCGGGACCTGGTGGACGCGGAAGGATTGCCATTGCGCCGGTGATATCGGCCGCAGCCAGGGATCGCGTCCATGTTCGGACTCACCGAGGAACAAATTTCGGAATTCGGCCTGACGTTTGGCGTCGGCGGCTTCGTCCTGTTCATGGTGTTCATCATATGGGACCTGGCCAAGAAGTCCCAGGCCGGGCGCCTGGGGACGTTCGTGCTGTTCTTCGTCCTCGCGTTCGGCATCCTGGGCTTCATCATCAAGCAGGTGCTTACCTGGATGCTTGAGAAGTAGGGCGGGCAGCATTCACGCCAGCGGGTTTTCCATGAACTCAGACTCCGCGAGCGGTTCCCTTCCGGTGCCGTGTCCGCCCACGCGCCTCCGGCGCTGGGCATACCGGTTGCTCGCCCTGTTCGGGTGGACCGTGGACGTGGTCTGGCCCCCAGGTCCCAGGGCAGTGATCATCGTGTACCCCCACACCTCCAACTGGGACTTCATCGTCGGCATTGTTGCCCGCTATGCCGTGGGGTTGCCGGTGAATTGGCTGGCGAAGGACACCTTGTTCCGTGGACCGTTGGGCAATCTGTTCCGCCGCTGGGGCGGCATTCCGGTCAACCGCCGGCAAAGCACGGGATTCATCGGCCATCTGGCGGATGAATTCGGGTGCCGCTCTTGGATGTGGCTCGCCATCACGCCGGAGGGCACCCGCTCGCGGCGGCAGTACTGGAAGTCAGGGTTCTACCACCTGGCCCTTGCCGCCCGGGTCCCGGTAGGACTTGCCTTCATTGACTATCGGCTCAAGCAGGTGGGCCTCTCCCGTTACGTGACGCTGACCGGGGACATGGAGCGCGACATGGCGGAAATTCGGGCGGCGTATGCGGCCACAGTTGGTCTACGTCCGCAGAATGCCGGCCCGGTTCGGTTGGCAGAGGAAGATCATCCGGTAACGTGAACTGCTAAGGGAGGGGCGCGCGCCATCGCGGCAGATGATGGCGGTGCACCGGTGCTTCGAGGCATCGAGATCCCGACTAGCACCCAATCGGGGAATGGTAGTGGCCGCGCACGCAACCAGTGGGCCGCGGATGCAGCGAGGAAAACAAACCGGTGGGCAGGGAGGGGTGCGTGGATTCGACGAGCGGTTTTTTTGGGCGGGCGGGTGCTTCGTGGCATCCACGACGATGGCCAAGGGATTGCTCCTGCGCATTTGAGTCCTTCCGGTTCCGGTAACCCGTTGTTCGACGGCTGCTCTGCGGCAGCACAAATCGTTGGGGTTGTGTGACGTTTGTCACTTGTCTGAATCCTATGATTGTCCTAGGGTTAATTAAGAGATTTGGCAAACACCGTTCGTTGGACGGATAGCAGTTGTCCGGACACCTCGGCGCGCCGAAGCGAGGCGGCGGGGAGCGCCGGTTTTCCTGAAGGCCGCGTAACGCCACACCCAAGAATGCGGCCTCGGGGGAGGGATCAAAGCCGCGTTAGACGCCGCGAGATGTTCTTTCCTTTCGAAGAAAGGAGCGGCAATGAAAGCGGGACGCAGCGCTTGGTGGATATGTGTGGCATTACTGCTGTTGGCCGGGATGAGGACAGCAGCGGCCCTGGCGGGTGCGCCGGGCTTCCATGTGGTCGAACTGGGTAACGGCTCCCCGATCGACGTCAATTCCAGCGGTACCGTGGTCGGCATAGACAGCACGAGCGCGGGTCCGCGCCCGTGGATCATCGAGGGTGGTTCAAGGACCTACCTTCCCCTACCGACCGGGCAAACCTACGCCATGGTTACCCGGCTCAGCGAAGGGGGGGTCGTCGTCGGGCATGTCAGCGCAAAGCCGGTGATGTGGACCCGCGATGCTGGCGGCTACAAAGCGCAGTGGATACCTATTCCCGACACAGCCACGGGAGGACTGCCGACGGCGGTTATCGGCACCCATTCCGAACCCCGGGTGCTCCTGAACTTCGGCAACCCCACCTTCCTTACTTCGCCGACGGCGGTTTACTTTTCAAGTTCCGCGCCCTACCTGTTCGATCCGGCAAGGGGCCTGATTGATCTGGTCAGGGAGTATCGATTGGCCAAGGCTGTTTATGTGGTTGACATGACCGAAGCAGGGCGGATTCTGGCCAGCAACGGAATGATCCTCGAGCCCACGTTGGCAGTCACGCCGGCACCACCGTCACGCACGGCCTCCTGGACCGCCTTTGCCGCCACCCGGCTCAATGAAAAAGGGGAGTTCGTGGTAACCGCCTCGCTGGCGACCTCGGACGGTCACGGCGAGATCGCCCGGTATTCGCCCGGCAAGGGATGGTTCGTGATCGAGACCTTCATCGGCAGGATGTATCCCTTCTCCGCCGATGGCATCAGCGAGGCGGGCGATGCCCTTTCTTCGCAGTACACCGGCCACATGTTCACTACCGCCGACGGCGAGAGGCTTTCGCTTAATGGCCTGCTGCTGGATCCGGGCTACGCACTGACTTCGGCTCCAGGAGGCGCGATGTCGAACGACGGGCGCATCGTAAGCGTTGCCCGCAATGCCGCGGGCATCTGGAACGCGGTCAGGCTCGATCCCGACGGGGCCTATCCGCCACCGGAGCCGGTGGTGCTCAGCGGCGTGGCCCATCCCGCGACCCCCTTGGCACCTTGGGATGCCATTTCGCTCACCTGGACGGCGTCGGCGAATGCAACCGCCTACACAGTGGAGCGCAAGGGGCCCACGGATGCCGGCTTTGTCGCGCTGACGCCGGCAAGCGGCACTATCCAGCTCAAATATGACGATACCGCGATCGCTCCGTCCACCAACTACACCTATCGGGTGATTGCGATCGGTCTGGGTGGTCCGGGAGATCCGTCGAACGAGGTGACGGTTCAGTCGCCGCCTGCCCGTGACACGGTGCCGCCAACGGCGCGAATTACGTCGCCCGCAAGCGGTGCCGTGGTCAGCGGACCCGTCACGGTGACCGCCGAGGCGAGCGATAACGTCGGGTTGCGCGGCTTCGAGATCCGCTACGCGCCAAACCAGGGATCAGAAGTGCTTTGCGGGAAGGCATACGCGACCTTGCAGCTGTCGGCCACGCTGGCCTGTGCCTGGGATCCACGCTATCTGCCGTTGGGGACCACCGCGCAGCTGATTGCCTATGCCTACGATGATCTCGGCAATTACGTAATTAGCCCAATCAGCGTGACGTATCAGGCATCGTTACCGGAACCCCCGCCACCGACCATCGCGGACACTGTGGCGCCCAAGGTCAGCATCCTGGAGCCAGCGAGCAACGCAACCGTCAGTGGAAACGTCGCGGTGCGCGCCTCGGCCCAGGACAACGTCGGCGTGGCTCGAATGGAGATCCGGGATTCTGCGGGAATGCTGCTGGCCAGCGCGGACGGGGGCGCAATAAGCTACGTCTGGAATACCTCCGGACTGAGCAAGCGCCAGACCCTCACTGTGCGCGCTTACGATGCGGCGGGGAATATCGGCGCCGCAAAGGTGACGGTGCGAATCCGTCGCTGAAGAAGCCAGCGGGTGCGCGCTCTCGTCCGATCCGGGAACGCGCACCCGCCGGATTGCTGGCCTGTGGCTTGGTCGGCAGGCCAGGCGCCCCGAGGCGCTCCCTCAGGATGATTGGTGATGCAGGGCGGAACACGGGGCCCGGGCCCGCCGCCGGTAGCTACCGCAGGCTGGGCGTGATCTTGCCCATGATTTCCGGGGCATCGGGTTCCACCCGGGTGCCGAAGCTGTAGACCTGCTTTGCCCCTGGCGTGATCAGGTACTTGTGAAAGTTCCACTGGGGGGCCTGTCCAGTCGCCGCCTTGAGCTGCTGGTAAAAGGGCGTTGCCTTGTCCCCTTTAACCGACCCCTTTGAGATCATGGGAAAGTCCACAGCGTAGGTAAGCTTGCAGAACTCGGCGATCTCCTTGTCCGTCGCCAGTTCCTGGTTGAAATCGTTGGAGGGGAAACCGATCACCAGCAGCCCCTTGTCCCGGTACTGGCGGTACATCCCCTCCAGTTTTTCGAACTGGGGCGTGTACCCGCACTTGCTGGCGGTGTTCACCACCAGGATGGTCCGGTCGGAGTAATCGCAGAGATTGACGGACTGGCCCTGGAGGGACTGGAACTTGTGATTAAGCAGGGAGGGGCAGTCCGAGGCGAAGGCGGAGGCGGAAAGCGCCAGGGCCAGCGCCGCCAGGGCGGTATTGGGTGTCTTCATGGAAGTCTCCGGCGGGGCTAATGGCGTTTTGACCGGAATTTCCCCGGTTGGTTGCCCGAAACCGGCCACCCGGAAGGCTTTCCGGATGCAGCGGCGCCTTGGCCATGTCGGCAACGCCGGCCGGGATTCCGACGCGGCTGATTTGGCCTCGCTTAGCCCTACGGAGCAGTCGCCTCCTGCACGAATCCCTCCAGGGCTTTTTTCAGATTGCCGACGACGGGACAGTCGGGCACACCGTTGCGGGCGGCGATGTAGGCGGGGTCATTGTAGCCCAGCCAGACCTGACCGTTCGCGTCCTCCCACACCAGGGCCTTGAGCGGCAGGTCGATGCCCACGGTCTGGCTGCACTCCATGAACGGCGTCCCCCCCTTCGGATTGCCGAAGATCAGCACCTCGGTGGGGCGCAGCGTCTTTCCGATCTTGGCGGCGCCCGCCGCGTGGTCCACCCGGGCGAAGATGGTCATCTCCTTCTTCTTGAGGACGTTTTCGAGGCGGTCCATGGTGTCCTTGGCCTTGTGGGGACTCTTGCTCGCGACCAACCCGTCGGCGGCCCAGGCGGATGACGAGACGATCCCGAACACAACGGCCATGATGGTGCGAAGAGCTTGCATGGGCTTTCCTTTCATATAAGAACTGCACGCAATTCTACTGCGGGAGTTGTCCCTGGTGTTTTGCACATTACATGTCTCATCACGGGTTCATTCGACCCACCCGAGAACGTTGCGGATGATGGACCACCGCGGGGGCTGCTTGGCCTTCACCTGGCCCAGCATCCAGTACTTGTAAAGCTGGTCTATGGTGCCGTTGCTCCGGGCGCTGAGGAGCCAGGTGTCCAGGTAAAGCAGCATGTCGGTATTGCTGCGCGCCACGACGTAGCCCATCGGCAGGAAAACCGGAGGTGAGGGGGGCACGAGGGTGAAGCTCGGATAGAGAATGGTCCAGGCGGCGCCCTCCTCGGATATGATCGCGAAGGCGTCGATGTTCGGCGCATCCGCCGCAAGCAGCCGGTCGAGTGCCCGCTTGTCCCGGTAGATTACCGGGGGCGCGTCGGGCAGAAGCTGAGCCAGGTAGGACCGGGCGAAAGCACTGTCCAGGATTGCGACACGAAGCCCCTTCTTTTCGCGGATCCTTTGCCATTGCTGAAATTCGCGCCGATCGTGATCCTTGACGATCATTCCCACGGGCACATTCAGAACGGGAGCGGTCATCGCGAATTTTTCCGTGAGGAATGGCGTAATGGGCACCAGCGACATGGCGGCGTCGCAATAACCGGCGGCGAGACGTTCCTCCATGTCCGGGTACGAGTGGACGGGCAGGAAATCCACCGTCACGCCGATCTGACGCGCAAATCGATGGGTCATCTCGATGTCGAATCCCACCAGTTCCCCCGCGTCGTTGAAAAACGCGGAGGGATAGTCATCGAGGACGTAACATGCTTTCAGGACGCCGCGCTCCCTCACGGTGTAATAGCTCGAACTGCCCGCGGATGGTGGATCCATGTCCTTGGGCCACTCGCGGTTGACAGTGTGCGGTTGCGGGTTCTCGATGAGGTGCAGGCCGGCGAGCAGTTGGTCCTTCGTGTAGGGTTCCACGAAGACATAGGTGTAAAAGGCGCGGATCCCGGTCACCGCGGCTACCAGCAGCGCGACGGACACGCTGGCGAAGCGCAGCAATGGCCGAAAGCGCAGCGTCACCCTCCCGCGCAGAGCGTAGGTTCCGATCAGGGCGATGGCGATGATGTGCATGGCGGCCAGCACGGTCCCGAAGCGGCTGCCGATGACGTCGACGGTCACGAACACCTGGAACAGGTCGGCGGGAAGGCTCAGCAGGTCGAAAAGGAAAGGCAGAGCCAGGACGGTGCCGCCGAACAGGCTGGCAAGTCCTGCGACGGCAAGCGTCGGATATTGCGCGACCGGTACGGAGGATCCGACATACCAGCCACCGAAAAGAACAAACATCAGGGACAGCAGCAAGCCGATTTGAGGGAAGGGATAGGCGGCGGGAATCAGGATGTCCACAGGGGATCCGATGTCCTCTTCCGAAGGGCCGGAATCCCCTCCACTCGCTGCCACCAGATTCTTGCTTTCCGCAGCGAGCATGGGCAATACGATGAGCACGCTTCCCGTGGCGAAGGCGGCCACCAGCGGGCCCTGGAACGCGCGCAGAATCGCTCCGTAACGCAGCGGTGTGAGGGTCGTGATCAGGGCGGGTAACAGCCAAAAGCTGAGAATCATGGACATCACGACATAGATGACCACATACACCTGTAGCCGGCCCAGATCGGCGACATCGGTGGTCCCGGCCGCGCTGGCGGTGATGGCGAACACGCCATAGGGAGCCAGCGCGCCTACGTACCCGGTGAGCGCCGTCAGCGCATCGGCAACGGGGGACATGAACTCCAGCACCTTCTCCTTGTTCGCAACGCTCATCAGCGCCAGGCCGAACAGGATGCTGAAAACCACGATGGCCGGGACAACGGCGTTTGCAAGCGCATTGAAGAAGTTTGCCGGTATGTAGAGCTGCAGGAAGTCCACGGGTTTTGGCTCTTGCGCCTGGCTGGGACTGAAGAACGACGCCGATGGCCAATCGGGCAGGGCGAGGGGGGTGAGGAAGACCACCACGAGGCCAACGGCCCAAAGCAGCAGCAGGACGCTTCCCGCCTTGACGCCGAGCACTCGGGCTTCTGCCATCGTCAGCCGGCCGAGCGACGTGATCAAGGCGACGACGACATAGGGAATCACCGTCATTTGCAGGAGGGCGATGAAGGCGTCGCCGGCAATCTTGAGAAAGGCGACCTTCTCGCCAAAAAAAAAGCCAACCAGGATCCCCAGCCCGAGGCCGATGAAAACCTGGGCGGCGAGTCCGGGCCGGCGCCTTCTCTTTTCTGGTGTCACGCTCAAGAGGCTCCTCTCCAATCCAATGTCTTCCCGGTGTCCCGGGAGCGTTTCCGAAGCCGGAGCGGGACGGTTTCTGAATCCGTAACCAGGGACATTTCGTATCTTGAAATGGCGCGGAGTACGCCGCAAGCAGGAGGGGTCGAGGGTATTCCGCGGATCGGGAATGGTCAAGGCGCCCACCCGTGGGAGAGGCCGGGGCAGGATTTGAGTTCCGGAGTGTTGCAGCCGTCCAAGGGGTCATTTGCATGCTGCGGATCATGAGCGCGCCCGTTTCTTGGGTGGGGTTTATCCGATTGCCGGACCCCACGATCGGGGGGCTAACGCCGCGCGGGGATCCAGTGCTCTGACAGCCGCCCGCACCGTTTCGTTTAGAATGCCGCCCATGGACGACGCGGGATTCATGCGCGAGGCGCTGGTTCTG
>Ga0210334_10122184_pt1 | contig 15507 bp, 13 predicted proteins | sample S306metaT_FD_164440 | JGI IMG/M metagenome (GOLD analysis project Ga0210334, IMG submission 164440) | Metatranscriptome of estuarine sediment microbial communities from the Columbia River estuary, Oregon, United States - S.306 (Metagenome... | ecosystem: Environmental > Aquatic > Marine >... | reverse complement strand
TGCCAGCGTCCGTCCGGGTCGCCGTCCGCCCGACGAGATCCGGGGCGCGGTGCTGGCGCGCGACCTCCGGGTCGGCGGCCAGCGCTGGTCGAAGGGTCGCCGGCTCGAGGCCGCCGATCTGGACGCGCTGGGCGCCGCCCCGCTCGACCTCGCAGTCCGCGACACGACGGTGCTCCTGCTCGAGGACGACGAGCTGCACGAGGACGAGGCCGCGCGGCGGCTCGCCCAGGCGGTCCGCGGCCCGGGCCTGGCCGTCCGTGGCCCCGTCCAGAGCCGGGTCGACCTCGTCGCTGCTGCCGCCGGGGTCGTCCACGTCAGGGTGGCCGCGGTGGACGCGATCGATCGCCTCGATCCCCTCGAGGTGTTCACGGTGCTCGACGGTCAGGTCGTGTCGGTGGGGGACCTCGTCGCCAGCGTCAAGGTCGCGCCGCATGTCGTCGAGGGATCGGTCGTGGCGGCGGGAGAGCGCATCGCCGAGCGCCGAGGACCCGTCGTCCGTGTCGCCCCGTTCGTGCCGCGGCGCGTCGGCGTGCTCGTCAAGGAGTCGATCTCCGGGGCGGCTCGTGAACGGTTCGAGGTGTCGGTACGGGCGAAGGTCGAGAGCCTCGGCTCGACCGTATCCTCGGTCGCCTACGTGGCGGACGACGACGCGGCGGTCACGGCGGCCCTCGCGGCGCTCACCCGCGGGCGAGACCGGGTCGACCTCGTCCTGACCGCGGGCGCCGCCTCGACCGACCCGAGCGACCCGTTCTACGCGGCGATCGACCGGCTCGGCGGTCGGGTGGTCCGCCGCGGCGTGCCGGCACATCCCGGCTCGATGCTCTGGCTGGCACGAGTGGGGCGGACGGGCATCCTCGGCCTGCCGACCTGTGGCGCCTATTCGAAGGCGACCGCGGCCGATCTGCTCATCCCGCGGCTGCTGACCGGTGAGCCGGTCAGCGCCCGGACGATCGCCCGGCTCGGTCACGGCGGGATCCTGACCCGCTCGATGCGCTTCCGCTTCCCGCCCTACGCCCGTGCGCTCGATGCCCCCGATGGCTAGGAGCTTCACCGCGAGGCGGACGCCGGCGGACCCCATCGGCCCGTGTCGTCCCGGCTCCGTGTAGAGTTCCGCCGTGGCTGCCCCGACATCGCCCCTCACCTCGATCGACGCCATCACGACGGCCTTCCGCGAGCGCGACTACATCGTCGACCGCTCGCTCGCGACGACCGTCTTCCTCGCCCTCGAGCTCGGCCGGCCGCTGCTCCTCGAAGGCGAGGCCGGCGTCGGCAAGACCGAGCTCGCGAAGGTGCTCGCAGCGTCGCTCGGCACGCGGCTCATCCGGCTCCAGTGCTACGAGGGCCTCGACGTCAACACGGCCGTCTACGAGTGGAACTACCCGCGCCAGATGCTCGAGATCCGGCTGCTCGAGGCCCGTGGCGACATCAACCGGGCGAAGGCGCACGACATCTTCAGCCCCGAGTTCCTCATCAAGCGCCCGCTCCTGCAGGCGCTCGAGGCTTCGTCGGCGGGCGATCCGCCGGTGCTGCTCATCGACGAGATCGACCGTGCCGACGAGGAGTTCGAGGCATACCTCCTCGAGATCCTGTCTGACTTCCAGGTGACCGTGCCGGAGATCGGCACGATCCGGGCCGAGCGACCGCCGCGCGTCGTCCTGACCAGCAACCGGACGCGCGAGGTCCACGACGCCCTGAAGCGCCGGTGCCTCTACCACTGGATCGACTACCCGACAGCGCAGCGGGAGTTCGACATCGTGCTCGCCCGCGTGCCCGGCGCGCCGGAGGGGCTGGCCCGCCAGGTCGTCGCCTTCGTCCAGCGGCTGCGCGAGGCCGATCTCACGAAGGTGCCGGGCGTCGCCGAGACGCTCGACTGGGCCGCCGCGCTCATGGCGCTCGGCGCCCGTGAGCTGGATCCAGGGACGGTCGACGCGACGCTCGGCGTCGTGCTCAAGTACGAGGAGGACGTGCGCCACGTCCGGGGGACCACCGCGCAGGCGTACCTGGCGGAGGTCGCGGCCGCAGGCTGATCATGGACGGCGTCGCAGGCCCGGTCGACCGCGAGCGCCACCTCGCCCGGATGCCGTTCTCCGGCGAGACGATCGACGGCGCGCGGCTGCTCGCCCAGGCCGTCGGCTTCGGACGAGCGCTGCGGGTCGCCGGGCTGCCGATCGACCTCGGCGCGGAGATCGACTTCGCGCGGGCGCTCGGGCTGGTCGACCTCGGCGATCGCGAGCAGGTCCGGGCCGCGGGGGCCGCCGTGTTCGTGCGGCGCCGCGACGACCTGGAGTCCTACGACCGCGTGTTCGGCCGCTGGTGGCGCCGCCGCCGACGCCGGATGGAGCCGCCCACTGCGCCGGTCGAGGACGCGCCCGAGCCGACGGCGGCCGATGAGGCCGCCTCCGAGGAACCGGAGGCGGGCGACGAGCGGCTGACCACCTCGGACCGCGAGGGGGGGACGCCACTGCCGAGCGCCGACGACGAGGCCGCCGACGATGAGACGTCGGAGATGCTGACGATCGCGCCGGACGCCTACAGCCGTGGCGAGATGGTCCGCCACAAGGACTTCGACCGGATGACGGCCGCCGAGCTGCGCGATGCGGAGCGGCTCATCGACCTGCTGACCCCGCGTCTCGAGACCCGCCGGACCCGTCGCTACGAGCTGCATCGGCATGGTCGCCTCCTCGCACCGCGAGCGATGTTCCGGCGCAACCTGGGCACCGGAGGACAGCTCGTCGACTGGGAGTGGCGGCGCCCGGTCCGCCACCCGCGGCCGATCGTCGTGCTCTGCGACATCAGCGGCTCGATGGAGCGTCAGTCGCGGCTCCTCCTGCGCTTCGTCCAGGCCCTCACGGATGCCAACGCGGTGAAGGTCGAGTCGTTCGTCTTCGGCACTCGCCTGACGCGGGTCACGAGGCTCCTTCGCGATCGCGATCGCGACCGGGCGCTGGCAAGGATCTCGGAGGCCGTCACCGACTGGGCGGGTGGGACTCGGATCGGCGAGAGCTTCGAGCAGTTCAACCGGCGATGGGCCCGCCGGACGCTGCGCACGAGTGGTGTCGTCATCGTCGTCTCGGACGGCTGGGATCGGGGCGACCCGGCGCTCGTTCGCGAGGAGACGGCCCGGCTCCGGCGCAACAGCCACCGGCTGATCTGGCTGAATCCCCTCGCCAGCGCCCCGGGCTATCAGCCGCTGGCCGCCGGCATGGCCGCGGCCTACCCGTTCATCGACGAGTTCGTCCCGGCCGGGACGATCGCCTCGCTGGAGCGGCTCGGTGAGCTCCTGGCCGGCGTGCGGGAGTCGGCCTCGGCGCGCGCTCGCCGGCTCGATGCGGAGCGGCTCCCGGCAGGCGGTGGCGACCTCGCCGTGGTCGCCGCTGCCCATACCCACGGCGCCCGCCCCATGGCCGAAGCGGGCGACCCGTCCGCGCCCCGGCGCCTGACCTGACGAGGAGGGGACGATGCGCGAGCTGCTCGACACGCTGGCCGATTGGCAGGCCGCCGGCGTCGCCCCCGGACGCGCGGTCGTGGTCCGGACATTCGGCTCGGCACCCCGGCCGGAAGGTGCGGTGCTCCTCGCCGCGCCGGATGGCCGGCTCGCCGGGTCCGTGAGCGGTGGCTGCGTCGAGGGCGCGGCCTACGAGGAGATCGAGCGGGCGCGAACGACCGGGCGATCCCGGGTCATCCGCTACGGGATCAGCGACGAGCAGGCCTGGGACGTCGGACTCGCCTGCGGCGGCACGATCGACGTGCTCGTCGAGCCCTCCGTCGATCGGGCGCTCGTCGAGGCGGCATGGGCGCCCGAGCGGGGCGCCGGGGGTCGGGCGCTCGTCACGACCCTGCCGCCGGACGCACCGCCTTCGACGTTCGGCTTCTACGAGCCGGGGCCCGGCGCCATCCCGGGCCCGGTCCTGACCATCACCGACGACGGGCAGCTGGACGGCTCGCTGGGCGATCCGGCGCTCGACACGGAGCTGGTCGCTGCCGCCCTCGACGCACTCGAGCGGGGGCGATCGCGGACGATCGAGCTCGGCGGGCAGTCACTCTTCGTCGAGGTCTTCCCGGTCCGGCCGCGTCTCGTCGTCGTCGGCGCCGTCGAAGTGGCCCGGTCGCTGGTCCGGCTGGCAGGCGAGCTCGGCTACGAGACGGTCGTGGTCGACGGTCGTGCCGCCTTCGCCACGCGGGAACGGTTCCCCGACGTCGGCCGCCTCGTCGTCGGATGGCCGGACGAGGTGGCCGACGAGATCGGGCTCGGTCCTCGGGATGCGGTGGCGGTCCTGACGCACGACGTGAAGTTCGACGAGCCGGCCATCGTCGAGGCGCTCCGGCGAGGTTGCCGGTACGTCGGCGCGGTGGGCTCCAGGAAGACCCAGGCCGACCGCCGCGAGCGGCTCCGGGCCGCCGGGGTGGACGAGGCGGCCCTCGCCCGCCTGCGCGGCCCGATCGGGCTCGACCTGGGCGGCCGCGAGCCCTCCGAGACAGCGCTGGCGATCATGGCCGAGGTCGTCGCCGCCCGGTTCGGCGGCAGCGGCACCCCGATGCGCGACCTGGCCCGGGCCGCCGAGGCAGCCCGATGACGGAGGCGGGTCGCACCGTCGCCCTCGTGCTCGCCGCGGGCGCGTCGCGTCGTTTCGGCTCACCGAAGGCGCTCGCCCGCCTCGACGGCCGGCCACTGCTGCAGCACGTGATCGACGCCGCGCTCGATCTCGGCCTCGCCGGGACGATGGTCGTCCTCGGCGACGCGGCCGAAGCCATCGAGGCGGCCATCGACTGGCGGGCCGCCTCCCATGTCCGCAACCGGCATCCCGATGCGGGGCTGTCGAGCTCGGTGCGAGTCGGCCTCGACGCCGTCCGCGCGGAGTTCCCGGGCACCGAGGCGGTCATCGTGATGCTCGGCGACCAGCCCTTCGTGCGGCCAGCGGTCGTGCGGACCCTGCTGGCCGCCCCGCTGCCGCCGGGACGCTCCGTCGTGGCACCGTGCTACGCCGGCGGGGGAGGACCGAACCCGCTGCTCCTGACCCGAGAGTCCTGGCTGCTGGCCGAGCATGTGAGCGGCGACCGCGGCTTCGGGCCGGTCCTGAAGGCCCATCCGGAGATCGTCGTCGAGGTGCCGGTCGAAGACGACAACCCGGACATCGACACCCCGTACGACCTGGTGATCGCGACCTGGGCGGGTCGCGTGCGGGCGAACCGCGAGCAGGTCGACCGCTTCCGCGAGGTTCCCGACGGCCCGGACTTCTACGGGCCGGTCAGCCCCCTGTTCGTCGTCGATCCGCGCCGCACCGACGATCCGCTGCTCGACCGACTGCTCGAGCTCGCTCGGCCCGACGACACCTGGCTGGACATCGGCGCCGGCGCCGGCCGATTCGCGCTGCCGCTCGCGCTTGCCGTGCGCGACGTCGTCGCCGTCGACCCATCGGTGGGGATGCTGGCCGCCCTCCGCGAGGGGATGGCGGCCCACGGCATCACGAACGTCCGGGTGATCCAGGGACGCTGGCCGCTCGAGCCCGACGAGATCCCACGCGAAGGCGTGCCGCACGGCGATGTCGCGCTGATCGCGCATCTCGGCTACGACGTCGAGCGGATCGGGCCGTTCCTCGACGCGATGGAGGCCGCCGCCGGTCGCCTCTGCGTCGCCGTGATGATGGACCGTCAACCCGCCTCGATGGCGCACCGGTTCTGGCCGTCGATCCATGGCGAGCCACGGGTCGCGCTGCCGGCACTTCGCGAGTTCGTCGACCTGCTGGCCGTGCGGGGTCGATCGCCCGAGACCCTCGAGACCGAGCAGCCGGCACGCGGCTTCGACAGCGTCGAGGACGCCGAGCGGTTCGTCCGTCGGCAGCTCTGGATCGAGGAGGGAGGCGAGAAGGACCGTCGGTTCCGCGAGCTCATGCACGCCGCGGCGTGCGAGCGGGATGGGCGCTGGTACCTTGAGGACCGTCCGCCAGTCGTCGGGCTGGTCACCTGGGCACCCCGCTGAGGGACGAGGTTCGAATGATGGCGTCGTACGTGCTCGTCGCCTACGCCAGCAAGCACGGCTCCACCCGCGAGATCGCCGAGGCGATCGGAGAGACGCTCGGTGAGGCCGGCCTCGCTGTCGAGGTCCAGCCGGCGGCCGAGGTCCGGGACCTCTCCGAATACGGGGCGGTCGTGCTCGGCAGCGCCCTCTACTCCGCTCACTGGCAACGCGACGCCAACCGGTTCGTGAGGAGGCATCTGGAGGCGCTGCGCGAGCGCCCGGTGTGGCTGTTCAGCAGCGGGCCGCTCGACCACTCGGCCGACCTGGCGGACCTCCCGCTGACCGTGCACGTCGCCCGCGAAGTCGATCCGATCGGCGCCCGGGGGCATCGGACGTTCGGGGGTCGCCTGCTGCCCGATACGCCGGGGGTCGATGAGTCTCTGCTGGCGACGCACCGGGTCGGCGACTTCCGCGATTTCGACCGCATCCGGGCCTGGGCGAGCGAGATCGCGGCGGCCTTGCTCGTCGAGTGGGAGCCCGGCGAGCCTGGGGTGGCGAGCGCCGCCGACGCTGGCCAGCCAGGATCAGGCTGAGCGGACGCTGCCGAAGCGGGTGCGGCCGGGGAACCCGTTCGATCCGCGGGCGATGGGACGCTCGGCCGGTCGCCTCCTGCCGGTCGTCTCGGCTGACGATGCTGCGACGGGCTCGTCGGGACGCACGGGACGTCGTTGACGAAGCGGCGGTCGCGGACCTATGCTCGCCGCCCCCGGACCGGGCAAGCCGGCCCGCGTCCCAGCGGTCCGAGGCCCGGGGATCACGCTCTCGATCGGTCTGTGGCTGGGCCCGCCACAGCGGCGGGCTCCACGTTTCGCGCGGCACGCCGCGTGGCGAGGAGGGACGACGTCGCGATGATCCCACCCCAGTTCGACTACGTCCGCCCGGCGGGGCTGGACGAGGCGCTACGGATCCTTACTGAACGGGAAGGGGAGGCGAAGCTCCTCGCTGGCGGCTATTCCCTCCTGCCCCTCCTGAAGCTGCGGCTGGCCCAGCCAGCGCTCCTCGTCGATCTCCGCGATGTAGGCGAGCTGGACGCGATCGTCGAGCAGGGCGACGAGCTCGCGATCGGCGGTCGGGCGACGCATCGGCGGATCCTCGAGGACCCGACGGTCCGCGCCGGCTATCCGATGCTCGTCGATGCGGCCGGGCTGATCGGCGATCCGCAGGTCCGGAACTGGGGCACCATCGGGGGCTCGGTCGCGCACGCCGATCCAGCGGCCGACTGGCCGAGCGTCCTCTGCGCGCTGCGGGCGACCATCGTCGTCCGATCCGCTGCGGGTGGACGCCGGATCGCGGCCCGCGAGTTCTTCCTCGACCCGTTCGTCACCGCCATCGAGCCGACCGAGATCCTGACCGAGGTCCGGTTCCCGCGGCCGCTGGCCGGGAGCGGCGGCGCCTACGAGAAGCTCGAGCGAAAGGCCGGCGACTTCGCGACCGCCGGGGCGGCGGCCCAGGTCCGCCTCGGCGACGACGGCCGGCTCGCCGAGGTCGGCATCGCCCTGACGAACGTGGCCGACCACGTGCTCGTGCCGGAAGCCGCCGAACGGGCGCTGACCGGCGCGCAGCCGACCGAGGAGCAGTTCCGGGTCGCAGCCGGCGAGGCCGCCGCGGCGTCCCGCCCCGTCGCCGATAGCCGCGGTCCCGCCGAGTACAAGCGGGCGATGGCCGCCGAGATGACCGTCCGGGCACTCCGCCGCGCCGTGGCGCGGGCCCGCGGCGACGCCTGAGGAGGGACGCCCGACCATGAGCACCCAGCACATCTCGGTCACCGTCAACGGGCAGGTCCGTGAGGCCGACGTCGAGCCGCGGCTCCTGCTCGTCCACTTCCTGCGCGACGTGCTCGGCCTGACCGGCACCCACGTCGGCTGCGACACGAGCAACTGCGGGGCGTGCACCGTCCACGTCGACGGCGACAGCGCCAAGTCCTGCACGATGCTCGCCGTCCAGGCGGACGGCCGGAGGGTGACGACGATCGAGGGCCTGTCCGGCGGTCCTGGACTCCACCCCCTCCAGCAGGGGTTCTGGGATCAGCATGGACTCCAGTGCGGTTTCTGCACCCCGGGGATGATCATGCAGGCGGCCTGGCTGCTCGGGCGCGACCCGGATCCGTCCGAGCAGGAGATCCGCGAAGGCATCGCCGGCAACCTCTGCCGCTGCACCGGCTACGTGAACATCGTCAAGGCCATCCAGCAGGCCGCCGGCGAGCTGCAGGCGGCCTCCGAGGCCCCGGCCGAGACGGCCGGCGCGGCCAGCTGAGCGGGCGAGGGACGTCATGAGCGACGCGCAGACACCCACCACGACGCCCGAGGTCTCGGGCATGGGCCACTCGATGAAGCGCAAGGAGGACCCGCGCTTCATCCGCGGCCAGGGCGAGTACATCGACGACGTCGTGCTCCCGAACATGCTCTGGATGGACATCGTCCGCAGTCCCTACGCCCACGCGAAGATCAACTCGATCGACGCCTCGGAGGCCTTGGCGACCCCCGGGGTCGTGGCGGTCATCACCGGCAAGGACCTCGAGGCGGCCGGGCTGCACTGGATGCCGACGCTCGCCGGCGACAAGCAGATGGTGCTGCCGACCGACACCGTCATGTACCAGGCCCAGGAGGTCGCCGCAGTCATCGCCGAGTCGCGCTACGCGGCGGCCGACGGCGCTGCCGCGATGTACGTCGACTACGACCCGCTGCCCGTCGTCGTCGACCCGTTCAAAGCGCTCGAGCCGGATGCGCCGGTGCTCCGCCCCGACCGAGGCCCGGAGAAGGCGAACAACCACATCTGGCACTGGGAGTCAGGCGACAAGGCCGCCACCGACGCCGCGCTCGCGGCCTCGGACCGGGTCATCCCGCTCGACGTCTACATCCCGCGCATCCACGTCGCCTCGATCGAGACCTGCGGCTGCATCGCCGACTGGGACCCGGTCCGCGAGCATCTCGACTTCCACGTCACGAGCCAGGCGCCCCACGTCTACCGAACGGTCATCAGCCTCGTCTCGGGCATCCCCGAGACGAAGATCCGGGTCAAGACCCACGACATCGGCGGCGGCTTCGGTGGCAAGGTGCCGGTCTACCCGGGCTATGTCATCGCCATCGTGGCCAGCTTGACGACCGGGCGACCCGTGAAGTGGATCGAGGACCGGTCGGAGAACCTCCAGGCCGACTCGTTCGCCCGCGACTATCACATCCATGCCGAGCTCGGCGTGACCGACGACGGGAAGGTCACCGGTCTCAAGGTGAAGACGGTCGCCGATCACGGCTATACGGACGCAGCGGCCGATCCGTCGAAGTTCCCGGCCGGACTGTTCAACGTCATCACCGGCTCGTATGACATGCCCCAGGCGTTCGTCGAGGTCGACGGCGTCTACACGAACAAACCGCCCGGCGGCGTCGCCTACCGCTGCTCCTTCCGGGTGACCGAGGCCGTCCACACGATCGAGCGGCTGGTGGACGTGGCGGCCGGCGAGCTGGGCATGGATCCCGCCGAGTTCCGCTTCAAGAACTTCATCCAGCCCGAGCAGTTCCCGTATCACACCGCGACCGGATGGGACTACGACTCCGGCGACTATCCCGCCGCGCTTCGCAAGGCGATGGACATCATCGGCTATGCCGACCTGCGGCGCGAGCAGGCCGAGAAGCGCGCCCGCGGCGAGCTCATGGGCATCGGCATCAGCAGCTTCACCGAGATCGTCGGCGCCGGGCCATCGCACACCTTCGACATCATCGGCATCAAGATGTTCGACTCGTGCGAGATCCGGGTCCATCCGACCGGATCTGCGATCGCCCGGCTCGGCGTCCAGAGCCAGGGCCAGGGCCACGAGACGACGTACGCCCAGATCATCGCCGAGGAGCTCGGCATCCCGGCCAAGGACATCACCATCGAGGAGGGAGACACCGATACGGCGCCCTACGGCCTGGGCACGTACGCCTCGCGCTCGACCCCGGTCGCCGGCGCAGCCACCGCGATCGCTGCCCGCAAGATCCGCGAGAAGGCCCGGCTCATCGCCGCCCACCTGCTCGAGGCGAGCCCGGACGACCTCGAGTGGACGAACGGGAAGTGGTCGGTGAAGGGCTCGCCTGATCGCTTCAAGACGATCCAGGAGATCGCCTTCGCGGCCTACACGAACCTCCCCCAGGGGATGGAGGCGGGGCTCGAGGCGACCGACTACTACGACCCGCCCAACCTGACCTTCCCCTTCGGCTCGTACATCTGCGTCGTCGACATCGACAAGGGCACGGGTCAGGTCAAGGTCCGCCGGTTCGTGGCCGTGGACGACTGCGGCAACATCATCAACCCGATGATCGTCGACGGGCAGATCCACGGCGGGCTGACGATGGGGCTAGCGCCCGCGCTGTACGAGGAGATCAACTACGACGACCAGGGCAACAACCTGGCCGGCACGTTCATGGACTACCTGCTCCCGACGGCGATCGAGACGCCGTCCTGGGAGACGGACAAGACGATCACTCCCTCGCCCCACCACCCGCTCGGCGCCAAGGGCGTGGGCGAATCGGCGACCGTCGGCGCCCCTCCGGCGATCGCGAACGCCGTCGTCGATGCCTTGTGGCACCTCGGCGTACGCCACGTCGACATCCCCATGACCCCCCAGAAGGTGTGGGCGATCCTGCAGGAGAAGGGGGTGACGACGTAGCCGGCGCAACCGGTCTGGGCAGCGTCGGCCCGGGCGCCATGCTCACCCGGGCCGCCGAGCTCGAGGCCGCCGGCCATCCATTCGCCATGGCGACGGTCGTCGCGGTCGTCCGCCCGACGTCCGCGCGGCCGGGCGCACGGGGCATCGTCCACCCCGACGGCCGGATCGAGGGCTGGGTCGGGGGCAGCTGCGCCCAGCCCATCGTGGTCAAGGAGGCGCTCAGAGCGATCGGGGATGGCCAACCACGCCTCCTCCGGATCGCGAAGGAACCGCCCTCGGACAGCCGACGGGGCGACGGCATCGTCGAGTACCTCATGACCTGCCACTCGGGCGGGACACTGGAGATCTACGTGGAACCGCGCCTGCCATCGCCGCAGCTCTGGGTGGCCGGGGTCACCCCGATCGCCGGCGCGCTCGTCGACCTCGGCGCGGCCGCCGGCTTCGCCGTGACCCTCATCGATCCCGTGGCGAGCGCGGACGAGTTCCCCGCTGCCGCGCGTGTGCTCGGGGAGGCGGCCCTGACGACGGTCGACCTCGACAGTCAGCCGTATGTCGTCGTCGCGACGCAGGGCCAGTGGGATGAGGAGGCGCTCGCGGCTGCCCTGCGGCGAGATTCGGCCTACGTCGGGCTCGTCGCGAGCCCGACCAGAGCCGCGGTCGTGCGTGCCTACCTGCGGGACGAGGCGGGGATCCCCGACGACCGGCTGGCCGCGCTCCGGGCACCGGCCGGTCTCGACATCGGCGCCGAGTCGGCCGGCGAAGTGGCCCTCTCGATCCTGGCCGAGCTCGTCCAGGTCCGCCGGGGGCGTGCGCCGTTCGTCGCCTCGCCGGGTCCGGCCACGCTGGCGGGCGTGACCGAGCCGGCGGCCGCATCGGCCACGTCGGCCGCGCCCGATATCGTGCTCCTCGACCCGGTCTGCGGCATGACCGTCGATCGTGAGCACGCTCGCCATCTCGCCGAGCACGGCGGGCTCGTCTACGCGTTCTGCAGCCTGGGCTGCCGGACCCGCTTCATGCGCGACCCGGCGGCGTTCGTCCCGTCGGAGACCGTGCAGGGCGCCTGAGCCCCGCGGTCCGCGAGCACACCTGGAGGTCGATGGTGCAGTTCTCCGGCAGCGTTCCCATCAATGCCCCCCGCGACAAGGTCTGGGCCTTCGTCGTCGATCCGCGCCAGGTGGGTAGCTGTGGACCGGGCGTGGAGTCGATCGAGCAGGTGGACGACACCCACTACAAGGCGAAGGCGAAGGTCGGCGTCGGCTTCATCAGCGCCCGCTTCGTCGCCGACGTCGAGATGGTCGAGCAGGTCGCGCCCGAGCGTGCCGTCATCAAGGCCCGCGGGCAGGCGCCTGGCAGTGCCGTCGACGCGTCCGCGACGATGACCCTCCGTGACGGCGAGGGAGACGGCCAGACGATCATGGACTGGGTGGCCGACGTGACGATCGCCGGGACCATCGCCAGCGTCGGCGCCCGCCTCATCGAGGGGACGGCGAACAAGATGATCGGCCAGACCTTCGACTGCATCCGCACGAAGCTCGAGGCCTGAGCCGTCCGCAGGGCGGATCGGTGACGCTCACTCGGGCCGAGGTCAGGGCGTATCTCGGGCGGCTCGGCATCCGCTCGTCGGTCGCGCCGACGCAGGAAACGCTCGCGTTGCTTCACGTCTTGCACCTGCGGACCGTGCCCTTCGAGAACTCGAGCGTGCGATTCCGGGAGCCGATCGACCTCGACCCATCGACGCTCGTCGACAAGATCGCCCGCCGTGGCCGAGGCGGCTTCTGCTACGAGCTCAATGGTGCGTTCGCGGCCCTCCTCGAAGCGATCGGCTACCCGGTCGAGCGCCTCGCCGCCCGCTCGTACGAGGGCGGTGCCGCCCTGGGCCCGCCCTTCGACCACCTCGCCCTGCGTGTCGAGGCCGAGGGCTCCTGGCTCGTCGACGTCGGCTTCGGCTACTCCTTCCTCCAGCCACTTCGCTTCGAGGCAGGGATCGAGCAGCAGGATCCGATGGGCCTGTTCCGCCTCGTTCCCATCGAGGACGGTGGCGGATCCGACGTCGAGTGGCAACGTCCCGATGGGGCATGGCGCCCTCACTTCCGGATCGAGGCGGGCGCTCACCCGCTCAGCGATTTCGGTCCGACCTGCTGGTACCACCGGACCTCGCCGGCATCGCCGTTCACGACCCGCTGGCTGTGCGCCCGCGCGCTCCCCGACGGATGGGCGACCCTCGATGATCGACAGCTCGTCGTGACGACGAAGGATGGTCGGGAGGACCGTCAGCTGGCAGGCGACCTCGAGCTTGCGGCTGCGCTCGAGCGCTGGTTCGATGTCCGCGTGCCCGAGGGGGTCGATGCCGATCCGCTAGGACCACGCGATCGGTGATCCGGGCGCCGCACGTCCCGCAATGAGCGCCGCTAGCGCTTGTCGCGATGGACTGTCCAGTGGGTGACGTGGGCCAGCGCTTCGTCGACGGTCCGCGCGACGTCGATGTGGACCTCGGGGTAGCCGGCGTCAGCCAGGAGGTGCTGCGCGCGCAGCGCGGCCTCCTGGGTGTCGAAGGGGATGCCCTCGGCGGCGACCTCTTCTCGCGCGGCCTCGAAGGCGGCGTGGAAAGCGGGGTCGTCCCAGGCCTCGAGCCTGACCTTGAGCTTCGTCTCCATGGCGGACCTCCGTCCTGCTCCAATCGTACGCGTCGGCTGGCCTCGGCCGAACGGCCGAACGGCCCGTAGACTCCCGGTCATGGACCTGCTCGTCCGACCCGTCGGCCCGCTCGCCACCAACTGCATCGTCCTGGGCGACTCACGGTCGCGCGAGGCGATCGCCATCGACACCGCGATCCCATCCCTCGCCTGGATCGCCGATGAGCTCATCGCTCGCGACTGGACGCTCAAGCTCATCGTGTCGACGCACGGCCACTGGGATCACGTCGGCGACAATGCTGCGGTCGCCGCCCACACCGGTGCACCGATCGCGGTCCATCCGCTCGATCGCCATCGACTCGAGCGCCCGGAACCGTTGTTCGCGCCATTCGACATCCCGCCCTCGGTACCGGCCGTCGAGCTTGCCGAAGGCAGCGTGGTCCAGTTCGGTGAGCTGCGGCTGGAGGTGCTGCATACCCCGGGCCACACCGAGGGCTCGGTCTGCCTCCTCTCGGCCGACGACGGCCTGCTGCTCTCCGGCGACACCCTCTTCGCCGGCGGCTGGGGCCGCGTCGACCTGCCCGGCGGTTCGGCGGAGCAGATCGTCGCCTCGCTCGGGCGCCTGGCGATCCTCGACGACCGCGTTCGCGTGCTGCCGGGCCATGGCCTGGCGACGACGATCGGGCGCGAGCGGCCCTGGCTCGACGGCGTTCGGCGGACCGGCCGGCTGCCCTGGTGAGCGTGGGCCATTGGGCCGGTCCCAGCGCGCATCACTGGCATCGCCAAGGGTGGGGGCGGCCCGCTGCGGCTGTTCGTGGATTCCGGACGGCGTACGATGCAACGCGGTGGAGGCGTCCGGCGTCTTCACGACATGAGGCACCCGATGCGGCTGCGTTCGGAGCGACCGCTGCGACGGGCGAGTCGCGCGCTCGGGGCGGCGGGAACGGTCCTTGCGATCGTGCTCGTGGGATGCGGCGCCCCGGTGGGCACCGCCCCGCCGAGCACCCGAACCCCCGCGGCGCACGAGTCTGCTGCGCCATCGGTTGCGGCTGGGCCGTCCGTCGCCGTCCTGCCCTCGCCGAGCCCGGAGCCCCCGACCAGCCCCGAGCTCTCGCCTAGCCCTTTGTCCTCACCATCGCCGAGCGCGCGCGTCACCGGCACCGTGCCGAGCGCGACGCCGCGTCCGTCGCCATGGCCGATGCCGTCGCCGACGCCCCGCTGGGATGCCCCGGCGGCCACCTTCGCGTACCGTGCCTCGGCATACGCGATCCGCAGGATGGCGCCGGCGTCCCGCTGGTATGCGAACCGTCCGCTGGCGAACCTGGCGGTGACAGCCGGACGAGATGCCGACGGCGTGACGATCAAGATGATCGAGGGCCGCGCCTATTACCACCCTGTCAACATGGCCGACCAGGGCCTCCAGCTCGTCGACAGCTTCCGCAAGACCGCCGACACGGCGTACCTCGCGCGGGCCCGCAAGGTGGCTGCCCGCCTCCGGACCGAGGCGACACTCGCTGGAGGCGCGCTCTACGACCCGTATCGATTCGATGTGGACTGGGGAAGCCACAGTCGCAAGCTGGCCGCGCCGTGGTACTCGGCGATGGCGCAGGGCGAGGTCCTCTCGTTCCTGGTCGCGATGCACGAGATCACGGGTGAGCAGCGGTACCTGACGTGGGCCACGCAGACGTTCCGCTCGCTGGCACGCTCGTATCCGGCCCGGCCCTGGGTGACGTACGCGGATCGCTCCGGGAACCTGTGGTTCGAGGAGTATCCGCTCCAGCCCGCCGAGCACGTGCTCAATGGCAACATCTTCGCCCTGTTCGGGCTGGCCGACTATGTCGGGCTGACGGGCGACGCCGAGGCTCGCCGACTGCTCCAGGGCGGGTTGACGACGATCGAGCGCCTCGGTCCGCGGTACCGGCACGCCGGCAGCTACAGCTCGTACGGCATCTGGGACAAGACGCGCAGTGCCCATTACCACGCGGTCCATATCTTCCAGTTGCGCTACCTGACCCGTCTGACCGGTGATCGAGCCTTCGCCGACCTGGCCGATCAGATGGCCGCCGACCGGAGCGTTGCAGCGTGGCGGAGCCAACCGACCGGGTCGGGCGGCTGGCCGAAGCTCAGCCCGAGCCCATCGCCGAGCCCGAGCCCAAGGCCGAGCCCATCGCCGTCGCTCAGCCCGAGCCCATCGCCGAGCCCGAGCCCAAGGCCGA
>Ga0210334_10634900_pt1 | contig 15611 bp, 18 predicted proteins | sample S306metaT_FD_164440 | JGI IMG/M metagenome (GOLD analysis project Ga0210334, IMG submission 164440) | Metatranscriptome of estuarine sediment microbial communities from the Columbia River estuary, Oregon, United States - S.306 (Metagenome... | ecosystem: Environmental > Aquatic > Marine >... | reverse complement strand
GCCAGGCCAGGCCCTCCCGGACGCCGCCTCGCTCGGCGGCCACCCGCTCCGGGGCGGTCCGGGCCGCCTGGCGCGCGGGCCGGCGAGGCGGCCCGGGAGACGGCGGTGTCGGCGGCGGCGCCGCGCTCAACTGCCCGTCAGGTCGGATCCGGCTTGGAGTCGGCGGGCGGCAGCCCTTCCGGGGTGCCGACCTGGCCGGCTGCCTCGCCGGTGAGAGCTCGATCGCCAGAGGGAGCGTGACCGTCGGTTGCGTCCCCTCCGTCGGCTGGGGCCTCGTCAGCGGCTCCGGCGGCCGCGTCCGCCTCGAGCCCGGCCAGACGGCGGGCATCCTCGTCGGCGATCGACGGGCCGCCGCGAAGGTGACGACCCACGATGATCGCCGCCCCCACCAGCATGAAGCCGCCGGCGAACAGCCAGGCCGTCGGGATGCCGTTGAACGTCCAGTTCTCAGAGCGGAGTGACTCGAGCGCGAAGCGGACGGCCCCATACCAGATGAAGAAGATGCCGAGGAGGTCGCCCGGTCGCAGACGCGTCGACATCCTGCGTCCGAGCCACAGGAGCACCACCAGCCCCAGCACTGCAGCGAGCGATTCGTAGAGGAACAGCGGCTGGAAGCGCGTCGTCTCGAACGGGTATGCGTCGCAGGAGTAGTCGGCGATCCGGTACTGACATTCGATCGGGATGCCCCAGGGCAGCGTCGTCGGCGGGCCGTACAGCTCCTGGTTGAAGAAGTTCCCCCAGCGGCCGACCGCCTGCATCGCGAACAGGGCGGGGGCGATGACGTCCATCCAGGCCCACACGGACTGCCGCTTGTGGCGGATCCAGAGGATGCCGACGAGCGTGCCGGTGATCAGGCCGCCGAACACCCCGAGCCCAGTGTACGGCGGCAGCACGATCCCGATGAGGTTGTCCTGGTAGAGGTCCCAGCGATCGATCACGTGATACAACCGCCCGCCGATCAGCGCGGCGGCCGCGATCACGATCATGCCGTCGGCGACGAGCGAGGCGTCGAGGCCCTTGCGGCGGGCCTCGTGAGTGAGCACCACGTAGGCAGCCACGAGCCCGAGGGCGTAGCAGATCCCATACCAGTAGACGGGAACAGAACCGATCTGGACGAGGACCGGGTCGGGCGTGAAGTCGAACATGACCGGCGCAGTGTACGACCGACGCGCCATCCGGCTCGCCCGCGGCTCGCTCCCTATACTTCCGGCGGATGACCGACTGCCTGTGCCGAACCCGCCGAGCCCGCCCGTGAACGCCGAGTTCAACTGGTGGTTGCTCATCGTGGGCCTGGGCGTGGGCGCTGGGCTGACCTGGCTCATCCTCTCGGATCTCGCCCATCGCGAGGACGAGCTGACCGAGCGCGAGACCGCCGAGGAGGTGGCCTGGGTCGCCGAATCGCTGGCCGCCGTCGGTCGGCCGACCTCACCCGAGACGATCGAACGGGTGCTCGACCTGCACCGCAGCTACGTCCAGCGTGATCGGCCGAGGACCCCCGAGGAGGATGCTCCGGAGGCGGTTGCGCCGGAGGTGGGTGCGCCGGAGGGGGACGCTCCGGAGGGCGAGGTTCCGAAGGCAGAGGCTCCCGGTGGCGATGCCTCGGGCGGCGACGCTTCGGGAGCCGGCTGAGCGCGACGACAGGACCGATCGACACGCCGGAGGACGAGGAAGAACGCATGACTGACGAACCGGCGGGGCGCTCCGCCGAGGCTTGCCCGCGTTGTGGCGCGCACCGCCTGGCCGTCGCCACGCCACCGAAGATCGTGGATCTCGGCTACCAGCCGCTCAACGAGGTCTACTCCATCCACGGAGAAGTCACCGACCCGGTGGCGCCCGGCATCGAGTGCCTAGCCTGCGGGACGATCTGGGGTGACCTAGAAGCCCTCCGGGCGGAGGAGTCCGGCGGCGCCAGTCACGACCCCGCCTAGAGCGCCCCGGTGAGCAGGGGCTCGCCGATCGGATCCCCGCCGACCTCTCCAAGCGATACGCCCAGAGTCGTACCCGGTCCGATCCCCTCGAGCGCTGACGACCAGCCCGCCCAGGTCGCCAAGCCAGCGTAGAGGTACATCTTCCCGATCGCCGTCCGGCTCGTGCCGACCTCGACCCAGCAGCGGTACTCCGTGCCGGCCGGGGGCTCGGACAGACCCTCCGCGAGCACGACGAGCTCCTGGGTGGACGCCGAGATGAGCACCTTGCCCCTGGCCGGCTCAGCGGCGCCCGTCGTCGTCGCGGCGAGCTCGACCGACTGCGCATCCGGCTGGGACGCGATCCTGGCCGTGGCGGCGGTGACGCCGGCAAGCTTCGCGGTGGCCGCCTGCCCGCGCTCCAGATCGGAGGAGGCGTTCCACCAGCCGGCGACGCCGGCGATCGCGATGAGCAGCGCGGCTGCGGTCGCCAGTGCCCAGGAACGGGAGGCTGGCCGGCGCTTCGGGGGCTCCACGGCGGGCGCCATGCCTTCGCCGGACAGCGGCACATCGAGGGATGCCGGCACCGCAGCTGATCGCGAACGACCGACGGATGCGACGAGCGCCAGGGTCCGCTCGCGCAGGTCGACGGGCGGCAGCTCGCGGATGGCGGCCCGGAGCTCGGGGGCAAGGACGCCGAGTCGCTCGAACTCGGCTGCGCACACCGGACAGCCCGCAAGGTGGCCGGCCAACGCAGCCGACTCGGCGGTGTCACCCGCGACCAGCCGCTCGAAGCCAGCCGGCTCGACGGTCGCCAGCTCGAGCAGGGCCTGGGCGTCGCTGTGCTCCATCACTCCCCATCTCCGGTCGGCGGCAGGTCATCCGGGTCGACCATCTCACCAAGCGCGGCCCGCAGGCGCCGCAGCGCCCTCCGCGTCCGAGTCTTCACCGTGCCGAGCGGCCAACCCAGCCGATCGGCGATCTCTACCTGTGTCAGCTCGGCCTGGTAGGCCAGCAGGATCATCGTCCGCTCGTCCTCGGGCATCCCCTGGAGGGCGGCCGCGATCGTCTCGCGAATCTCGATCGTCTCGAGCCGTCCCTCCGGTCCAGGCCCGACGCCCGCGCCGCCGATGACGGAGTGGCCGGTCGCCGCCCGGTCGAGGGCATCGGCGTCGAGGTCGCCCGACCCGACGCCGTCGACGGAGACCAGGCGCGGTCGACGACCGGCGGCACGAAGCCGGTCGATCGTGCGATTGCGCGCGATCGCCCGGAGCCACGTTCCGAGCGAACCCACGGCCGGATCGTACAGCTCGGCCCTATCCCAGAGCGCCAGAAACGTATCCTGCACCACCTCCTCGGCAAGCTGGCGGTCGTCGGTCGAGCGCATGGCGGTCGCATAGAGCGAGTCGGCATGACGGTCGTACAAGGCCGCCAGGGCATCCGTGGACCCGGCCGCGACGGCCCGCACGAGCGCCAGCTCGTCAGCTCGTTCGAACCGCGGTCCCGACATGTGCTACGACGCCTCGGGCGTACCGGTTTCGCGGACCAGCCGGAGCGGCCGTCGTTCGAATGGCGAAGAGAACACGACATCCGTCTCGGTCGTGAACACGTCGCGGGTGGCCTGGACGAGGTGGAGCACGCGCTCGAGGTCCTTCGTGTCGCGGGCCCGGATCTTCAGCAGGTAGTCCGCCTCGCCGGCGACGTGATGGCACTCCTCGAGCTCGGGGATGTCGACGAACTCGCTGGTGAGGTCCGTCGCGACCGTGCCCGGCGCCTGGGTGACCCATGTGAAGGCGACGATGCCGTAGCCCACGGCCACCGGATCGACGAGCGCACCGTAGCCACGGATCACGCCGCGGGCTTCGAGCTTCTTCACCCGTTCGTGCGCGGACGGCCCGCTGATACCCACCGCGGCCCCGATGTCGGCGTAGGAGCAGCGGCCGTCTTCCTGGAGGATCTCGAGGATCCGGCCGTCGATCCGATCGATGCGGTCCTTGTCAGCCATTCGGTACTACTTCATCAGGCATTCATGACCAGCAGGTATCGATTCGTTAGGCTAGAATAGGTTCAGGTCAACCGGGTGTCGACCCGTCGCGCCGCGACGGGACCCAGGCGGGTCCACGGCACTCCCGCAGCAATAGGAGGCACGGCGATGCTCGCAGTCGGCCTTGTCATCCTGGCGCTGTTCTCCTTGGTCGGCATCTTCGCCGGCCGCGAGGATCCGCGCCGAGGTGCAGATCCCAGGGACGATCTCTCGTACTGGACCTTCCCCCGCTTCCGCTGACCGGGGGTCTCCCAGCACAGCGTACAGGTCTCGAAGCCCCGGTTCTGCCGGGGCTTCGGTACGCTGGCACGCTCACCACTCCCCCGCGGCCATCCGACGCAGCGCCGGGAGCGAGCCCGCCGTGAGGTGGCTCTCCAGGCAGGTGACCCCGTGCGGACCGACCGACGCGTCGTGGCTGGTCCCGGCGGGCAGGTCAAGCCGATCGCCAGTCGCGAGGGTCAGCGGTCCTGAAGTCGTGCCCAACACGATCGACCCAGCCGCCACGACGAGCACCTTGTCGTAGCCGTGGCTGTGGGCGGCATACGTGTCGCCCGGAGCGTTCGACCAGGGCGACGGGTCTAGGCCTTCGCGCCGCAGGCGCTCCACGAGCACGGACCGACTCGATCCGGCCATCTCAGCCGACGCTCACGCCGATGATCGAGCCGACGGCGTAGGTCACGGCCGCGGCGCCGAGCCCGAGCAGCAGCTGCCGCATCCCGGAGAACAGGGCGCTGCGTCCCGTCAGCAGGCTCACCGCGACCCCGACCCCGAAGAGGGCGACGAGGCTCGCGCCGAGCGAGACCCAGAAGGCGACCGAGCCGCCCCCGAAGAGGTACGGGACGACCGGAATGGACGCCCCGATGCAGAAGGCGACGAACGAGCCGATCGCGGCGCCCCAGGGCGAGCCGAGCTCGTCCGGATCGAGGCCGAGCTCCTCGCGGACCAGGGTCTTGAGCGCCGTCTCCGGGTCGGCCGACAACCGTTCGGCGATCCGCCGCGCCTCGGTCTCGTCGAAGCCCTTCGACCGGTAGATCGCAGCGAGCTCCGCGAGCTCCTCCTCGGGCATCGCTTCCATCTCCGCCCGTTCGAGCTCGATCTGGCGCTCGAACAGCTCGCGCTGCGACTGCATCGAGATGTACTCGCCGGCGGCCATGCTGAAGGCCCCCGCGAGGAGACCGGCGATGCCGGCGAGCAGGATGAACTGGGGTTCGGACGATGCGGCTCCGGCGACGCCCATCACCAGGGCGAGATTGCTGACCAGGCCGTCGGAGACCCCGAAGATGATCGCCCGGAACGAGCCCGACCGGCCCGTCACGTGCCACCGCTCGGCCCTGGCGATCTGGGTCGGCGAGGTGGCGACCCGAGCGGCCTCCACGCCCGCGGCCTCCGCCTCGGGTCCCATCCGGGCGCGAGGGATGACCGCCGGCGAGCTCCCGGTCTTCAGCTGGCGCCAGATCTCGGCGTGCGCGCGCTCGTCGGCCGCGATCGCCTCGGTCTCCGGGGAGGCCTGGGCACCATAGATGCGCTCCTCGTCGCCTTCGAGGGCCGTGACCAGCTCGGCCACGGCCGCCGTACCGAAGACGCGGGCGAGGGCGGCGATCGTGCGGACCCGAAGGCGCGGACCGCCGACGGGCGGGATCGTGACGCCATGGGCGATGAGGGCCGCCTCCCAGATGTCAGCGTGCCGGCGCTCGTTGCCGGCGATCGTCCGGAAGGCTGCCGCCCGGCTCCCATCCAGCTCGATCCCGGCCAGACGCTCGTACAGCCAGATCGCGTCGCGCTCAAGCTTGAGGTTCTCGAGCTGCTGCCGGGTGTCTACCGTGGCCATGTGCGGATGGTAGGGCGGTCGCACCCAGATGGCACCGTCGTGCCGCAGGATCACGAAGCCGGCCCGCGACGCGGCTAGACTCCCGTGATGGATCTGCCACCGCTGCGCTGGCTGTCGGCCGACGATGTCGAGACGGCCATGCCCGACGTCGAAGAGCGGCTGCGACTCGCCGAGCAGACGATGATCGCGTTGGCAACAGGCGCCGACCTGCCGCCCAAGACCGCCGTGCACCCCCGCCCGGAAGGCTCGTTCGGTCACGCGATGCCGGCCTTCCTCCGCGCAGCCGACCCGGCCGGCGATCGGCTTGGCATCAAGTGGGTGACCGGGTTCGACGACAACCGGACGCGCGGCTTGCCCTCGATCCACGCGGTCGTCGCCCTCTCGGACCCGCACACCGGGGTGCCGATGGCGCTGCTCGACGGTGGGCCGATCACCGCCCAGCGGACGGCGGCCGTCAGCGGCGTCGCCATCCGACGCTTCAGGCCCCGGATCACGGGTCGGGCGCCACGGGCGGCGCTGATCGGAGCCGGGGTCCAGGGCCACAGCCACGTCCCAGTGCTCGGCCACGTGCTGCCCGGCGTCGTGTTGAGGCTGTTCGACCGAGACCCGCTCCGAGCGGACGGCCTCGCGAGGGTCGCGGCCGAGACGCCCGGCATCGAGTCGGTGACGGTCGCTGGATCGGCACGGGAGGCGATCGAGACGGCCGATGTGGTCGTGACGGCCGCCTCGTTCGGGCCGATCCGCCAGGTCATGACGAGCGAGTGGCTCGAGCCAGGGGCCACGGTCGTGGCCGTCGACTACGCAACGTACTGCTCCGCGGCGGTCGCCCGCGACGCGTCGTGGTTCCTGGTCGACGAGCGCGGCCAGTTCCTGGCCAACCGCGACGCGGGGCTGTTCGACGGCTACCCGGATCCATCGGCCACCCTGGGCGAGGCGATCCAGGCCGGCACCGAGCGGCCGGACGGGCGGGTCGTCGTCACCCACCTGGGCGTGGGGTTGGCCGACGTCGTGTTCGGTGAGGCGATCCTTCGCCGCGCCGAGGCGCAGTCCCTCGGAACCGTCATACCCCGCTGACGCCAGGCGACCGCCGGGGCCGGCCCCTGGCCATCAGGTCAGCGGGAGCGACCGGAGCCGCCACCGTGGGTGTTGCCCGGGCCTCCTACTCGAAGATCTCGAGCGGCCCGTCGGGGACCTCGATGACCACGCGCCCGTCCTCCAGGACGACGGGGTAGACGGCGAGCGGCAGCTCGGCGGGTGGGTCGAGCGGCTCGCCGTTCTCGAGATCGAAGCGCGACAGGTGGAGCGAGCAGGTCAGCGTGCCGGCCGTGAGGAAACCCTGGTCCAGTTCGAAGTACTCGTGGCTGCAGGTGCCCTGGACGGCGGTGAACTCGCCCCCGCTGTGGATGACCAGCACCGGGTCATCGCCATCGGCCCAGGCCATCCTCATCGTGCCCTCCGGCACCTCGTCCACGGCGAGCAGGTCGATGCGTCTCACGACCCTACCCTAGCGGAGCCGTGCGAGCGAGTCGAGCGGTTCCCGCCGGGCACGTTGCGGCCCCGGCGCAGAGGCGCCGGGGCCGCGTTCTGGCGGGAACCGTCAGGCGGCGTGCGGATGGCCGATCAGCGTCCCGCCCGTGAGCAGGCGCACGACGATCGCCGCCACGCCACCGGTGACCAGGCCGCCGATGAGCGCTGGCACCAGGGCCAGGCCCTCCCAGACCGGCTCGATGGTGAGCCAGGCCGTCACGAACTGCCCGGCGACGAGACCGCCGAGGAAGGCGAAGATCGCCGTGACGACCCACTCGAAGGGCATGTGGACCTCGGCCACGAGCTGGCCGATCAGCTGGTAGACGATGCCGATGACGATGGCGCCGCCGATGAGCAGCAGCCAGCCCAACGTTGTCATGGTGATGGTGAAGTCCATGGTTCCGCTCCCGGGCGGCGCGCGCCTGGATCGCGACCCCATCGCGCGATACTCCCGGCCGTTGGACCGACACGCGCGTCATGCCCAGGATCCATTCCACGCCGGGCAGGCTACGCTGCCAAGTGCCAATCGAACCGATCGGTCCCGACCCGGCACCGATCAGGCGGCCGAAGCCGCCCGGCCAGCCTCCCATTTCGCAGCCAGCCCGTCCCGGAGGCGCTGCTCGGCCTCGGCCAGCGGGACACGGGCGACGACAGGCTCGAGGAAGCCGAGCACGATGAACTTGCGTGCCTCGTCGTCGGGGATCCCCCGGCTCTCGAGGTAGAACACCTGTCCCTCGTCGATCGGCCCGACGGACGAGCTGTGGGCCACGCGCCGGCAGTCCGGCTGGTCGATCTCGAGCGATGGGATCGCGACCGCACGGGTCTTGCGCGAGAGATTCATCCCGAACTCGCCCAGGAAGCTGTCCGTGCCGACGGCCGTCTTGTCGATCGTGATCAAGCCCTTCATGAAGCTGCGAGCCTCGTCCTGCAGCGCGCCCTTGGCCAGCAGGTCGCCGGTCGTGTCGCGACCGAGGTGGCGGGTGTAGCTGGTCAGGTCGAACAGCTGCTCGCCCGAGCCGAAGACGATCTCGACCTGCTCGACCGAGCTCCGATCCCCGACCAGCCGGTTGTCGACTCTCGAGCGGACGAGCCGGCTGCCGAGCTGGCCGAGTGCCCAATGGACCGTGGCCCCCTCTCCGAGCGTCGCGTGCCGTTGCTGGAAGGCGACCTGGCGCGGGCCGAACTCCTGGATCGAGGCCACCGCGAAGGTCGCGTCGCGGGCGATGATCGCCTCGATCGTGCCCGTGAAGAGCGACTGCGGGACCGTCTCGCCGGCGGCGCAGGCGATCTCCGGCCCGGACGGCAGGAGCTCCTCGACGAGGGTCGCGCTGGCGCCCTCGCCCAGCGTCACCAGGGTGCGGGTGAGGAGGGCGCGCGAAGGGGCGCCCGCAAGCCAGCGCACGAGGATCGGGCGGTCCAGCCTGACTCCATCTGGGACGACGACGCGGACGCCGAGGCTCCAGGCCGCCCGAGTGAGCTGGGCGAGCCGGTCATCGGGCACGCTGCTCCCACCCTCGAGCTCCGCCCGCAAGCCGTCCGGATCGCGGCGGAGCGCCTGGCCGAAGGTTTCGAGCACGACGCCCGCCGCCTCGGCCTCGGGCGCGAGGGCGTAGGTCGCGACGCCGTCCTCGCGCAGCTCGATGAGGCCGGCGACGTCCGCGGGGACGCTCGCGGACGTCGCCGGAGGCATGAGCGCGGCACTCGTGCCGTAGGGCACCGCGTCCATGAGGTCCGCACCCCGGAGGTCGAGGTACGGCGTATAGAGCAGGTTCGCCTCGATCGGGAGGCTCTCGAAGCGCTGGAACGCCGCGAGCCGGTCGGCGCGGAGCCAGGCCGGCTCCGCGCCGTCGTTCGAGAGGCGCTCGACGAGGGCCCGATCGGCGAAGGCGAACGGGAGCTCGGTGGGGCCGCGACGGGACGGTCGGGTGCGCTCGGGGTGAGCGCGTCCCGAGGGCCTGGCCGTCGCCGTCATCCGAGCGACCCCTCCATCTCGAGCTTGACCAGGCGGTTGAACTCGATCGCGTACTCCATGGGCAGCTCCTTGGTGAACACCTCGAGGAAGCCCTGGACGATCAGGTTCGTCGCTTCGTTCTCGGTCAGACCACGGCTCATCAGGTAGAAGACCTGGTCGCCGCTGATCTTGCCGACGGTGGCCTCGTGGGTCATCGTCGTGTCGTCTTCCTGGATGTCGATGTAGGGGTAGGTGTCGCTGCGGCTCAGGTCGTCGAGCATGAGGGCATCGCAGCGGACGGACGCGACGACGTTCTTGGCGCCCGGCGACACCTTGAGCTGGCCCCGATAGGTGGCCCGACCGCCGTCCTTGGACACTGACTTGCTCACGATCCGGCTGCGGGTGTTGGAGGCCAGATGGATCGCCTTGGCGCCGGTGTCCTGGTGCTGGCCCTTGCCGGCCACCGCGACCGAGATGACGTCCGCCGTCGCCCCTTCGCCGCGCAGGTAGATCGACGGGTACTTCATCGTGAGGCGGGACCCGGTGTTCGCGTCGATCCACTCGACCGTCGAGTTGGCGTGGGCATGGGCCCGCTTGGTCACGAGGTTGTAGACGTCGTTGGACCAGTTCTGGATCGTCGTGTAGCGGACCTTCGAGCCCGGCAGCGCGATGACCTCGACGACGGCGGCATGGAGCGAATCGGTCGCGTAGATCGGTGCCGTGCAACCCTCGATGTAGTGAACCTTGGCGCCCTCGTCGACGACGATGAGCGTCCGCTCGAACTGGCCGGTGTTCTCGCCATTGATGCGGAAGTAGGCCTGGAGCGGCAGCGGGACCTCGACGCCCTTGGGAACGTAGACGAACGACCCGCCCGACCAGACGGCGCTGTTGAGCGCCGCGAACTTGTTGTCCTCCGGCGGCACGACCGTGCCGAAGTACTGCCGGAAGATGTCCGGGTACTCCTTGAGCGCCTGGTCGGTGCCCATGAACACGACGCCGATCTTCGACAGCTCCTCGCGGACGCTGTGGTAGACGACCTCGCTGTCGTACTGGGCGCCGACGCCGGCCAGGAACTTGCGCTCGGCCTCCGGGATGCCGAGCCGCTCGAAGGTCGCCTTGATCTGATCCGGGACGTCGTCCCAGGACTTCTCCTCGCGCTCGGACGGCTTGCGGTAGTAGACGATCCGGTCGAAGTCGATCGTGCCGAGGTCGCCACCCCACTCGGGCATCGGGCGCGCCAGGAAGTGGTCGTAGGCGCGGAGCCGGAACTCGCGCATCCAGTCCGGCTCGTCCTTGAAGCGGCTGATTCCCTCGACCGTCTCGCGGGTGAGCCCGCGGCCCGATTCGTGCAGGTACACGATGTCGTCGTGGAAGGCGTACTGGTCGCGCTGGTCCTGGACGAGCTCGCGGGTGGTGGTCATCGGATCTGAGGCTCTCCCGGCGGTGCTCGGCGCCGCCCGTTCGGCTGACGGTTAATCCCGAGTCAGATTATCGGGATTAGCGGCCGGAGCGTCAACGACACGACGCGCAACCGTCCGAACGATCCCTCCGCGCCGTCTCGCTTCCCGTATGCTGTGCGCGGCGCCGTCCCCTCATAGGGTGCCGCGCCGGCCGCGCGTCCTCGCGCCGCTGGTGACAGGATGGAGTGAGGTCCGGCCGGTCGCCCGACCGGTCGCCACAGGAGGGTTGCGATGCTCGGGAATCTGACCACGCTCACGGCGAACCGATGGCGCTCGCTGGCGCTCATCGTGGCGGCCATGAGCATCTTCCTCGCGGGGTGCTCCCAGCTCGACGACGGCTCGGTCGGCTTCTGGGACATCCTCTGGTCGATGGTGATCTTCTTCTTCTGGTTCATGTTCATCTGGATCTTCATCACGATCTTCGCGGACATCTTCCGCCGCAACGACCTGAGCGGCGGCATGAAGGCCGTCTGGATCATCGTGATCGTCATCCTGCCGCTCCTGGGCTGCCTGATCTACATGATCGTGCGCCCGAAGGCGACAGCCCAGGACGTCCAGATGATGGCTCAGGCCGACGCAGCGGCTCAGGCCGCGTCGAGCGTCTCGCCTGCCGACGAGCTGGCGAAGCTGCAGCAGCTCAAGGACGCCGGCACCATCAACGAGCAGCAGTTCGAGGATCTCAAGAAGAAGCTCCTCACCTGATCCCGGCCCCACCGCGCCCCCGGTCGCCTCACGGCGCCGGGGGCGCTCCCCTTTTCTCGGGCCATCGGCAGAGGGGATCTCGGCCTCCCCGAGGAGCGCTCCGCGGGCATACTTGGATGGCGATGAGATCACCACGTTCCGGGATCGGACGACGCCGCCTGTTCGACCTGGGACGCGGCGCCACGGTCGAGGAGGACTCGCTCCTCCGGACCCCGGCCGGCACGGTCGACCGGTACGGTATCGCGCTCGGGCTCATCGCCCTGACGATCGTGGTCGACTTCTCCCTGGCCGGGTCGACCTCGGGCGCGGTGCTGGGGGTCGTGCTCGGCGGCGGGACCCTCCTGTTCGTGCTGACGACCTCGGACGCATCGCCGCGCGTGGTGGCGGCCAGCCGCGTGTTCGTCGGCATCGTCGTCGCGGTCGCCATCCTGGCGATGCTGACCGGCGAATCGGCCCGCGCCCAGGGGCTCATCCCGCTGGCAGGCGGCGCGCTCGCGCTCGTCGCCCCGCTGGCCATCATCAACCGACTCCGTCGGCACACGACCATCACGTCCCATACGGTGTTCGGGGCCCTCTGCCTGTACCTGCTCTCGGGACTCTTCTTCGCCTACGTCTATGCCCTGGCCAATGTCGTCAGCGGCCCGACATTCGCGGAGTCGTCGGCGGCCGGGCTCCCAGACACCGTGTACTTCAGCTTCGTGACGCTCGCTACCGTCGGCTTCGGCGACCTCACGCCCGGCTCGGACGTCGCCCGGATGCTGGCCGTCACCGAGGGCATCGGGGGGCAGCTCTACCTGGTCACCGCAATCGCCGTCCTCGTGGGCCATCTCGGCTCGACTCGTTCCGCGGCCGTCGCCGACATGGATGAGGACCCCTCGAACGCCGAACCGCCAGCCAGCGCTGCCACACGGGCGGCCAAACCGAGTGGTACCCCGCCGGTCGCTCGGGAGCACTGATCCCGCGACGTCCTCCGCGCCGAGGGTCGACGTCGGCCGGATGTCGGCTCAGCCGTAGCGGTAGCGGGGCAGCTGGAAGAACACGACGACGAGGGAGCCGAAGACACCCACCGCGATCCCGGCGGCCACGACCAGGAGGTCGAGCTGGAGCTCACCCTGTCCGACAACGTGCGGGAGCTCCGCGGGTGACCGTCTTCTCGTGTGCCCGAGATGGTATCCTGGCGCTGGGACCCTTCATCGTCGGTCGCCGCGCCCCACCCACGGAGGCGTCGGCCGCTGCGATCAGCCGGATTGACGGCAGCTGCTAGGAGGTCCAGGTGCGCCGCTTCGTCATCGAGGTGCTCATCGACGCGCTCCTCCTGATCGCGATCGTGGCGCTGCTCCACCTGCCCTCGGTCGCTCAGCCATTCCCCTTCGGGGATGGATCGGCGCCGATCATGTCGGCCAGGGGCTCGGGCGCCATCGCGCTCCTCTGGTATGCGACCGCCCTGGTCCTGGTCAACCGGTTCGCACGACCGGTCATCGTCGCGTTCACCGGCCGGCTGCTTCTCCAGTCGCTGGGGCTGTTCACCGTGGTGATCAACGTGATCGCCTTCTGGCTGGCGGGCCTCGTCTCGCCGGACATCCTGGTCATCGCCCAGCCAGCCGTCCTCTGGATCCTCGTCGCCGCCGTCCTGTTCACAGTAGGGTCCACCGCGGTCGACGCGCTGCTCGGGCTCGACCGGCCCGGCGTGGACGCCGCAGGACGCGGTCAGCTGCTCTGGCGCCTGCTCGACGCGCTGCCCACGCCGCGGCGCAACATCTTCATCGAGAACCTGCGGCTCCAGCAGGTCTACGACACCATCTACGCGAACTTCGTCGATGTCGCCCTGGCTCCGACCAAGGTCGGTGCCATCCGTCGCTGGTTCGCCCGGACCGTCCTCCGAGAGCCGGCCCCGGATGCGGATGCGACCGCTCCGGAGCGCTTCCGGATCACGCTGCAGCAGCTCGGGCCGACCTACGTGAAGATCGGCCAGATGCTGGCCAGCAGGGCCGACATCCTCCCGCCGGAGTGGATCGAGGAGCTCACCAAGCTCCAGAGCGAGGCCGCGCCCTTCCCCTGGGAGGACGCTCGCGAGATCCTGGTCAAGGAGCTGGGCCGGGATCCGGAGGAGGCCTTCGCGAGCTTCGAGCATGAGCCGTTCGCAGCGGCCTCGACGGCCCAGGTCCACCGCGCGACGCTCCATGACGGCACGCTCGTGGCCGTCAAGGTCCAGCGTCCGAAGATCATCGCCAAGACCAAGGCCGACCTCGGCGTCATGCAGGAGCTGGCCAAGGTCGCCGAGCAGCGCTTCGCGCTCGCCCGCAAGGTCGGGGCCACCGGGATCGTCCAGGAGTTCGCGGCCGGCGTGCTCAAGGAGCTCGACTACCGCAACGAGGCCTACCACGCCCGCCGCCTGGCCGACGGCATGACCCGCTTCCCGGAGATCCACCTCCCGATCGTCTACGACGACCTCTCCAGCGCCCGTGTGCTGACAATGGAGTTCGTCAACGGCATCAAGATCTCGAAGACCGAGGAGCTCCGCGAGGCCGGCTTCGATACCGCCGCCTTGGGCACGGTGTTCATCCGCGCGATCATCAAGCAGGTGCTGGTCGACGGCTTCTTCCACGGCGATCCGCACCCGGGCAACGTGCTCGCCGACCCGGCCACCAAGCGTCTGGTCTTCCTCGACCTCGGGCTCGTCGGGCAGCTCACCGCGGAGCAGCGGATCGACCTGCTGGGGCTCATCTACGCCGTGAAGGAGGTCGACATCCAGGGCATCGCCGACGGTCTGCTGGCCCTCGGGACGCCCTCGCCCGGCTTCGACGAGGCCGGCTACCGCAACGACATCGACCGGCTCGCCCGGCAGTACCTCGTCTACGGCAAGGCGACCTCGCTGGGGACTGCCCTCGGGTCATTCCTGGGCGCGGTGTTCAACAACGGCCTCCGGCTCGACTCCCAGCTCACCCTGGCCATGAAGGCGGTCATCCAGGCCGAGGAGACGGCGCGTACGCTGTCATTCGACATCGACCTGGGCGAGGCCGCTGTGACCGAGGCGCGGGCGGCCCTGCTGGCGTCCGTGACGCCAGAGCGCGTCCAGAAGGAGCTCCAGGGCGCGGCGATCCACATGGGCAAGGAGCTGGCGAGGCGCGTGCCCTCGATGGAGGCCGCTGCCTTCAAGTGGCTCGACATGTTCAACCAGGGCAAGATCACGGTCGAGGTCGACACGTCCGACCTCGGCCGCTCGATCGGCCAGGTGAGCGACGTCGGGCGACAGGCGACCGTCGGGCTCATCGTCGTCGGCCAGCTGATCGGAACTGCGATCGTGATGGCGATCCTGCTCCAGCCGGGACTCGGCCAATTCCAGGGCTTCGCCTACTTCGCGATGGCAGCGTTCACCCTGACGCTTGCCATCAGCTTCGTTGTGCTCGTGCGTATGCTGAGAGGCCGGGTCCCAGGCGACGGGCGATGAGCGATCGAGCGTGACGACCGACTGAGGGATCATCGACCAGCTGCGGCGAGGAGTGGAGGAACGTCAGGTGTGCTGTCTGTTCTCGGTGCTGGCCATCCTGGGCCCGCGCGCGGCGATCATCGTCTGGTGGCTCGTCGATCCGGTGGTCTGGTCGCGAGCCTTCGACACGTTCATCTGGCCCTTCCTCGGGTTCCTCTTCCTGCCCTGGGTGACGCTGATGTACGTGCTCGTTGCGCCCGGCGGGGTCGACGGGTTGGACTGGGTGTGGCTGGGCCTCGCGCTGCTCGGTGACATCGCGATGTACGGTGGTGAAGCCTGGGGCAACCGCGACCGGGTGAACGCCTACCTCTGAGCCCGCCCGGGGCGGCACTCGGCAGCGCCCCGCCATACCTCGCTGGCGAGAACGATCCGAGAAGACACGGCGTCGATCGGAGGTCGGGAGATCACCCGCCCGAGGGCGGGTCGGCGTCCGCCGGCGGTGTCACGTACGACGGCGGCGTCGTTGGATCGGCAGGCGGTGCCGTCGGGTCGGCCGGCGATGGCGCGTCCGGGGGCGATACCGTGCCCGCGGGCGGAGTCGTCGTGGCTTCGGCCGTCGCCGCATCGTCGTCCGTCAGGAGCGCCATCGCCAGCTCGAACACGATCACCAGCGCGGCTCCGATGACGGCGATCTCGATCCCCAGGGCGATCCAGGCGACGATGAAGATGATGATCGCGATGCCGAGTCGCTCGATGCGTGCCCGCTGG
>Ga0210334_10883628_pt1 | contig 15620 bp, 14 predicted proteins | sample S306metaT_FD_164440 | JGI IMG/M metagenome (GOLD analysis project Ga0210334, IMG submission 164440) | Metatranscriptome of estuarine sediment microbial communities from the Columbia River estuary, Oregon, United States - S.306 (Metagenome... | ecosystem: Environmental > Aquatic > Marine >... | reverse complement strand
TAAAGGACCAGTAGGCGGCAACATGAACGCCGCAGGTTATGGAAGCAATCAGTAAGTCGGGCCGTCAGTGAACCATCAACAAGGAGGCAGTACGATGTGTAAGATAGTGCGGAAACAAGAGGGGTTTACCCTCATCGAGTTGATGATCGTCGTGGCGATCATCGGCATCCTGGCGGCCATCGCCATTCCGAACTTCATCGCCTATCAGGCGAAGTCCAGGCAATCGGAAGCCAAGGTCAATCTTAGCGCCATCTTCACGTCAGCCACAGCCTTTGCGGCTGAACAACCGACACCGACCTATGTCCCCGGTACTACTCTGGATCCGATCGGATGGTCCCCCAGTGGACAGCCGCGCTTTACGTACTTCTACGCGACCGGTACTGGCAATACAGCGTCTACTGCCACGGCCTTCACGCTTAGTTCGAACTTCTCGGCAATAACCAGCTGCAATGCGGCGCCGACGACCGGAGGTATGGCCGTGGCCGCAAGCGCTTCCACTGGGACCACGCTGGCCGGGTTTACGGCAGGCGCTCAGGGGAACGTGGATTCAGACGCTACGTGCGATGATTGGTTTATCAATGACCAGCGCCAGCTGACCAATACTCGGAACGACGTCGGCGCCTAATCCCAGTTAGGCGGTTGTTGGAGAAGGGAGGGGATCGGTTCTTACCGGTCCCCTTTCCTTTTGTGCGAGGCAGATCAGCACTCTCTATCGCGTTGTTGTCCCGAGCAAGCCAAAAACCCATCTGTGCATGCCGTACAAGCCGCATTTTTTATTGCGCTTCCTCTATCACGGATGGCTTGAGCTTTTGTTCGGTGGATTCGCAAATGTCGAACATCGGTAATATGAAGAAGGTTTTCATCGAGCGGGCCTCTTTCCAACAGGCCGGTCCCTGTCTCGTTGTAGGGGGCCTGACAATGTTTGCGCCGTTGATTGAAGGCGGGACCACGCAAGTCCCCGTCACGGTGATCCGGCTTGTACTCTTAAGCGCGTTGGGTTATTGGCTCATTTCCGGACTGCGTGTGTCGGCGCTTTCAATTCCTCTCACCGCTCTGTGGCGGCCATTGGCTGCATTTTCATGCCTTGCGGGGCTTTCGCTCCTCTGGTCAGCCTACACGAATGTGAGCCTGCAATGGCTCATGAGCATTTTATCCTACGCTGTCTTCTTCGGTATCGTCCTTCAGGCGATGGATTCAACAAAGCGAGTGCGCAGTGTACTTATACTGGTACTTGCCATGGGTGCATTCGAGGGAGGAGTTGGCATCGTCCAGTATCTGTGGTTAGGCGAGGCGAGAGCCAACGGCACCTTCTTCAATCCCAACTTTTTTGCGACATATGAGGCTGTTTCAGCCGTGCTGGCTATGAGCCTACTGCTCTGGGGGGGTGAGCTTCGAAAAAAAGAAAAACTGTTTCTGGTTGTTGCAGCAACCATCTCATGTATGGCGGTCCTGCTGGCGCAATCGAGAGGCGGGATGGCAGCCTTTCTTCTTGCCATCACGTTAGTGGGGCTTATCAGATATGGGAAAGCGGCGCTGATTGTTCTTCTGGTCCTTGTGGTGGGTGGGATCATTATCCCGAATCCTTTGAAAGACCGAATGATAGCCGTCTCAAAATACGATCCGTACGCCTACACACGGATTGAGATGTGGGGAAATGCCTTCGACCGGATTGCGGATCATCCCATGGGGATCGGACTGGGGATGTATAAATATTCCTCTTTCCAATATCGGTTTCCTATTGAGGGTGCCATTGTCCGATATGGTAAACGCGCCGAGTCGGCTCACAATGAGTATCTGCAACTGACAGTGGAATTGGGAGTGGCGGGGTTGGCAATCTTTCTTGCCGGCATCGGCATATGGACCTATGAAGCCAAGCGATTGATGACTGGCGCGCTTTCTCGACTTGATAGAGGGATGGCTGTGGGTTGTTGCGCAGGTGTCTTGACCATTCTTGCCCATGCGGGCGTGGATGCCGTTTTTCATGAGCCGGCGCTGGTTCTCCTCTTGATTGTGCTAGGCGGCATTGTCCTTTCCCTGGGAGGGCTCGTTGGCCATGCCAGACGTGAAGAATGGCGACTTCCATTGCCATACCACCCTGCCAGAGCGGCGATGCTTGCGGTTGCGATTGCGGGGCTCGCCGCTCTCGTCATCAGGCCTGCTGGGGCATGGTTCTTAGTCGAACAAGGAAACAAGGCGCTCACAAACGACAAAAACCTTGTTGCGATTCAATGGTACCGCTACGCGTCGTTCATCGATCCTGGAGCGACACCAATGCGCGACGGGCTGGCGCGCTTCTATGTTCAGCAGTTCATATTGTCTGGTGATCCTGAATGGCTCCGCCAGGCCGCCGATGAAATGGAAGTCGCGATGTCTCTCAACCCTCTCGATGGCCGAGCGCCCTACCGACTTGCGAGGATCTATCTGTTGCTGGCTGAGCAGCCAAGATCGGCCGCCCACAGGGATCCGTTGATTATCCAGGCGGCCCAGGCTTTGGAAAACTCGATAACTGTGGACCATTTTTCTCCCTTCGGCTATGTTGAATTGAGCAAAATTCGTCGAGGCCAAGGAGATCTTTTGACCGCACGGCAATTGCTCGAACAGGCGATCGCCTACGAGCCGAATTTCATACCAGCGAGGGTAGCGCTGGCGGATCTGGCGAAGGAGATCGGCCAAATAGAGGTCGCGGATGCGCATCTAGCAAAGATTCATGACATCCGCTCCAAATACCAAGGGTGGAAACTAACGCCACTTGAACAGCAATTCTTGGGAATGCAATCGCCGAACTCCTAACGTCGGTACGATTACGGGCAATTCGTATGGCGGATTCAGTCAAGCAGTTGATTCCTTTTGCTGTAGCTGGAGCGTGCTTGTGTGCAGGGATGTGGGCCGCCCAAACCTATTTGAATGAAGCGCGGGCCAGAGTTCCACAGTTGCAACAGATGTCCTATCTCCCCGATGGTCATGTTCTTAAGATAGCGTCCGTAGGATATCGAGAGATAGTAGCTGACCTTCTGTGGCTGCAAGTGATTCAGGCAATGGGAGAAAAGCATGTCTCCAAAGAGGTCGGTCAGTGGATTTATCGTGCCTTCGATGTGATCACCACAATGGACCCAAAATTTGTTCGAGCCTATGAGGCCGGAGGCCACGCATTATGCACGATCGTGACCATGCCCGAGGAAAGTATCAGGCTCCTTGAAAAAGGGATACGGCATAATCCGCAGGAATGGCGTTTGTCGTTTGTGTTAGGGATAAATCTCTACTTCGAGCTTGGCGAAGACCAGAAGGCGGCCGAGGCTATGGCCATTGCCTCACGCGTGCCTGGCGCTCCGGACATTGTCGCGAGATTGGCCGCCAGAATGCTTGTGTCGGCAAAGTCCCCTCACCAGGCGGTTGAATTACTCGCCAAGGTCTATGAGGACACTGCTGATGAGAATGTCAGAACATTGCTCGATCAGCGGTTGCGTGAGGCGATCGTCGAGAGGGACTTGTACCTGCTGGAAGAAGCGATTGGACGATTCGAGGCGCGGCATTCGCAACGGCCTGCTCGGCTGGAACAGTTGGTCCAAGAAGGGTTGTTGCGGGAGTTGCCGCGGGAGCCGTTCGGTGGGCGGTATCTCTACGACACGGCAAGTGGGGAGGTCCGGAGCAGTGAAGTCAAGGAACGAATGCGCATGACGTTTCGAAAAAGAGGTCAGTACCACTGAGCCGATGACATATTTAGTTCGAGATAGGGTAAACGATGGAAGCTATCCTCATTGAGCACTTGACCAAGACGTACAAACCGATGTGGCCGTGGCAACCAGCCTCAACGGTGTTATCCGATGTGTCATTGTCGGTAGCCAAGGGGGAGATTTTTGGGTTTTTGGGCCACAACGGCGCGGGAAAAACAACCACCATGAAAATTTTGCTTGGCCTCCTGAGGGGGACGAGCGGCCGTGTCGAGGTGTTGGGCGAACCGGCCGGTGATGTAGGGACTCATGCCCGAATCGGCTACCTCCCCGAGTCACCCTATTTTTATGATTATTTGACGGCGGGAGAGTTCCTCGAATTTTATGGGAGCATTGCCGGATTGTCGGTCGACGTCATCCGGGACCGTGTTCCACCACTCCTTGAGCGGGTCGGACTGACGGAGGCAAGGCATCGGCAATTGAGGAAGTTTTCGAAGGGAATGCTGCAAAGAATCGGCCTGGCTCAGACGCTGATCCATGATCCTGAACTGATCATTCTCGATGAACCGATGTCCGGACTCGATCCTATGGGACGCAAAGAGGTTCGCGATTTGATCTTGAGCCTTCGCGATCAAGGGAAGACGGTATTTTTCAGCACCCACATCCTATCCGATGTCGAAATGATTTGCGACCGCGTGGGGATACTGGCCAAAGGGAAGATGCTGGCGCTAGGGAGAATCGAGGATCTGGCCGGCGAGCACGTTGCGCAATCGGTTGAGGTTGTCTGCGACGGTGTGATGGGGGCGGAGATTGATGCCATCAAGCGTTTGGCGATGCGTACCTTGCAACGCGGCAATCGATGTCTCATGGTGTTGCCTGGTCACGACTGTTTGGAGGAGGCGCTTGCGGCGCTTCGGCAGGCGGGTGGGAAATTGGTATCGATCATTCCACATAAAGGGTCGCTCGAAGAAACGTTTATCGAGCAAAGTCTGCGGCGAGGATGACATGCACTGCCTGATTGCAGTCGCGGCGAATACGTTCCGAGAGACGCTTCGGGACAAGATCTTGTACAACCTCGTGTTCTTCGCCCTCTTGCTCATTGCGGCATCGGTGTTACTGGGGACGTTGAGCATTGGGGAACAGGCGCGCATCGTCAACGATCTGGGCTTGGCTGCCATCAATCTTGTGGCGATGATTATTGCGATTTTTGTCGGAATCGGGCTTGTGTCTAAGGAGATCGAACGCCGTACGATCTACACCATCTTGGCGAGACCGATTACGAGAGGACAGTTTGTGCTGGGAAAGTATCTCGGCCTTGCCCTGATCGTTATTGTCAATGTTGGAATCATGTTCGCCATATTTCTGGCGACCGTGTGGCTGAGTGGTCACACGGTTCATGGTTCGCTCTTTCAGGCTGTCGAATTGATCGTGATAGAGGCGCTGTTGGTGATGGGGCTTGCGTTGTTTTTCTCCACATTCAGTTCGTCGGTGCTGAGTGCGACCATGGCCATCGGCTTTTATATCATCGGCCACCTGACAGGCGACTTGAAAGCGATTGCCGAAAAGAACTCATCTCAGGGGATGAAGGCTTTGGTGACCGCCTTATATTATGTCTGTCCAAATCTTGAAACGTTGAATATCAAGGGTCAAGCGGCTGCAGGCATCCCAGTGGATATTGGGTTCCAAGCGATAGGGACAGCCTATGGGCTAATGTATACAGGCCTGCTGCTGGTCGGGGCCTGCCTCGTCTTTCAGCGGCGGGAATTTTAACTGAGAGGGCGCATCCACACACGTCTGTTATGCACATCCTGGCTGTTCTGCCTCCCGATCGATGGATGGAGATTAATCTCCTCGACACACTACGCGAGCATTATTGTGCCAGTCTGCATGTCTTCAATTATCCAGGCGGTATGGGTCAATTGGGCTCGCCGGAATGGAGAAACAAACGAGACGAGCTTAATCGGACTCTTATCAGCGACGCTACCCGTCTCCGCGCCTCCGGCCGTCTAGACCTGATATTCTGCGTCGTCTATGACGATTTTCTGCTTGTCGAGACAGCCAAACAGTTGCAGGCCCTCGGCGCACCAATGGTCAACTACCATGTGGACATGGCGTTTCAGTGGTATAGGGTGATCAGGACGGCTCCATATTTCGACGTGATGGCTGTGGCACAGTCAACCAATGCAATGCATCTACAACGATACAACCCGAATATTGAGTGGATACCGATGGCAGCTAATCCACAGTTTTATCATGCACGTGCCATGAAGGTTTCGAGCTACCAATATACTGCCTCATTTGTCGGCAGCTGTGATCCATACCGTAGAGGCCATGTGGCAACCTGCCTCCGAACTGGAGTTTTGCCGACGGTATTTGGTCGAGGCTGGGAACTTGCCTTTCCTGCTCCATACCAGTTCCCATGGGATGCGTATAAGATCGCCCATGATCTTCGCTATTATGCATTGCCCCGTTGGCGAGCCGAAGGACTAGAAAGTTTCACCGGTCCCCTGAAGCGAAAACTCTCACGGCGTCTTCCGCTTCAGCGGCTCGACGGACCTGAGTTTCGTCCCCCATGTAGTGATGAAACTCTGCCGGAGATTTTCAGGTCAAGCCAAATCAATTTAGGGTTCTCAGATATCGGATGGGATCAGGGCAACCCGCCCCTGACATCCAAAATTCGCCAGTGTCGGCTGCGGGATTTTGAAGTACCAATGTCTGGTGGATTTTACCTCGTCCAGCAGGCTCCCGATCATGAAGTCCATTATGAGATCGGCAAGGAAATCGAAACATGGTCCGAACCGGACGAATTGGCCGATAAGGTAGTGTATTACTCCAAAAACAAGCAGGCAGCTGAACGGATACGTGAGGCCGGTCTAAAAAGGGCGCTCGTTTCTCATACATGGCAACATCGCTTCAATCAGCTGTTCAATCGTCTTCGTACGATGAAGTGTCTATCGTGATAGCTAGATTGCCGCATGGAGGCGTGCTCTCCTCCCCATAGATGAGATGATGATGACGTATGATGCAAAGTTGATTGTGTACGAACCTGAGCAGCGGATTCGCCTGGGCTTTATTCAGTGCTGGGTGGCGATGTTTCTGAGCATCGTGCAATCCAGAGAACTCCTCATGCAATTGTTTCGTCGCGACATGTTAGCGGCTTCAAAGCAATCACTGCTTGGCATTGCATGGACATGGGTCGCTCCTCTCATTGGTATTTCATCCTGGTTGTTTCTCAGCCAGGCTGGAGTGCTGCTCCCTGGAGCAGGGGAAGTTCCCTATCCATTATTCGTGCTCCTTGGCACGACCGTCTGGGGAGTGTTTATGGGATTCTTCACATCGGCGGCATCTAGTCTGACTAGTAGTGGGAACCTGGTCGTGCAGGCGAAGTTTTCGCATCAAGTGCTCGTTGCGCAACAGGTTGCCCAAGCGAGTCTGTCCGTACTGGCAAATCTCGTACTGCTGGCCGTGGTCTTCGCGATATTCGGCGGCCGTCTGTACTGGACTGTCTTGCTATTTCCACTGAGCCTGTTTCCTCTGTTTCTGCTGGGGACTGGCGTGGGGATGATTGTAGCAGTATTTACGGTTCTCGTTAGAGATGTCACGAAGGTTATAACGACAGTGCTGGGGATTCTCATGTTTTTCACGCCAGTGATTTATGCCCCGGAAGCCGGCAACCAATTGCTGCAACGGCTGATTTGGTTCAACCCCATGACGTATCTTGTGTGTGGTGCTCGCGATTTGGTCTTGTCGGGTCACATCGAACATTGGCAAGGATATATGGCCGCCGTTCTCTTGGCTATCCTGGTGTTTCTCTTTTCATGGCGGCTTTTTTACATCAGTGAACAGAAGGTGGCGGAGAGATTGTAATGGCTGACTCTTGCATCCTGGATGTAACAGGTGTTGGGAAAAAGTTTTGTGCCACGCTGCCGTACAGCATGTATTACGGAATTCAGGATGTGTGCCGTAACATGGTTGGCATGACGGCCAACTCCAGCGTTCTTCGGCATCACGAGTTCTGGGCGGTTGACGGGATCACCTTCGCCATCAATCCTGGTGAACGGCTCGGATTGCTTGGGGGGAATGGGTCTGGCAAATCAACTCTGCTGCGCCTCCTGGCAGGTATCTATCCTCCCGACAAGGGGAAAGTGGAAGTGCGGGGAAAGGTTGGGGCCCTAATTGCCTTGGGAGCAGGATTTCATCCGCTATTGACGGGAAGGGAAAATGTTTTCCTGAACGGGGCCTTGCTCGGGATGAACACTCACGAAATAGACCAATGTTTTGACGAAATTGTAGAGTTCGCTGGGATCGATTCGTTTCTCGATGCACCTGTGAAGACATACAGTTCTGGCATGCATGTCAGGCTGGGTTTCGCAATCGCCATACATGCAAGGCCTGATGTGTTGCTCATCGATGAGGTTCTGGCGGTGGGAGACACAGCGTTCCAGAATAAATGCATTGAGAAAGTCTTGGAGCTCAATCGGAGCGGTACGGCTATCATCTTCGTCTCGCACTCCCTTCAGGCGGTCGAACGATTGTGTTTGACTGGTCTTCTTTTGAAGCAAGGGCGACAAGTGTTCCATGGCGATATCAGGGATTGCGTACAGCAGTACAATAATCTGCTCACGCAGGAGAATCTAGGAAATGCGCCGCAAGCTACCTCTTTCGGTCTTGGCGTGGTTCACATTTCAAATGTGGATGTGTTTGAAGTAGGGGGAAGTCCTGGGAACAGATCCGTGACCTATGGAAGAAACTTCATCATTCGCTTCGACTATGTGTTTCAAGAAGATTGTCACCACAACACCCAGGTTCGCGTTTGGATTCGGACACACGATGGCCGCGATGTTCAGCGCTTAACTTTTCAGGAGGCCCAGTTTAATGGGACGCGGAATTATGGGAATGTAAAGATTCATCGCCTACAGCATTCTGGTACCGTTCGGATTACGGTGTTGAGCCCTCGACTCTTTCCCCAATCGTTCCGAATTGACGTTGCGGTAGTTCCGATGGATCGGAGCATTCACTTGGGCGGGCTCGCCAATGCTGCCATCTTTAATGTAGTGCCGCCACCTGAAAACAACGATTACTTTGAATTTGGCAATATGACCGTCACGGATTTCGACTATGTGGTTGCGGTTGATTGAAAAGGTGCTTCGCCGTTTACTGCGAAAGTATTTCTTGGTTCTGCCAAGAGACTCCCATGGCATTCTGCACGATGGCGTGTTGACCTCAGTCGATCTTGCCGATCACCAAATCGTCGACAAGACACGGTATTTGATCGTAGAGAAGGGAAAGTACGCGTTCGTTCCTCGCCCGTATTGGATCCGAAGACACACCGTCGATACTTCGGTGCAAGCGATCATCGATAACTCAGTGAAAGCGTTCGATGACTTCTGGACCGATAATAGGTGTGTAGCCGAGTACTTGGTTGAAGCGAGGAAGGATTTCTATCGGGAAGTTCTCAACAACTGTCAGATGTATTTGCACGGACGGGTGGTCGATGTGGGATGCGGGCCTGGATTTGTCGCTCAGGCACTGTCCTCATCCGGACTTGTCAGGGAAATCTACGGTTTTGATTTTTCTGCGGCTTCTATTAAACGCTGTCGCGAGGAAGTTCCAGGAGGGCATTTCTTCGTAGGAGATGTGTACCGTGCTTCATGCCGTAATGAATCGTTTGATGTCGTGATATGCATGGAGACCCTGGAGCATCTGGAAGAACCCGACATGGCTATTCGCGAGCTGTTCCGGCTTTGCCGGGATGGGGGGCACGTCATCATCACCGTTCCCAACGGAGCGAGCGATCAGTATGTTGGGCATATTAATTTTTGGACTGAAGAAGCCTTTCGCGCCCTACTCCCTGGACTAGGGGCGGTGAAATTCTGGTATTGCCAGGAAGGAAAGACCATGTTGTTTCTGGTGGAGAATAGAGGCGTCAGGCGTGAGACCTGTAGCGCATGATATTTCTGATTCGCCACCTCATGTCTGTTGCGTAAGATCTCCGGGTATCTGCTGTACGGCATCAGCCGTTCAGCTTTTTGAAGCAGCACGAGAAGAACCCGTCCCTAGACTCGTAACCGTTAGCTTCGGAAGTTGTATGAGCACAGAGAATCGCAGTCTCGTCAGCATTGTTTTGGGGTCGTACAATCGCAAGAACTTTCTCATCCGAGCGATTGAAAGTGTTCGCCTCAATGGCATCACTGTTCCCTATGAGATCATCGTTGTGGACGGCGGGTCGACGGATGGAGCTTTGGAATGGCTAACCAATCAATCAGACGTCATTGGCATCATTCAACACAATCGCCAGTCAATGGCAGGGGCGTCTTCTCAAAAGAGGAGCTGGGGCTATTTTATGAACTTGGGGTTTAAGTGTGCCGAGGGGCGCTATGTTGTAATGATCAGCGATGACTCGTTGCTTGTGCCGGGAGCCGTTATGAATGGAGTCTACCACTGTGAGGCGTTGAAGCGTGAAGGGCGTAACATCGGTGCGGTTGCGTTTTACTGGAGAAACTGGCCTGAGCAGCAAGACTACTGGGTGGGACTGACTCACGGTGAAAAAATGTTTGTGAATCACGGCCTCTATGTTCGGACGGCCCTTCAAGAGGTGGGATGGATTGACGAAGATCGGTATCGCTTCTATTGCGCGGACGGTGATCTCTGTCTGAAGCTCTGGGAACAGGGTTATGAGGTCGTGGATTGTCCCACATCATTCGTGGAACATTTTTCACATGCCAATAGAGAAGTCCGCCAATCCAATTTCCTTCATGAAGCGGGAGATCTGAAGGCCTATCAGGATCGATGGCAAGGCATCTTCTACGACCCGGCCAAACCCAATCTGCAGGACTGGATGTATCTGGCCTATGAAGATCATACGAGGACAGCTGATAGGTTCCAGCAGGCGAAGCACAATGCACGAATTGCTGGCTCGCGCTTTGCGGACAATCTTCCGCGATGGCTCAAGTGGAGAAATCTATGGCGCGTGTAAGTGTCGTCATCCCTACCTTTAATAGGTTTGGCGTGCTGTGCCGAGCCGTTGAAAGCGTATTGAAGCAAAGCTTCTCGAATGTCGAAATCATTGTCGTCGATGACGGATCGACGGATGAAACGCCAGAGACGTTCCTCAAGCTGTTCCCACAGGTCACGTATCACTACATTCCACATTCCGGACTGCCAGCGGTCGCTCGGAATGCGGGTCTGCGAATTGCCACGGCCGAGTATGTTGCGTTTCTTGACTCTGACGATCAATGGCTTCCCGGGAAACTTGCACAGCAGATAGAGGCCCTCGAAAGAAATGACGCTGTAGGGTTAGTCTGCTCAAACGCTTTTGTTATTCACCAGGACGATGAGATTCCAATCCAACCCTATTTACAATGGTACCAGGGACAAAGTGGGCGGGTATTGAATGCCTTGTTGGAAAATAACTTTGTGATTGCGTCAACCGCAGTTGTGCGCCGATCTATCTTGAGTCAGGTGGGGTTCTTCGGGGAAGAGCCGATGCTTCGATTTGGTGAAGACTATGACCTCTGGTTGAGAATGGCAAGCACATCGGAGATCCACTATATTTCGAAGGCACTTGCCGTTTATCGTGATGATCCTTCGATTAGTATTCGCCGGAATGTCACAATTGCCATAACCTGCGAAGCTAGGCTTTTCGCGCTGAAGCGGTTACGCCAATTTCTGAAGACCACTGGGGCGGCTGATCCGGCTTCTGTGGAGCTCTTGAGAACCCACGAAGTCACAGCGCTGAAGAAATGTTGTGAGGTGTTGTGGGCGAACCGCCAATACGGCACCTTCCTCCGATATGCACAGCAACTGTTTGTATGGAGCCCCTGGATCGTAGGAATAGCCATTCTGAAACGAATCGGGAGGGCTATCTCAAGAAGAGTAGTTATGCTATACAAGCATTAGCATTTCAAATGTAGAAGCCACGCAAAGTATGTAAACAATGATGGGAAGGTGAGCGGAAGCCTTAAGTTGCATCTGGGGTGCGGTGATGTGTGCTTGTCTGGTTATGTCAATATTGATTTTCATTCGTCCCGACATTCCGTGCGGCAGATATCCAAGGCAGATGTGTATGCTGACATTTCTCGGCTCGAATACCCAGACGTAACCGTGGATGAAGTCAGGTTGCACCATATGTTTGAGCATTTCGACAGTTCGACTGCGCTGCGGCTATTGATAGGGTGGTATGCTTGGCTCAAAGAGGGGAGGGCGGCTCATCATCGAAACCCATGACTTTTTTCGCCGTGCTCAGGAATATGTGCAAACTAACACGTTCCGCGATCAAATGAAGATTCTTCGGCATCTCTTTGGATCGCACCAAGCCAGCTGGGCGGCCCACTACGATGGCTGGTATCGAGAGAACTTTGAGCATGTTCTCACAGCGTTAGGGTATCAAGATCTCAAGTTTAGTACGGGAGAATGGCAGGGCACTTACAATATTACTGTGACTGGTAACAAAGGGAGTCCGCTTAAGGCCAGCGCTGAACAGATTCGTCAGGCTGAGGCGATCTTAGGGTTAAGTCTTGTGGATGAATCGCCGACCGAAAAGAGAATGCTCTACACATGGATGGGGCAGTTCGAGAGTAAAGGAATCCGCTCAGGTGCTGCATAGCCATGGGATTGCCTGCAGCTTCCCCTTCTTTCATTCGCACAGCCCAGGAGTGGAGAGACCCCGATGGGAGATGATGAAATGTTGAACGTGCGTAGGTGCTGACATCATGCGTATCTTGTTCTGTTGTGAACACTACTCGCCAAGTGTTGGCGGCATTCAAGAAATGATGCGGCAAGTAGCCGAGCGGCTTGTTGCACGCGGTCACGAAGTGACCGTGGTCACAAGCTATTTGCCCGATCGGTCATGTTGGACGCTCAATGGCGTCACTATTAAAGACTTTCAGATTTCTGGAAGCTTTGCTAAGGGCATGCAAGGTGATGTCGTTGCCTATCAGCAGTGGGTCCTGTCTGGTGCCTTCGATGTGATGATGATCAACATGGCTCAGCAGTGGACGCTTGACGCATTGATCCCTGTGCTCAAGCACATTCGATGCCGAAAAATTCTTATCCCGTGTGGATTCTCCTGTTTGCATGAACCGTCCTATGCGGAATATTACCGTTTCATGCCGGACGTGCTGCGACAGTTTGACCACTTAATCTTTCATGCAAGTGACTATAGAGACATTCATTTTGCCAAGCAGTACGGAATCAACAGATTATCGATCATTCCAAACGGTGCTTGTGAAAATGAATTTTCCGTTTCACAGGATCAAGCTTCTAGAAAGAATCTGGGGATCTTGGAGGATGAGTTGTTCTTTATGACGGTCGGCGCATTTACAGCGGACAAAGGGTTTACTGACTTACTTAAATCCTATCTCAATGCCGACTTTGGCCGACAGTTATCGGTTGTATTACTTAATTCTCATGCCTACATTGCAGAAACGAATCTTCAGGCGCCTGCGGTGCAATTGAATGCCCCGGAAGCACATGCTACCCGTGTCAAAGATAGTAGCAGCGCTGAGCGAGATTCTGAGGGGAATAGACTCTATGGTTTCACGAAGATTCCAAGGCGTCTAGCTAGATGGTTCTATAACTATAACGAAGCCGTGACTCCTTTGCCGTTTCGAGAGGAGATGATGTGCCTCATTGAACGTATCCATCAGGAGAATTCCAGAAAGCGTGTGATCTTGGTGGATCTGCCACGGCCGAAGCTCGTCCAGGCATACATGCATGCGGACTTATTCGTTTTTGCATCGCGTATCGAATATTCCCCACTCGTTCTTTTCGAAAGCATTGCGGCTGGCACACCGTTTCTCTCGTCTCATGTCGGGAATGCGAATGAAGTGGCACAATGGACAGGAGCGGGAGTGATCGCCCCTTCAATCATCGATAGCAAGGGGCACACACGAATCGATGAAATAGGGTTCGCCAGGTGCTGGGAACAACTCGCCCACGATCGGGCTCGGCTTTGTGAGTTTGGCAGGACTGGCAAGCGGAATTGGGCAGCCAAGTTCACGTGGGACAAACTAGCCCAAGAATACGAAGAGCTTTTCCGGCACTTGGCCGTACCAGCATAGCGTATACGCCGGCGCAGACTACACAGCTTGAAAATGCGAGCAGGCATCATGCGGATTTTGTACGTAGCAATGAAATATGACTATGGACGCCCCAGCCAAGGGCTGAGCTTCGAGCATTGCAATTTCTATCATGCCCTTCTTCATATGGGACATGACATGATCTATTTCGACTTTATGACTCTCATGCAAAAACATGGGCAAGCATGGATGAATCACCGGTTGCTTGAAGTGGCCAGGAAAGAGAAACCCGACGTAATGTTTAGCGTCCTCTTTTCTGATGAGATTGCGCCTGCCAGCATGCGGACATTGACAGATGATGTTGGGATTCCGACCGTAAACTGGTTTTGTGATGACCACTGGCGTTTTGAGAGCTACTCACGGTTGTGGGCACCGTGCTTTCGGTGGGTGGTGACGACGGCACACAGTGCCATCCCGAAGTATGCAGAGATGGGTTACCGCAATGTCATCAAGAGTCAATGGGCATGTAATACATTCCTGTACGCGCCACATGATGCGCCACCGGTGCATGATGTGACCTTTGTAGGACAACCGTACGGCAATCGTCGAGACATCATCGACCAGCTGCGTAAGGCTGGGATCACTGTTCGAGTATGGGGGACCGGGTGGGACTCTGGGCGCGTGTCGCAGGAAGAGATGATTCAGATTTTCAATCAGAGCCGTATCAACCTTAATTTGACAACGGCATATGGTTCAACCGGCGTGCCCGCGACTCAGCCCACAACCACTCCTCCTGGCCTGATACGCCGCCTACTGGCCCGTATTCAACCGGTGCATGCAACAAACGCTTCCACATCCGGTGCAGGATCTATGAATGGCGCAAGCCTCACTGCTGACAATCATCCCGATCAGATCAAAGGTCGCAATTTCGAGGTTCCTGGATGCGGGGGATTTCTATTAACCGGATATGCCGATCACCTTGAGGATTATTACAAGAGCGGTCAGGAAATCGTTTGCTTCCGCTCCGTCAATGAGATGATCGATCAGATTCGGTACTACTTGGCTCACGAGGATGAACGCAGGTCAATTGCGAAGGCAGGGTACGAGCGAACACGTAGAGACCATACATATGAACGGCGTTTGCACGAAATATTTGCCCGCATCGGCTTAGTTCGGGGTAGTGACATGCGAGGAGCGCTGCTTGCGGGACATACCGAAGAAGTAAGATGACGAAGAATCTGCTGCGACTCGATATGCCAATTGTGGCACGGGGCAGGAGGGTGCTCTCTACCATGGAGATCCCATGCCAAACAGGGTGTGGATGCCTGCCCAGATGGTGCACTCCACATGAAAAGGAAATTGAAGCTAGCGTTCACTGATTTGTGAGATGGGTTTGAATGTGACCCGACGGGAAAATCTTGTTCGGACAATCTGTTTGTAAACGCCAGAGGTCACCGCCCGCCCGTTTATCGTCCCTGACCATCCGATAGATCCATTTGTGGCTGAGGTGTACCCCATGCTCGGCCCACAACCAGGAGCTGATCTGCTCCGGGCCTCAACGGTCCTCCCGCATCTTGCGGGCGATGGCGCGACGGACGCGGAGCGTCAGTTTGCGAAGCTGGTGCCGACCTGCGGCTGCAGGGGTTGTGCGCTACGTTGCGCGTGCTGAAAACGGTAGTCCATCCGCCCCGTGTTCCAGGCGAGTTCCCAATTCATCGTCCCTTGGCTGAATCAGAGGGCCTTGCCGATTGAGGCCTGGTTGGCACCCGCTTTCCGCAAGGTGTCAAAGTAGCACAGGTCTTCGTACGTAATCCGACGATATGTGCGCATCAAGAACCCCTTGGTATGCCAAGAAGTTACTCCATCACTCCGTCGTTGACATTATGCTCTGGCTCCTTGAATCCGGGCTAAACTCATTGACACGTTCCGCAAC
>Ga0210334_10528253_pt1 | contig 15638 bp, 17 predicted proteins | sample S306metaT_FD_164440 | JGI IMG/M metagenome (GOLD analysis project Ga0210334, IMG submission 164440) | Metatranscriptome of estuarine sediment microbial communities from the Columbia River estuary, Oregon, United States - S.306 (Metagenome... | ecosystem: Environmental > Aquatic > Marine >... | reverse complement strand
GTCGGTCGAGCGTCGCGTCAACGAGCGGGTCTTCGAGGGCCTCCCCGTCCACGTCTTCGAGACCCCCATCGACGAGGCACGCCGCCTCGGCGCGATGATGCTCTTCGGCGAGAAATACGGCGACATCGTCCGGGTCGTCGAGGTTGCGGGCTACTCCACGGAGCTATGCGGCGGGACACACGTTGTGTCGACGGCCGAGGTCGGGCCGTTCGTGATTCTCTCGGAAGGCTCCGTTGGCGCCGGTGTAAGGCGCATCGAAGCTGTGACGTCCGGTGCCGCGTGGGCCGTCTTGGACGAGCGTTCCCGCGAGCTGGTGAAGCTGCGTGCTGAGCTCGAGACGCTTCGCAAGGCATCTCCGAGCCCGGACCGAGGATCGGCGCCTCGAGTGCCCGTGCCGGAGCCGGAGATCCGCTCCGAGGGCGGCGTGAACGTCATCATCCAGCTCCTCGAAGGGTTGGATGCGGACGAGCTACTGGAGTTCTCAGACCGGTACAAGCAGACACATGCGCCTGCGGCGATCGTCCTCGGCTCCCGAGAAGACGGGAAAGTGCACCTCGTCGCGAACTTCGACTCCTCGGTGGCCGAGCGGGTGAGCGCGTCCGATGTCGTTCGCCAGGCAGCTGCGATCGTGGGTGGCGGTGGCGGCGGCCGGCCGACCATGGCTCGTGCGGGCGGCAAGGATCCGGCGAAGCTTCCCGAGGCGTTGGCCGAGGCCGAGCGGCTCATTCTGTCTGCGCTGTGAGGGTGCTCGCGCTCGACTTCGGCGCCGCGAGGACGGGCGTCGCCGTCTCCGATGCGACGGGAACGATCGCCCGGCCTCTCGGCGTGGTCGAGCGCGCGGCGACGCCCGCCGGGTTGACGAGGATCGCCGAGCTCGTGGCGCAAGAGGAAGCCGAGCTCGTCGTCGTTGGGCTCCCGCTCACACTGCGTGGAGAACGGGGGAGCCAGGCCGAGGAGACTGAAGAGTTTGTTCGTGCACTTCGCGAGGCGATTCAGGTTCCGGTGGAGACCTACGACGAGCGCTTCACCACCGCGCTGGCATCCAAGGACGGTGGTGAGGCACCGGAGGATGCTCGCGCAGCCGCCCATCTGCTCGAAAGCTATTTGGAATGGGCGCGGGCGAGGTGAGCGTTCGGGCGCTCACGATCGGGATCGTGGTCGGCGTGCTCGGGCTGGCCGGCTGTAGGCACCAAGATCCGCCGCCGCCTGTCGAGACGACACCGCCCCTCGCGCGCCTTCGAATCATCTTTCCCGAGGGCTTCACACGTCGCGAGATGGCTCAGCGAGTGGCGGCCGTACAGAAGATCGCGATCGACAAGCGTGGAGTGACGCCGCGATTGACCGGTACTGGGTTCATGCAGGCGAGCGCGACGGCGAAGCCTCCTGCCGAGTTCCGCAGGGACTGGGCCCACAGGTCGATCGAGGGCTTTCTCTTCCCGTCCACCTACGAGTTCAGCCAGTACACGCCATCTGGGAGGCTGGTTCGCGACCAGCTCGCCACATTCGGACACCAGTGGAGCAAGGTGGATCTTCGCTATTCGAACTCCAAGAACCTCACGCCGTACGACGTCCTCATCATCGCCTCGATGATCGAGAAGGAGACGGTCGCGCCGGAGGAGCGGCGCCTCGTAGCCGCGGTCATCTACAACCGACTCCGGCTGGGCATGCCGCTCGGAATCGACGCGACGATCCGATACGGCCGCAACGTCCCCGGTACAGAACCGCTCAAACAATCCGACCTCGATAGTGACGACCCGTACAACACCCGCCGCAGGCTCGGGCTGCCACCAACACCGATCTCGAACCCCGGGCTCGCGTCGATGCGCGCGGCGGCCAATCCGGCCAGGGTCGACCACCTCTTCTTCGTCCGCAAGCCTGATGGAGTGCATCACTACTTCACGGCCAGCGAGTCGGAGTTCTTCCGCAAGAAGTGTGAGTACGGCTTCGGCTGCTGACCAGGCGCGTTGCGGCGACCTGCGCCTGCAGGCCCGGGTTGGCTCGGTTTCGTGATGAAGGCGTTTCCCACCAGTGATGATTTGCCCGATACGCTGACTACAGGGATCGGGGGATCCCCTGGGGGTGGTTGATCTCGCGGTTGTGGCGGGCTCGTCCTCGGGCGCGCCGCATACTCCCGCCGTGGCCGAGATCCGTGGAACAACACGTCTCGTTGGCTTGATCGGCTGGCCCGTCGAGCACTCGCTGTCGCCGCTCATGCAAAACGCAGCCTTCGCGGCGCTCGGGCTCGACTGGGCGTACGTTCCGCTTCCCACCACACCCGAGCACCTGGCCGACGCAGTTCGAGGGCTCACCGCCCTTGGATTCGCCGGTGCGAACGTCACAGCGCCGCACAAGGTTGCGGTCGCGGGCCTCTGTGAGACCGAAGCGCCGTCGGTCAACACGCTTCTCGTCACAGGCAATCGAGTCGAAGGTCGGTCGACCGACGCGGCCGTTCTCGCAGGGCTCCCGACCGACCGCCCCGCGATCCTCGGTGACGGCGGCGCCGCGACCGCGTTCGTTCAAGCCCTACCGCATGCGCGGCAGTTCGCGCGACGTGGCACGTGGCCTCCGGAGATCGGCGGTGCAGACCTCGTCGTGAACGCCACTTCCGCTCGCGACGATGTGGTAGCGCGCGTCGGTGCCGGGCAGACGCTCGTCGATCTCCCGTACCCGGAGACGGCAACCGCCGAGGCGGCACGGCGAGCAGGAGCAACCGTCCTCAACGGGCTCGACGTTCTCGTCGCGCAGGGGGCCGCATCGTTTGAGCTCTGGACGGGGTTGCCGGCTCCCGTCGAGGTCATGCGCGCCGCCGTCGCGGCCAAGTAACAGCCTGTTACTTGGCGGGTCTAGGCTTGCAGACGTGATGCTCGAGCTCGTAACTGCCGGTGAGTCGCATGGGCCGGCGCTCGTCGCGATCGTGACCGGACTTCCGGCCGGCTTGCGACTCGACTGCGATGCGATCGACCGCGATCTCCGGCGGCGACAGGAGGGGTATGGGCGGAGTCCCAGGCAGAAGCTCGAGAAGGACCAGATCGAGGTGCTAGCAGGGCTTCGTCATGGCCTGACGCTCGGATCACCACTCGCGCTCGTGATTCGAAACCGGGACCACGCGAACTGGGCGTGGGGGATGAGTCCTTGGCTGCCCGACGGAGAGCCGATGGGAAAGGGATCGGAGCCGGTCACGCTGCCGCGGCCGGGCCACGCCGACTTGGCCGGCGCGCTCAAGTTCGGGCACGACGACGTTCGCAACGCTCTCGAGAGTGCGAGCGCTCGTCAGACCGCTGTGCATGTGGCCGCGGGAGCCGTGGCCAAGGCGTTACTCGACGAGATCGGCGTCTTCGTGGCTGGGATCGTGGTGCAGATTGGTAGCGCTACAAGAGAGGAAGGCTGGCGGCAGGCGACAGACGAGGCTCGCGCGGAACGAGACACACTTGGTGGAGTCGTCGAAGTGTGCGCGGACGGGGTGCCTCCGGGCCTCGGCTCGTACACAGGCAAAGGCGACCGGCTCGACACGCGCTTGGCAGCGGCGCTCATGGGCATTCAGGCGGTCAAAGGCGTCGAGATCGGTGATGGCTTCGCGCTCGCCGGCAAGCGAGGCTCCGACGTGCACGACGAGATCGAGCCGGGCCTTCGGCGCGCGACAAACCGCGCGGGTGGGATCGAGGGGGGTATCACGAACGGCGAGCCCGTTGTCGTGCGCGCAGCCATGAAACCCTTGCCGACGCTCATGCGTCCGCTTCGCTCGATCGATCTGGCGAGCGGCGAGCCGGGCGAGGCGCTCGTCGAGCGAAGCGACGTCCAGGCCGTCGAGGCGCTCGCGGTCGTGGCGGAGGCTGCAGTCGCCTGGGAACTTGCGCGGGCGGCGAAGGAGAAGTTCGGCGGCGACGCGCTCGTCGACTTCGTCGCCGCCCACGCCGGTTATCTGGAGCGGATCGGCTGGCCGCGCGAGCGCTGAACGCCCTCGATCGGCACGTCGTGCTCGTCGGCTTCATGGGCGCCGGAAAGTCGACGCTCGGCCCGACGCTCGCGGAGCGGCTCGGGCGACCGTTCGTATCGACCGATGAAGTCGTCGAGGAGCGCGCCGGATCGAGCGTCGCCGAGCTGTTTGCGAGGCAGGGCGAGCCGGCGTTTCGTGAGCTCGAGGAGCGAGCGGCACTCGACGTCCTCGCACGGCGAACGTTGTCGGTAATCGAGCTCGGCGGAGGAGGACTCCTATCGGCAGCCACTCGCGCGGGTCTCGAAGAGAGCGCGTTCACACTCCACCTGGAGACGACTCCCGAGGAGGCCTGGGATCGGGTCGCCGCCAGCGGCCGACCGCTTGCGCGGGATCCTGAAGACTTCCGAGCGCTCTTCGAGGAGAGGCGTGCTCTGTACGAGGCTGCGAACGCGAGTGTGTGCGATCTGGATGGCGCGGTGCTCGCGGCCGCCGGTGTTGACGTCTCCGCAGGGACGCTCGACCGTCTCGGTGAGCTCGTGCCAGGAATGGGAACCGTCGAGCTGATTGCGGACGCGCTGGTCGAGTCCTTGTATGGCCAACGGGTGCGCGTTGCTCTTGGCACCCGCCTAGCTGGGTTCCACGTCGTGCCTGCAGGTGAGCGCGCGAAGACGGCTTCGGAGGCCGAGCGGCTGTGGTCGGCGCTTCGAGCCGGGCGAAGCGGGACGATCGTCGCAGTCGGGGGCGGCTCCACTCTCGACGTTGCAGGGTTCGTGGCCGCGACCTACCTTCGCGGCGTCCCCTGGATCTCCGTACCGACCACGCTGCTCGCCCAGGTCGATGCCGCTATCGGCGGCAAGACCGCGATTGATCTCCCCGAGGGCAAGAACGTGGTCGGTGCATTCCACTGGCCTGCGCGCAGCGTCATTGATCCGGAGGTCCTCGCGACTCTCTCGGCCGCCGAAGTGAAGAACGGCCGCGCCGAAGTGGTGAAAACCGGCCTGCTCGCGGGTGAACGGCTGTGGGAGCTCGAGACCTCGCAGCAGGTGAGGTGCTGCGCGGCGTTCAAGTCCGCAATCTGCCTCCGCGACCCGCACGACCGCGGCGGGCGAGCTCAGCTCAACCTCGGGCATACCTTCGCGCACGCGCTCGAGACTGCCTCCGGATTCTCGCTGGCCCACGGGCACGCGGTGGCGCTCGGGCTGCTCGCGGCACTCCGAGTCTCGGGTCTGGAGAGCGACGCGCGGATGGTCCAGGAGATCCTGCGCCCGCCGCTCGCCAAGGTGGACCGCGAAGGAGCCTGGGCGGCGCTCGCGCGCGACAAGAAGGCAGACGAAGGGGGGCCCAGACTCATCCTCCTTGACGCGCCCGGTAAGCCGCGAGTCGGTGTCGCGGTCGAGCCGCGGATCGTTCGCGCTGCCCTCGATTCCTTGATCGCGTAGGTTGCGGGCGTGCGGATTCTGGTTCTCAACGGCGTCAACCTCGACGTGATCGGTCGCCGCGATCCCGAGCTCTACGGCGGTCTCGGGATCTCGGAGCTCGAGACGCGCCTCTACGACTGGGCGCTTCAGCTCGACTGCACGGTCCGGTGCCGGCAGACGAACCACGAAGGCGAGTTCATCGACTGGTGTCACGAGGCGTACGAGTGGGCGGACGCCGTGATCATCAATCCCGGCGCCTGGTCACACTATTCGTGGGCGATCAGGGATGCCGTGGAGCTCTTCACGGTGCCTGTTGTCGAAGTGCATCTCTCGAACATCCTCGAGCGAGAGGAGTGGCGGCGCTTCTCGGTGCTCGAGGGCTCCGTTTCGGCTCGCATCATCGGCAAGGGGCCTGACGGCTACCGGGAGGCGCTCGAGTTCCTCGTCGCGGCCGACCCGGCCAGCGCGTGACCCGGATCGAGCGCCTTGCAGCTCTCCTCGACGAGCCGCTTCTCGTCTCCGGACCGCCGTACGTGTTGGGCGGGCAGGCGAACGTCCGGTATCTCACCGGGCTTCAGAGCTCGAACGCGGCCGTGCTCGTGGAGCCGGACGCCAGCGCAACGCTCTTTACGGACTTTCGGTACGCAGCTCGCGCGCGCGCTGTTCCAGGCGTTACGTTCGTCGAGACCGCTCGAAGCCTCCTCGCGGCCATAGGCGAGCACCTGAGCGGCCGTCGCGTCGGCTTCGAGGGGGCGCACCTTCCCTACGGCGGGTACCGCACGCTCTCCGACGCCGGCGTGGAGGTCGTGCCGTCGGCGGGCCTCGTCGAATCGCTCCGCGCCGTGAAGGACGAGTTCGAAATTGCCGCGATGCGACGCGCCGCGGCGCTCTCCGACGAGATCTTCGCCGCTCTCGCCCAGGAGCGCTTCACGGGGAGGACCGAGCGCGAGCTTGCCTGGTGGATCGAGCGGAGCTTCCGTGAGGCGGGAGCCGAGGGCGTGTCTTTCGACTCCGTCGTAGCCTCAGGGGCGACCGGGTCGTCCCCCCACGCAGTGCCGGGCGATCGGCCGATGGAGAGAGGTGTGCTCGTCACCATCGACGCGGGTTGCGTCATCGACGGATACTGCTCCGACTGCACGCGAACGTTTGCGGTCGGCGAAGTATCGAAGCGGCTTTCGGAGCTGCACGCACTCTGCCTGGACGCGCAGCTCGCGGGCCTTGCGGCCACGGGTCCCGGCGTGCACGGGCGCGATGCCGACGCCGCCTCGCGAGTCTCGATCGAGGTCGCCGGACTCGGCTGGGCGTACGGCCACGGCCTCGGCCACGGTGTCGGCTTGCAGATCCACGAGGCACCGGTTCTCCGCCCGGAGTCGACCGATGTCCTCGAGCCGGGGAACGTCGTCTCGGTCGAGCCGGGGATCTACCTCCCCGACGAGGCGGGCGTCCGGATCGAGGATCTCGTGCTCGTGACCGCTGAGGGGTGTGAGCGGCTCACGCAGTTCACCAAGGAGCTCCTCACGGTCGAATGACGCCTGATCGCGAGCTTCTCGCCGGGAACGAGCGCTTCGCAGCCGCGTTTCCGCACGGCGCCCTCGACAGGCGACCGCGTCGGGGCGTCGTGGTGGTGACGTGCATGGACGCGCGGATGGAGCCGATGGAGATCCTCGGGATCGACGCCGGCGACGTGAACGTGCTGCGAAACGCCGGCGCAATCGTGACCGACGACGTCCTCCGCTCCCTGGCCGTGTCGCACGCACTCCTCGGCACGCAGTCGGCGTTCGTGATCGGTCACACGGAGTGCGGGCTGCACGGGGCGACCAACGACGACGTGAGCGGGGGGCTCGGCCTGTCGACCGAGGTGGACTTCCTCCCGTTCGACGATCTCGAGGAGAGTGTCCGCTCGAGCGTCCGCTGCATCGAGGAGTCCGAGCTGCTTCCGGCCTCGTTCACCGCGGCAGGCTTCGTGTACGACGTTCGCACTGGGCAGCTTCGCTCGCTCTAGACTGGCGCGGCGATGGCCGAGACCGTTTCCACGAACCAGTTTCGCAACGGGATGCACGTCGAGCTCGACGGCTCGGTGTGGCGGATCGTCGAGTTCCAGCACGTGAAGCCCGGCAAAGGCGGCGCGTTCGTGCGGACGAAGATGAAGGCGCTCGACTCGGGCGCGGTCGTGGATCGCACGTTCCGCGCCGGGGAGAAGTTCGCGCGTGTCCACACAGAGGTGAGGAACGTCCAGTTCATGTACGACGACGGCTCCGAAGCTCACTTCATGGACGAGGAGACGTACGACCAGTTCGGGCTTGCGCGCGCGGACGTGGCCGGCGCGTTGGCCTACCTCGTGCCGTCGAGCACCGTGCAGATGCTCGCCGTCGACGGCAAACCGGCGGGGCTCCAGATGCCCGCATCGGTCGAGCTCGAAGTGACCGAGACCGAGCCCGCGGTGCGCGGTGACACCGTTTCGAACGTGACGAAGCCGGCGACGCTCGAGACCGGCGCAATCGTCCAGGTGCCGCTGTTCGTCGATCGCGGCGAGCGGATCAAGGTCGATCCGCGCGAAGGCCGCTACATCAGCCGCGCCTGATCTACCGGCGCCGTAAGACCAAGTGACACCTCGCCACGTGGCCGGTCGAGGTCGAGACGCCTCGTCTGGCGGGTGCGCGGGGCCAACCGCGCAACTCCTGGGAAGTGCGCCAGCACTTCCCAGGTGAGGGTCGCTAAGGTCCCAGGCTGTGGCCAAGCTTGTCGACACGACGATTCGCCTCCTCTCGCAGGAGCCCCTCGCCGGGAGCCTGCCGACGGCGGAGGTTCTTCGCGTTGCGGAGATCCTGGACAAGGCCGGTTTCGCGTGCCTCGAGGTCTCAGGCGGAGGAGTCTTCGACGCGACTGTACGGCGCCGCGTGGAGAGCCCGTGGGAACGGATCCGCGGAATCAAGTCGCGCGTATCGACCCCGCTCGGGATCGCGCTGCGCGGAAGGTTTCTCGTCGGCTCGCGTCCCGTCAGCGGCGACATCGTCGTGCGCTTCGTCTCCTGTGCGGCCGAGAACGGGATCGACGTCTTTCGCCTCCACGACCCACTGAACGACGTCTCCAACCTGCGCGAGGCGGGAGCCGCGATCACGAAAGCAGGCGGCGCGTTCCATGCAGGCCTCGTCTACAGCCCTGGCCGCACAGATGAGACGGACACGCTCGTCGAGCAGGCGCGCAAGCTGCCCGAGCTCGGCGCGACGCGCGTCATCGTCAACGACCCCACCGGCGCCCTTGTCCCGCACCGCGCGAAGGAGCTGGTCGCGCGCATCAGGGAAGTGAGCGAGCTTCCTGTCGGCTTTTACGTCCAGGGTGCGGCAGGCGTGGGCCTCGCGTCGGCGATCGCTGCGGTCGAGGCGGGGGCCGACCTCGTCGCCACCGCCGTCTACCCGCTCGCGCTCGCTCTTCATCGTGTCTCCGGCGAGTCCTTGGCGGAGTCACTCGACGGCCTGGGCCACACGACCGGCCTCGATGCGGCGAACCTCTGGGATGCCGCGGACGTCATCGACGAGTTCATCGGCGACGAGCCGATCGCTCCTGTTGCACCCCGCATTGCCGTGCGCGCGGCCGAATACGACCTTCCTGCCGGGCTGGTCGCTGCGCTCGAGGTCCATCTCCGTGCGCACGCAGCCGCCGATCGTCTGCTCGAGGTGCTGGAAGAGGTCGGGCGTGTGCGCGCCGAGGCCGGGTGGCCTCCGCTTGCAGCTCCAATCGGGCAGATCTTGGCGTCGCAGGCACTTCTCCACGTGCTCGAGGCGCGGCGCTATGGCACCGTAATCGACGAGTTCCGCGAGCTCGTGCGGGGAGGGTATGGCGCCACGCAGGAGCCGATCGACGCGACCGTCGGGCGTGCGGTCGACCTCCTTTCGCCAAGCGCGATGCCTGCTGAGGATCCGGTCACGACGGAAGACGTGCGCCAGCAGGCCGAGGGCCTCGCCGCGAGCGAGGAGGAGCTCGTGCTCATCGCGATGTTCGGCACCGAAGCAGAGGAGCTCCTGCGGAAGATTCGCGCTCGTCACTCGCGCGACGCCGTGCTTGTCGCCGACGACGCTGACGCCGAGCGCGCGGAGCGCATCCGCGAGCTCGTCAAGATCGTGCAGGAGAGCGGGGTCGGTGGGATCGAGATCGAGGACGAGGGCATGCGTGTGTCCGTCCGCAGAGCTGATGAACCCGGCGCCTTCCCGTCCTCGCCGACCGTCGAGACCGGTACGGGGACGCAGCCGACGCCGGAGCGGCGGGCCACGGACGGTGTCGTCCGCGTCGAGGCGCCGATGGTCGGTGTCTTCTACCGGGCCGCCAACCCCGGAGCGCCGGCGTTCGTCGACATCGGTGACATCGTCGTCCCAGGCCAGACGCTCTGCGTCCTCGAGGCGATGAAGCTCTTCAACGAGCTGAAGGCCGAAACTGCCGGATCGGTACGGACCATTCACGTCGAGAACGCGCAGCCGGTCGAGTTCGGACAGCTCTTGTTCGAGATCGATCCGATTCTCGCGCCGCCCGCCGTCTAGAGGCGCCCGGCGTGTTCTCTCGCGTCCTCGTCGCGAATCGAGGTGAGATCGCCGTTCGCGTGATCCGCGCACTCCATGAGCTCGGAGTCGAAGCGGTCGCGGTCTATTCGACGGCAGATCGCGACGCGCTCCACGTCGCGCTCGCGGATCAAGCAGTGTGTATCGGCCCACCGGCGGCCGCCGAGAGCTACCTCCGTATCCCGAATGTCGTCGCCGCCGCCGGGACGACCGGGTGCGAGGCTGTGCACCCTGGATACGGCTTCCTGGCGGAGAACGCCGAATTCGTGCGCGCGTGCGAGGCGAACGAGCTCGCGTTTATCGGCCCACCCGCGGCGGTCGTCGAGCAGATGGGCGACAAGGTGCGCGCGAAGGAAGCGATGCGAACGGCCGGGATTCCGCTCGTCCCTGGCTCCCACGGTGCATCCGGGCTCGCCGATGCGAGGAAAGCGGCGGTCGAGGCGGGTTTTCCGGTGCTACTGAAGGCTTCTGCCGGAGGAGGCGGCAAAGGGATGAGGCTCGTACCGTCTGTCGACGAGTTCGAGGCCGCTTACGCCGCCGCGAGCACTGAGGCCGACGCCGCTTTCGGGAATGGTTCCGTCTACGTCGAGAAGGCGCTCTCGCCGGCGCGCCATGTCGAGATCCAGGTTCTTTGCGACGGGGCGGGCAACGTGCTCACGCTCGGCGAGCGCGAGTGCTCGATCCAGCGTCGGCATCAGAAGCTCATCGAGGAGTCGCCGTCGACTGCCCTCGACGCGGAGACCCGCGAGGCGATGGAGAGCGCCGTGGAGCGCGCCTGCGTCGCCATCGGCTACGAGAACGCCGGAACGTTCGAGTTCCTCGTCGGTCCCGACGGACGCTTCTATTTCATCGAGGTGAACTGCCGTCTCCAGGTCGAGCACCCCGTCACGGAGCTCGTGACGGGAATCGACATCGTTCGCGAGCAGGTGAGCATTGCCTCGGGTGAGGCATTGCAGCTCACGGGGCGAGCGCCCAGACGGGGGCACGCCATCGAGATTCGGATCAACGCAGAGGATCCCATCCGCGGTTTCCTCCCGGCGCCTGGGATCGTCAGCGCCTTCGTGCCGCCGCTCGGCGCAGGTGTACGAGTCGACACGGCGGTCCGGGAGGGAAGCGAGATCCCTCCGTACTACGACTCGATGATCGCGAAGGTGATCGTCTGGGACGAGACGCGTCCTCTTGCCATCGCGCGGGCGACGCGCGCCCTGACGGAGCTCGAGATCGAAGGCATTCCCACCACACGGAACGTGGCACTCGACGTTCTCGGCTCGCCCGAGTTCGCGACCGGCTCGTACTCGACCTCGACGCTCGACGAGCTCGTCGGCCGCATGCCCTCGCTCGCGCTGCAATGAACGCGCCGGTGGGGCGGCGTACCGGTCGGCGCCAGGCTCTCTTTCTGCTCTATCAGTGGGATCTCACCGGGCAAGCCCTGACGTCGCTGTACGAGGGCGAGCCTGACGAGTTCGCGCTCGCACTCGCGGAGTCCGTGGCGGCCAGGACACCCGCGCTCGATCGCCGCATAACGGACTCGTCTCCCGACTGGCCCGCCGATCGGCTGGGTACGCTCGAGCGCAATATCCTGCGCATCGGCGTGTACGAGCTGGAGGAGGGGACGGTGCCGCACGAGGTGGCCATCAACGAGGCGGTCGTACTTGCGAAGCGATACGCGTCCGAGGACGCCGCACGTCTCGTGAACGGCATCCTGGGGCGCGTGGCTCGCGAGGAGGAAGCCGCGTGAGCTCGGTCGACGAAGCACTCGCCCGAGCCGAAGAGCTGCTCACCCGGCTCAACGAGCGGCGGGAGGAGCTCGAGCGGCTTGCGGAGGCCGACGACATCGACGGAGAGGCCGCGGTCGACGTCATCGCCGAGCTCGCCGAGCTCGCCCGGCAGATCGAGGCCGAGCTCACCCGTGCGCGGACGTTGGCCGATGCGCCAGGCTGAAGAGCTGCGCGACGCCGTCGACGCGTATCTGCGGTCGCTGATGTTCGCTTCCGAGCTCGGGCAGCTCGAGAAAGCGCTCCGCTATTCGCTCGAATCGGGCGGGAAGCGCATTCGCCCGGTGCTCTGCCTCGCGGTCGTCGAGGCGGCAGGCGGGGATGTCGAACACGCGCTTCCCGCGGCCTCGGCGCTCGAGCTCGTGCACACATTCTCACTCGTCCACGACGACCTCCCGGCGTTGGACGACGACCCCGAGCGCCGCGGCCGTCCGAGCTCGCACGTCGTCTTCGGAGAGGGGGCAGCGCTCCTCGCTGGCGACGCGTTCCTCGCGGAGGCAGTGCGGCTTGGTCTCCGCTACGACGATCCTCGGATAGCACGCGAGCTCGTCGAAGCGACGCTGGGGATGATCGGCGGTCAGTACCGAGACATCACGGGCGACGACGACCTCACGGAGCTCCACCGTCTGAAGACCGGACGGCTCTTCGTCGCATCCGTCGGGCTTGGTCTCCGTGTGGCCGGCGTCGCCGAGCGCGACCAGGCCCGCTGGCGGGCATTCGGGTCGGAGTTCGGGCTTCTGTTTCAGATCGTCGACGACATCCTCGACGGAGACGGCCTTGCGGGTCGGCTGCCGTCGGAGGATGTGATGCGGCTTGCGGACAGCAGCGCCGCGCGAGCTCGGAAGCAGCTCGAGGGTCTCGACGCGAACACGAGCGTGCTTCGCGCGCTCGTCGATGCTGTGACCTTTAGAACCGCTTGAGGGATAGACATGTCGACCTTCCTCCGTACGATTCGACCCCTCACGGACAGACCAGATCTGCGCGACGCGACGCTTTCGTTCGCGTGTGCAGACCGCCGTTCCTTTCTCTATGTCACCCCGCCTCCGCAGCCGCCTGTCCACGTTCGCTCTCGCGGCCGTCGTCGCCTTGGCGCTGGCTTTGCCGGCGATCGGTCGGGCGGACGATTGGAAGCGTCAGCGCGTTATCCCACAGCAGCCCGAGGTCGTCCCAGCAGGAGAGCGCGCAGCTCAGATAGCCCTCAAAGCGGTCGGCGTACCGTATCGCTGGGGCGGAGAGTCTCCGTCGAACGGATTCGACTGCTCCGGACTGGTTCGTTGGGCCTACGGGCGGGTGGGGATCGACCTTCCGCACAACTCGTACGCGCTCTACAGTGAGGGGCGACGCGTGTCGGCTGCGAGACTCGAGCCGGGCGATGTCCTGTTCTTCGAGGGCCTCGGGCACGTCGGGCTCTACCTCGGGCGGGGGCGGATGGTGCACGCGCCCCAAACCGGACGGCGCGTCGAGGTTATCCGTCTGGACGGCACGAACTACGGTGCACGGCTCATCGGCGCGCGACGCGTCACCCCGGCCTGAGACAGCTAGCCTCGGGGCGTGAAGAAGCGCCTCGATGTCCTGATGGTCGAGCGCGGGCTTGCGGAGTCGCGTGCGCAGGCCCAGGCGCTCGTTCTCGCCGGCCTGGTGCCGGGCCACGACAAGCCCGGAGAGCAGCTCGACGACCACGCCAAGCTGCAGGTCGAGCGGCCGCCGCGTTTTGTCTCGCGCGGCGGCGAGAAATTGCAGAACGCACTTGATGCACTTCACGTAGCCGTCGCTCGATGCGACTGCGCGGATGTCGGCGCATCCACGGGCGGCTTTACCGATTGCCTGCTCCAGGCCGGGGCGACACGCGTGATCGCAATCGACGTCGGCTACGGCCAGCTACATCCGCGATTGCGCTCCGACGCGCGAGTCACCGTCCTCGAGCGGACGAACTCCCGAGCGCTGACCGAGCTTCCGTTCGCACCAGAGCTCATCGTGTGCGACGTGTCCTTCATTAGCGTGGCGAAGGCGCTTCCGCCCGTCCTCGCGCTCGCGAAGCCGGGCTGGGAAGCTGTCGTACTCGTCAAGCCGCAGTTCGAGGCGGGGCGTTCGGAGGTCGGCAAAGGGGTCGTGCGCGACCCGCACGTGCAGCGAAAGGTCCTCGAGACAATCATTGAAGCTGCGCCGGCGTGGGGTGGCGTGACAGTCGGGGTCGTAGACTCAGGGCTGCCCGGCCCGAAGGGAAACCGGGAGTTCTTCGTCCATCTCGTCAATCGCGCGGCCCAATCGAACCCCGATGACATCGACAGCTGGATTGCCGCAGCCGTTGGCTAGGCCCGTCACCAAGGCCGCGGTCATCACGCACGGTCAGCCCAAGCAGATCGGTGCCGGGCTCGCGCGCCTTCAAGCGGTCGCGGCCGAGCACGGCGTCGAGCTCTTGTTCTCGCCTGAGGAAGCGGAGAAGCACGGACTCGATCCGTCGGCCGATCCTCCTGTTGTCGACATCGCAATCGTGCTCGGAGGTGACGGCACCGTGCTTCGTGCGCTGACGCGATTCCTGGGGACGGGTGTCCCGGTCGTCGGCGTGAACTTCGGGCGCGTCGGCTTCCTCACCTCTATGGGAAGGCGCGATCTCGAGGCAGGCCTCGCTCGGGTCTTCGCGGGAGAGTACGAGGTCGTCGAGCTGCCGACCCTCAAGGTTCGGTATCCGAGCGGGACCAGCTGCGCCGTCAACGACGTGGTGGTTGCCAGCGGGTCACTCGGCCGCATGATCGAGCTCGAGCTCGCCGTGGGTGGGGAGGAGCTCGGCCGGCAGCCGTGTGACGGGATCATCTGCGCGACGCCGTCGGGATCGACCGCCTACAACCTTTCGAACGGCGGACCTGTTCTCGTGTGGGGACTCGAGGCGATGGCGCTCACGTACGTCGCTGCACACTCACTTCACGCACGCCCGTTCGTGATCCCGCCCGGAGACGACGTGATCGTTTGGAACCGCACGGACGACGTCGAAGCAGGAGTCCTCGTCGACGGCTATCGCGTCGCGACCCTCGGCAAATCGGAGCGAGCCGTGATCAGCATCGGGCCAGAGCGCTCTCTTCTTGCGACTCTTCCCGAGGCGACCTTCGTGTGGCGCTACCGCCAGAGCTTTGCTTCGTAGGCTGCGAATCGAGAACCTCGTCCTCATTCGCGAGGCGGATCTTTCGTTCGACCCTGGGTTGAACGCCGTGACAGGCGAGACCGGCGCGGGAAAGACGATCTTCGCCCAGGCGATCGGACTACTCCTCGGCGCGAAGGCGGACACGTCGGCAGTGGGGGTCGACGGCCCCGAAGCCTACGTCGAGGCGGAGCTCGACCTTCCCGACGGGTTCTTCGACGACGACGAGGAGGAGCTCGGCGCGCTCGCTGAGCTTCGACCTGAAGGAGAGGCACGGCTCGTCCTCGCTCGCCGCGTCTTCGCTGACGGACGTACGCGCGCCTATGCATGGGGACGCGCGGTTGCCCGCGAGGATGTTGCTGCGGCAGCGGAGCGCTTGATCGCGATGTCGGGGCAGTTCGAGCAGCGGCGGCTGTCGCGCCCGTCGTTCCAGCTCGACGTGCTCGATGCGTTCTGCGGCCCCCAACAACTCGATCGACGTCGTGAAGCTGCTCGCGCCTGGCGCGACCTGAAGGCCGCACAGCGCCGTTACGAGGAGCTGATGCATGATGCCGGAGCGGCCGCCGCTCGCCTCGCCGAGCTGCACGTGCTCGTCGAAGAGACCGAGGGTATGGGGCTCGACGACGAGCGCGTCCTCCGCACGCGGGGTGAGCGCCTTCGTCACCTCGAGGAGCTCGCAGAGGCGACGACGAGCGCGATGGAAGCGGTGGCACCGGACGACGGGGACGGTGCCGCCTCGCTTGCGGCGCGCGCCGAGCGGGCGCTCGCGCCGCTCGAGCGCATCGCGCCCGAGCTCGGTGCCGCGGCAGAGGAGCTCCGCGACATCGC
>Ga0210334_10458485_pt1 | contig 15638 bp, 13 predicted proteins | sample S306metaT_FD_164440 | JGI IMG/M metagenome (GOLD analysis project Ga0210334, IMG submission 164440) | Metatranscriptome of estuarine sediment microbial communities from the Columbia River estuary, Oregon, United States - S.306 (Metagenome... | ecosystem: Environmental > Aquatic > Marine >... | reverse complement strand
GCCGCTCCGGCCCCGGCAGCCGCTGCCGCTCCGGCCCCAGTGCCGCCCGGCTCGCGGCCAGCATCCGCGCCGCCGGTCGCCGGCGCACCGCCACCCATCGCCGTCTCGTACTCGGCCACCGTGGCGAACACCTCGAGCCCCGCGGCAGCAGCCAGCGCGCGCGACGCGGCGTCGGGCGCCACGATGGCCAGCCGCCGACCGTGGACACCCGCGTCGCGGGCGAGGAGCCGGAAGTTGATGCGGGACGTCGCGATGCGGGAGCCCGGAGGCACGACCAGCGCGACGCGGGTACCCTCGACCGCGCGGACCCTCGCGGCGGCCGAGGTGATCTCGTCGTCGACGTCGAGGTAGAGGACGGGTCCCGGGCCAGCCATCGTCAGACCTTCATCGCCCGGAGCACACGTCGCAGGGCCGCGTCGAGGGCTCCCTCGTCGCCCTGCAGCTCGATCGCCTGGAAGGCGAGACCGAGCGGCGTCACGTCCTGCTGGTCGACGAGCAGCTTCGTCTCGTCGCTGATCGTCTCGATCTGGTCGGGCGACATGATCGTGACCTCGGGCGGCCGCGAGAACGGGAGCCGCTTCCAGAACCGCTCGTCGGCAAGGATGCCTTGGACCTCCGGCAGGCGGGATCCGCCGCCACAGAGATAGATCCGGCCGGGCAGCAGGTCACCACCCGCCAGCTCCTCCATCACGAGCTCGACGCCGGCCGCCCAGACCTCGACGTCCTCCTCGATGATCCGGGCGAGCGCTTCCCGACCGTCGACCGGGAGTCCTCGCGCGTAGTCCACCTTCACCGCCTCGGCCCGGGGGAACGGCAGGTCCATGCGATCGGCGATCGATTTGGTGAACGCGCGACCGCCGAGGGCGAACATCCGGGTGCCCTCGATGCCGCCCTGGCGGACGAGGGCGACGTCGGTCGTGCCACCGCCGACATCGACGAACAGCGCACCTGTCTGGCGCAGCTGCTCGCCGCTCAACACGCGGGCCACCGCGTACGGCTCGGCGACGATCTCGAGCAGCTCGAGGTCGAGCTGCTGCGCCACGCTCTGCAGGGCGCCGAGATGCACCAGCGGGGCGAACGCGTTGAAGATGCTGATCTGGACGTGGCGGCCCTGGAACCCGACCGGGTTCGTCAGGGGGTAGCCGTCGATCGAAGCGCCGGTTACCGCGGCGTGGACGAGCCGCACGTCGACCTGCGGCAGCCCCGTCTCCCAGGTGATCGAGCGCTCCGCTTCCCGCAGGGCGGCGCGCTGGACGCCGTCGATCAGCTTCTGCAGCTCGGACTCGCTGATCGGCTGGTCTGGGCGCTTGCGCTCCTGGCTGTGCGTCGTCGTGAACCCCTTGACCAGCTCGCCGGCGATGCCGATGACGACCTGGGTCGGACGGAAGCCGGCCATCTCCTCGGCTTCCTGCAGCGCCACGGCGCAATTGTCGACGACAGCGGCGATGTCGGCCACGGTGCCCGATTGCATATGCGAGAGCCCCTGGCGCTTCCGGCCCACGCCGCGGACCGTGCCGTGCGCCTGGTCGTCGATCTCGAACACGAGCGCCTTGGCGAACTCGGTGCCGATGTCGAGGGCCGTGCAGGCCGCGAGCTCGGCTCCCTGATCGCGCTGCCAGATGCGCCGCCAGAAGGTCATCTACGACCTCGACGCGCCGTCGCCCAGGGCGGCCTCGATGGCCGCCAGGGCGTCGTCGATCCCGGCTCGGCGGCTGCCCTTGCCCTGGGCCATCTCGGGTCGACCGCCGCCTCGCCCGGCGATCGCCGGCGCGGCCAGGCGGACGAGCTCACCGGCGGCGATCCCACGCGCCACCAGATCGTCGCTGACCGTGACGAACAGCTGCGGCTCCTCGGCATCCATGATCATGGCCACGACCCCGGAGACGAGCAGGCCGCGGACGTCCCGCGCCGCGCCCTTCAGGGTCTCGATGGAGTCGTACGGTCCGGCAAAGGCGACGAGCCGGACACCGTCCGCGACATCGCGCGCCGCGGCCGCCAGCTCGGCGGGCCGGGGAAGGCTGGCGCCTCCACCCGCCTTCAGCCGCCGCTTGGCCTCGCGGAGCTCCTCCTGGAGCGAGACGATGCGGTCCTCGAGGGCATCCGGCGAGGTGGCGCCGACGAGGGCGGCGGCCCGCTCGAGTCTCGCCAGGCGCTCGGCCACGTGCGCGTCCGCGCCCTCGCCGGTCACCGCCTCGATCCGGCGCATACCCGAGCCGATGCTCCGTTCGGCGGTGATGAAGAAGCCGCCGATCTGGCCGGTCGCCCGGCAGTGAGTACCGCCGCACAGCTCGAAGCTGTAGTCGCGGACCCGGATCGTGCGCACCGACTCGCCGTACTTCTCGTCGAAGAACGCGTCGGCGCCGGCGTCGATCGCCTCCTGCATGCCGAGCCACTCGATGGCGACCGGCCGGTCCTCGAGGACGATCCGCCTGACCTGGGCCTCGATGGCCCGGCGCTCGTCGTCGGTCAGCGCGCGGTCGAACGGGTAGTCGAAGCGTAGGTAGTCGGGGTGCACGAGCGATCCGGCCTGGCGCGCGGACTCCCCCACCACGTTGCGCAGCGCCCGATGAAGGAGATGGGTGCCGGTGTGATTGCGCATCGTCCGCGCCCGTCGCTCCGCATCCACCTCGGCCACGACCGCCTGGCCGATCGCGATCGGTCCGACAAGCTGCCCCCGGAGGACGATCAGACCGGCCGCCGGGCTGCCCGCTGGGCGCTGCGTGTCGGCGACCTCGAAGAGCGGCTCGCCGCCGGCGTCGCGGATCACGCCTGTATCCCCGACCTGGCCGCCGCCCTCGGCGTAGAACGGCGTGCGGTCGAGCACGATCTCGGCCTCGGCCCCGGGCGGGACCCGGAGCTCCACGTCGGCGACCGGCGTCAGCTCGGCGTACTCGATGCCATCGCGCAGGATCGCGACGACCGTCGCCCCCTCCACGTGGGTCGTCTCGTAGCCCTCGAAGACCGTCGGGCCGACGCGACCGAGGATCGCCTGGTAGAGCTGGCCGAGCTCGGCGTGACGGGCGAGCTCCACCTTGCGCCCCGAGCGGCTGCGCTCGCGCTGCTCGGCGAGTGCGGTCTCGAACCCCGGCCGGTCCACTCGGACGCCGTATTCCGCTGCCAGCTCGATCGTCAGGTCGATCGGGAAGCCGAACGTGTCGTGCAGGCGGAACGCGACGTCGCCGGGCAGGACGGGCGCGTCGTCGGGCAGCGTCTCCTCACGACGGCCCACGACGCGCTCCGCCGAGGTCAGCGGGATGAGCGCCTCCTCGAGCTGGTCGGTGCCGGCGTCGAGGGTCCGGGCGAACTGCTGCTCCTCGCGGAGGATCGTGCCGAGGATCGTCTCGCGCCGCTCGACGAGGTGCGGGTACGCCTCGCCCATCAGGTCGATGACGACGGCCGCCGTCTCGTGGAGGAACGGCTCGCGCCGGCCGAGCAGCCGCCCGTGGCGGACGGCCCGCCGCAGGATGCGCCGGAGCACGTAGCCGCGGCCCTCGTTGGAGGGCAGTACGCCATCCCCGATAAGGAACGTCACGGCGCGGGAGTGATCCGCGATGACCTGGTAGCTGAAGCGCTCCGCCTCGAACGCCTCCGGGTCGTGGCCGAGCACCTCGCGCATCCGCTCGTGGATCGGCGCGAAGAGATCGGTGTCGTAGTTGCTGGCGACCTGGTGGAGCACGGACGCGAGCCGCTCGAGCCCGAGTCCGGTGTCGATGCCGGGCTTCGGGAGAGGCGTCAGGGAGCGGTCGGGATGGAGCTCGAACTCCATGAACACGAGGTTCCAGATCTCGAGCCACCGGGGGCAGGTCTCCGAGTGGTCCGGCGTGCAGTGCGGGCCCTCGCTGAACTCGGCGCCGCGGTCGAAATGGATCTCCGAGCAGGGGCCGCAGGGGCCGACGTCGGCCATCCGCCACCAGTTCTTCTCGTCGCCCGCCGGGAAGTCGCCCCACCGGGCGAGCCGGTCATCGGGCAGCCCGATCTCGTCGCGCCAGACGCCGTACGCGAGCTCGTCGGTCGTGTAGACGGTGGCCGCCAGGCGGTCGCCGGGGATGCCCAGGTCGCGGGTCAGGAACTCCCAGGCCCAGTGGATCGCCTCGCGCTTGAAGTAGTCGCCGAAGCTCCAGTTGCCGAGCATCTCGAACAGGGTGTGGTGGCGCGGCGTCCGCCCGACCTCCTCGAAGTCGTTGTGCTTGCCGGCGACCCGCAAGCAGCGCTGGTAGTCGACCGCCCGGTTGTAGCTCCGCTTCTCCGCCCCGGTCAGGGCGTCCTTGAACTGGACCATGCCCGAGTTCGTGAACAGGAGCGTCTGGTCGCCGGCCGGCACGAGCGATGCGGAGGGCACGATCTCGTGACCGCGCTCGGCGAAGAACTCGACGAATCGCCGGCGGATCTCGGCGGCGGGCAGCGCGACGATCCGCGGGTCATGACGAAGCTGGGGAGTCGGCATCGTCGGTATGGTAGCGAACCCGCAGGCCGGGGCTCGGACGCGAGCGGGTGCCGTGCTGCCCGCGAGGTGGCCGGCTACCCGGAGACGCTGGGCGCGGAGGTTATCGTCGGCCCTGTCAGTCGTGCCCGGGACCGAAGTGGGGCAGAGGCCGCGGATCCTCGCGCATCGGCGACGGCTCGATCCGTGCAACCTCCCGGGCGCGGACGCCGCGCCGTCGCCGACGACCCTGCAGGAGCGTGCCGGCGATCGCCGCCCCGACCAGCGCCCCGATCGCCAGGCCGCGCATGAACGTCGCGCGGGTGACCTCGTCGTCGAGCAGATCGGCGAGCTCGGCTACGCGCTCAGGCTGGGCACCGGGACCGGGCTGCGAGCTGCTCATGGTGCGCTCCTCCGGGTGGGTCCGAGCATCGCGAGGAGGGCGACCACGGCGATGCCCGCGCAGCTGGCGATGGATGCGGCGACGACGCGGAAGTCGCCGATGACGAGGATATCGAAGCCGAGCCGCTGGCCGAGCGCATCGCCGGCCCAGGCGCCGAGCACCGCGGCCAGCAGCACGAGCGGCAGCCGACCGCCCGCCGAGCCCCGCACGAGCACGTACGCACCGGTCCAGAAGATGCCGACGAGCACGGCGAGGACGATGGCCGGCGAGATCATCGCGCCGCCGCTCCGGCGCCCGCAGTGGCGCCTGGCCCGACCTCCGCACCGGTGCCCTTGGATCCCCGCGCCCCAAGCCGGGAGCCCTGCTCTCGGGCGACCGGGCGCTCGATCCGCCCACCACCAAGACAGCTGTCGCCGTCGTAGAGGACACAGGCCTGACCCGGGGCCACCGCCCATACCGGCGCGTCGGTCTCGACGATCCAGCGACCGCCCCGGGCGCGCTCGTGGGGGCTCGCCGGCCAGACCGTCGCCGCGACGAGTGGTGCCCGGTGGCGGATCCGTACCGCGGCGCGGAAGGACCGGTCGCCGCCTGTCGAGGCGGGCGGGGCGTCGGCCACGAACGTCACGTCCTCCAGGGCGATCGTCCGCGTCTCGAGGTCCTCGCGCCGGCCGAGCGTGATGACGTTGGTCTCCGGGTCGATCCGCGACACGTAGCGGGGCTCGCCGAGCGCCACCCCGAGGCCGCTCCGCTGGCCGACCGTGTAGGCCGCCGTGCCGCGGTGCTCCCCCACCCGCTCACCATCAACGTCGAGCAGGGGCCCGGGCGCGGCGGTCCAGCCGGCTCGCTCACGGAGCGCGTCGCGGTAGTCGCCGCCCGGCACGAAGCAGACCTCCTGGCTTTCCGGCTTGTCGGCCGTCGCGAGCCCCAGCCCGCGGGCGACCTCGCGCACCTCGGGCTTCGTCAGCTCGCCGAGGGGAAAGACGGCGTGGGCGAGCTGGTCCTGACGAAGGCCGTACAGGAAGTACGTCTGGTCCTTCGCCTCGTCGCGGGCGCGTCGCAGCCGACGTCGGCCATCCGGGCCGTCGTCGCGGCGCGCGTAGTGCCCCGTCGCGACGGCCTCGCACTCGTAGAGGTGGCGCGCCCGACCCATGAGCGCCCCGAACTTCACGTACGTGTTGCAGTCGACGCAGGGGCTCGGGGTGCGGCCACCGATGTACGCGTCGAGGAACGGCCGGAGCACGCCGGCGTCGAACTCGCGCTCGAGGTTCATGACGTAGAAGGGGATGCCGAGCTGGGCGGCGACCCGGCGAGCGTCGACGGTGGCATCGAGCGAGCAGCAGCTCTTCTTGAACTCCGAGTACGTGTCGGCCACGTCGTGGAGGCGCATCCATACGCCGACCACCTCGTGACCCTCATCGTGCAGCAGGGCCGCGGCGACGGACGAGTCGACGCCGCCGGACATCGCGACGAGGATGCGGGCCATCGCTCCCCAGCCTAGGCCGGCGCGCCCTGGCCGAGCGGATCGGCCGCAACGGCAAGCGATCCCGCCCGCAACGCGGCCAGGGCGCGGGGGACGGTTTCCGCGGCGACCGCGATCTCCTCCTCGGTCGTCGTCCGGCCGAGCGACAGGCGGAGCGCCCCACGCGCTTCCTCGGCCGGGTACGCCATCGCCGTCAGCACGTGGCTGACCTCGGTCGAGCCCGTCGCGCAGGCTGAGCCGGTCGAGACGGCGATGCCCTCGAGATCGAGACCGAGCGCGACGGCCGCGCCATCCGTGTCGCGAGCGATGACCGACAGGTTGTTCGGCAGTCGCTGACGCGGATGGCCGGTCAGCTCCACGCCGTCGACGGCCAGCACGGCGTCGCGCAGGCGGTCCCGAAGGCGCCGCACGCGCGGCACGGTCTGCGGTCGCTCCCTGACGGCCAGCTCGAACGCGGCACCCATGCCGACGGCACCGGCCACGTTCTCCGTGCCGGCACGGCGATGTCGCTCCTGGCTGCCGCCATGCTCCTGGGCGAGGAGGTGGGTGCCGTGGCGGATGAAGAGCGCGCCGATCCCCTTCGGGCCCTCGAGCTTGTGGGCGGCCACGGTGAGCAGGTCGACCCCCAGGGCTCGGACGTCGATGGGCAGCCACGGCGCCGCCTGGACGGCATCGACGTGGAGGAGGATCCCCCGCCGGGCCCGCACCCGCCGCGCCACCTCGGCGATCGGCTGGATCGTGCCGACCTCGTTGTTGGCGAGCTGCACCGAGACGAGCGTCGTCCGGTCGGTGAGGGCAGCCTCGACCTCGTCGGGATCGACCCGGCCGTAGCGGTCCACGGGCAGCTCGACGATCTCGAAGCCGAAGCTGGCCAGGTGCTGGAGCGCGTGGACGACCGCCTGGTGCTCGACCGACGTCGTGACGATCCGGTGCCCGCGAGCCTTGCCGGCCCAGGCGGCACCCTTCAGGGCGAGGTTGATCGATGCAGTGCCGCCCGAGGTGAACACGATCTCGCGCGGCTCTGCGCCGATCGCGGCTGCCACGCGCTCGTGGGCCTCGTCGAGACCGGCCCGTGCCCGGCGGCCGAACGCGTGCGCCGACGACGGGTTCCCGTGGACCTCAGTGAGGTACGGGAGCATCGCGTCGAGGGCCTCGGCCCGCAACGGGGTCGTCGCAGCGTGATCGAGATAGACCGGCATGGGCGGCGATTCTACGCCGCCGCGTGATCGGTGCCGTTCGGCGCTACTTGCGCTTCTCGTCCTTGATCGAGGCGAAGGGCTTGGAGAGCGGCGGGAGCTCTTCGTCGGTCTTCCGCTTCTGGCGATCGCGGTCCGGCTTGCTGGCGCGGTCGAGCGCGCCCAGGCCCATGATGAGCGAGAGCGAATGACCCTCGACGTCGTCGGCCGGTTCGTCGACCGCTCTTCGCTTGGCCTCGTCGGGCGCGGGCTTGTCGGCCATCGTGGATCCCTCCTGCTGGGTGGTTCGGCCAAGGGTGGCGGACGATCGGCTTCGCGGCAAGGCCGACATCCGACGCCCGCCCTGTCGTCCAACCGACAGGGACGAACGGACGGCCCGGTCCGGAGGGCCGGCGCGGCTCAGCGCATGCCGGCGGTCGCCCGGGCGGCCCCCCGCCGGAGATCCTCGGCCCGGCCCCGGGCCCGGTCGCGATCGTGTCTGGACAGCGCCCGCTTGCGCAGGCGGATCCTGGTCGGGGTGACCTCGACCAGCTCGTCCGCGGCGATGAACTCGATCGCCGACTCGAGCGTCAGCGGTCGCGGCGGCGTCAGCCGGAGCGCCTCGTCATGCGCGTGCGTCCGGATGTTGGTGAGCTTCTTCTCCTTTGTCGGGTTCACGTCCATGTCGCCCGAGCGGACGTTCTCGCCGACGATCATCCCTTCGTAGACTTCGACGCCGGCGTCGATGAACAGCTCGGAACGCTCCTGGAGGTTGAAGAGCGCGTACGCATTCGACGCGCCCGACCGATCGGCGACGAGCACGCCGCTCGTCCGATGGGTCACCTCCCCGGCCCAGGGTCCGTAGCCCTCGGCCAGCTGGTGAAGCAGTGCGGTGCCCCGTGTGTCGGTCAGCAGCTGACCGCGATAGCCGATCAGCCCGCGGACCGGCAGCACGTACTCCAGGCGCACCCGACCGTCGGCGTCCGTCGTCATCTGCTCGAGGCGCCCCTTGCGTCCGGCGAGGGCAGCCTGCACCTCGCCGATGTAGTCGGGCGGGATGTCGATCGTGATCCGCTCGTAGGGCTCCATCGTCTCGCCGTCGATCGTCCGCAGGATCACCTCCGGGCGAGAGATCGTCAGCTCGTAGCCCTCACGCCGCATCTGCTCGATGAGGACCGCCAGCTGGAGCTCGCCCCGACCGCGGACCTCGTACGTGTCGCCCGACTCGGTCGGGTAGACCTCGATGCTCACGTTGCCCAGCGTCTCGCGGTCGAGACGGGCCTTGATCTGGCGGCTCGTGAGCAACCGGCCGTCGCGGCCGGCGAGCGGCGAGGTGTTGACCCCGAAGGTCATCCGGAGGGTCGGCTCGTCGACGTCCAGTCGTGCCAGCGGACGCGGGTCGGCCGGGTCGGTCAGGGTGTCGCCGATCGTGACCTCAGGCAGGCCTGCGACCGAGACGATGTCGCCCGGGCCGGCCTCCTCGATGTCCACCCGGTCGATGCCGTGCGCCGTCTGGAGGCTCGTCACGGCGCCGGTCAGGGTCACGGTCCGGCCGGGCTCCACGCTGCCGGCGGTGTCGTCGGCCTCCTCGCGGACGACGGCGATGCGCTGCCCGACCCGGATCGTGCCGTTGCGGATGCGTCCCACCGCCATCCGGCCGACGTACTCGTTGGCGGAGAGGTTGGTGACCAGAAGCTGGAGCGGGTGGTCCGGTTCGTACGTCGGTGGCGGCGTCACCTCGACGAGCAGGTCGAGCAGCGGCCGCAGGTCGGCGCCGGGCGTGGTGAGGTCGCGGGTGGCCGTGCCGAGCTTGGCGTTCGAGTAGACGACCGGGAACTCGATCTGGTGCTCGTCGGCGCCGAGGTCCATGAACAGCTCGTAGACCTCGTCGAGCACCTCGGCCGGGCGGGCGTCGCCGCGGTCGATCTTGTTGAGGGCGACCACCACCGGCAGCCGCCGGGCCATGGCCTTCTGGAGAACATAACGGGTCTGCGGCAACGGGCCCTCGGCCGCGTCGACGAGCAGGAGCACGGCGTCCACCATGAGCAGCGAGCGCTCCACCTCGCCCCCGAAGTCGGCGTGACCGGGCGTGTCGACGATATTCAACCGGACGCCGGCATGGTCGACCGTCGTCTGCTTGGCGAGGATCGTGATGCCCTTCTCGCGTTCGAGGTCCATCGAGTCCATGACCCGGTCGACGAGGGTTTCGTTGGCCCGGAACGTGCCGGTCTGGCGGAGCATGGCGTCGACGAGGGTCGTCTTGCCGTGGTCGACGTGGGCGACGATGGCGACGTTGCGGCGATCGGCGCGGACGGCGACGATTGTCTGGCTGCTGGGCACGATGAGGTGGCGCTCCTGGCGAAGGGGTTGGTGATTGTCCCATGGATGGGCCGACCCGGCCGACGGCCCGCCGCTACACTGCGCCTGCAGTGACCGTCGCCGCCGTGATCCTGGCCGCCACGCCCGAGTCAGCCCTGGCCGACGCCGATGGGCTGCCCCGCGTCCGTCGCATCGCCGATGCAGCCTGGGCCGGCGGCGCGATCCCGGTCGTCGTCGTGTCCTTCGATCCCGACGGCGAGGTGGCGCGCGCCCTGGCCGGCGCCCCCGTGATCGTCGCCGAGCCGGCCCCCGTCGAAGCGGGTCCCGTCGCCCAGATGGTGCGCGGGATCGAGGTCGCCGCAGACCTTGTGACTGAGACGGACGCCGCCCTCCTCTGGCCCGCCCGCTTCGGCTGGGTCGGCCCGGAGACCGTCACGTCGCTGCTCGAAGCCCACGGCGGCACGCCCGACGCCCTCGTGCGGCCGTCGTTCAAGGTTGAGGCCGGGTGGCCCGCGCTCGTCCCGATCACGGTGCTCGAGCGGATGCGAGCTGTCGCGCCGGATCGCCTGCCGGCGGACGTACTGGCCGACGTGGTGGCCGAAGGCGTGCCGCTGCGGCTCGTCGATCTCGGCGACCCCGGGACGACCATCGATGGGGATACGCCCCGACCGGACCTGCCGCCGTACGGTGGACCACCGGAGCCGCCGTCGGACCACGTCCACGAGTGGGGGGCCGAGATCGCCGACCTGCCCGAGGATGCGCCCCCCGGGCCGCCGACGGTCCCCTACTCCGCCGACTGACCCTCCGATGCCCCGGCTGACGTGGCGCCGCATCCTGGCCGTCGGGCTCGCCGCTGCGGCCCTGATCGTTGCGGCCGGCCTGGTATGGCTGTCGATACCCCAGCCGCTCCTGCCCGAGGCCGAGGCGGCGCTTGCCTCGACGCCGACTGTGACCTTCTCCGACGAGGGTGACTGGCTGGCCTACACCCCGACCGATCGGGCCTCCGACGCGGGCGTCGTGCTCTACCCCGGAGCGAAGGTGACGGCCGAGGCCTATGGCCCGACGGCCCAGGCGATCGCCGATGCAGGCTACGCAGCGTTCGTCGTCAAGATGCCGCTCAACCTCGCGTTCCTCGGCCAGGACAGGGCCGACGAGGTCCGTGCCGCGAACCCCGCCATCGTCACCTGGGCGATCTGGGGTCATTCCCTCGGCGGGGCGTTCGCAGCCAGCCACGTGCTGGCGCGGCCCGGCGTCTACGCGGGGCTCGCCCTGTGTGGCTCGTATCCCAACGGCGACCTGTCCGGGCAGCCCATGCTCGCCGTGTCCATCTATGGGACCCTCGACAACGGCGCCGAGCGGATCACGTCGCCCGAGACCCGCGCCGAGCTGCCGGCCGACACGACGTTCGTCGCGATCGAGGGCGGCAATCACGAGGGTTGTGGCTGGTACACCGGCCAGCCGGACGACCCGCCGGCCACGATCCCGCGGGCCGAGCAGCAGGCCGACATCGTCGAAGCGACGGTGACGCTGCTCGACCGGATCGCCGGCGCGGCCCCCTAGGATCAGACGGCCGAGCTCGTGACCGCCGCGCGCACTCGGCCGAGGGGCACGGTCGCTACGGCGATGCCGCCGATGACCAGCACGACCCCGGCCAGCTGCCAGGCGGACGGGCGCTCGCTGAGCAGGAAGCTTGCCAGCACGATGGTGGCGACGGGCTGCGAGAGCAGGATGATCGAGGTGATGACGGCCGGCAGGCGGGGCAGCGAGAGCGAGATGAGCAGGTAGCCGAGCGACTGCGACAGCACGCCGAGCAGCGCGAGCCAGGCGAGGCTCGCCAGGCCTGGCGTCGGATCGAGGTCGCCGACGATGATCCCGGCGATCGCCGCGACGACCGCGGTCGAGGCCGTCGCGATCGCGACGGGCCCAGCCGGACGCCGCAGGTCGCGGCCACCGCGCCGGATGACGAGCAGGTAGCCGGAGTAGCAGAGGGCCGTCAGCAGGCCAAGCGCGACCCCGAGGGCCGGGTCGACCCCGTAGGCACCGCTGCCCACCACTCCCGAGATGAGGACGACACCGAGCAGGACGATCGGGACCGCGACGAGCGTCGCCCGGGCGGGGCGTTCGCCGAACAGAGCCCAGGCGACGAGCCCGACGACGAGAACCTGGAGGTTGGCGAGGACCGTCGCCAGTCCCGCGCCGACGACCTCGATGGCGTGGTGCCAGAACGTCAGGTCGCCGGCAAAGAACACCCCGGCAACGACCGCGAGCCAGACCGTATGGCGGGGCAGCGACCCGAAGCGCCCCCGCTCCCGCAGCGCGACGGCCGCCAGGATCGGCAGCCCGAACAGGCAGCGGAAGACGGTCCCGGTCGAGGGCGAGACGTCCGCGTTGACGTAGAAGATGCCTGAGAACGCGATGCACATCGCGCCGAGGAGCGCCGCCAGCCGCGGTCGGGACGTCAGGGCGGCGGGCATCGGCCGGTCAGGGGGCGAGGCTGGCCGCGCGTCCCGCTGTCAGCCGCGGTCCGGCTTCTCGAGGCCGACGAACGCGAGGCCGAGCTCCGCCCACTGCGCTGGATCGGGCTCCGAGGGGCACTCGAGCATGAGGTCGCTGCCCGACTGGGTCTTGGGGAAGGCCATGACCTCGCGGATGTTCGTCTGGCGAGCCAGGATCATCGCCCAGCGGTCGACGCCGAGCGCGATGCCGCCGTGCGGCGGCGGTCCGTACTCGAACGCGTCGAGGAGCGCCCCGAACTTGTCGCGCATGCCGTCGAGCGTGTGGCCCTGGAGGGCGAAGCTGCGCTCGAGCAGATCGCGCCGCCAGATCCGGACCGAGCCACCGCCGAGCTCCCAGCCGTTGAGCGCCAGGTCGTACTGCATCGCCCGGGCGCGCCCGGCGGGGTCCTCCGGCGAGGGCTTCAGCGGATCGCCCGTGGCCGTCACGAGCAGCTCCTCGTCCTCGGGCACGACGCCGCTGAACGGGTTGTGCGTGGCGTCCCAGCGCCCGTTCTCGGTGTCCCATTGGTACATCGGGAAGCGGTAGACCCAGCAGTACGCGAGCACGTCCGGATCGGCGAGGCCGAGTCGCTCGCCGAGCGTCGCCCGCAGGCGGCCGAGGACATCGGCCGTCGTCTCGTGCACGTCGGCCACGATGAGCACGAGGTCACCCGGGTTCGCACCGGCCAGCGTGGCGATCCGCTCGAGGCGATCCTCGCCGACGAACTTGGCGATCGGCGAGTGGACGCCGCCCTCGTCCAGGCTGATGTGGACGAGGCCCTTCGCCCCGAACCGCTTCGCCATCTCGACGAGCTCGTCGATCTCGCGGCGGGTCACACCGGCCATCCCCGGCGCGACGATGCCCTTGACCCGGCCGCCCGAGGCGAGGCTGCCGTCGAACACGCCGAAGCCGCTGTCGGGAGCGCCCCCGGCGTCGCGCAGCGCGGGCGCGAGGTCGACGAGCTCCATGCCGAAGCGCACGTCCGGCTTGTCCACGCCGAAGCGCTCGAGCGCCTCCTCGTAGGTGAAGCGCGGGAACGGCTCCGCCTGCAGTGGTCGCTCGGGTGCCACCGCCCGGCTGACCTCGATGGCCATCGTCTCGACGAAGCCCATCACGGCGTCCTCGTCGACGAAGCTCATCTCCAGGTCCAGTTGGGTGAACTCGGGCTGGCGGTCGCCGCGCAGGTCCTCGTCGCGGAAGCAGCGGGCGATCTGGAAGTAGCGGTCGACGCCGGCGACCATGAGGAGCTGCTTGAGCTGCTGCGGGCTCTGGGGCAGCGCGTAGACTGAGCCCGGCTGCAGCCGGCTCGGGACGACGAAGTCGCGCGCTCCCTCGGGCGTGCTCTTGATGAGCAGCGGCGTCTCGACCTCCACGAACCCGTGCTCGTGGTGGACACGCCGGATCGCATCGACGAGCCGCGAGCGGAGAAGCAGTCGCCGGAGCATCGGCTCGCGCCGGATATCGAGGTAGCGGTGCTTGAGCCGCAGGCTCTCCTCCACCGGCGCATCCGGCTCGTTGATGTAGAACGGCGGCGTCTTGGCTTCGGTGAGGACGTCGAGCTCGCGCGCCCGGAGCTCGACATCGCCGGTCGCCAGCCGCGCGTTCTCGGTGCCCGGGAGCCGGCGCGCGACGGTCCCGGCGACGGAGATCACATACTCGTTCCGGAGCACCCCCGCGGCCTCGAGCGCCGCCGGAGCGTCCTCGCCGTCGAACACGACCTGGGTGATGCCGTGGCGGTCGCGCAGGTCGATGAAGATGAGGCCGCCGTAATCGCGCCGGCGGTGGACCCATCCGGCGAGCCGCGCGGGCGTGCCGTCGTCGGACGCTCGGAGCTGGCCGCAGGTGTGCGTGCGATAGGGCGTGGCGAGGCTGGGGTTCTCGTCGATCATGGCCCGGTTATCGTAGGCGATGCGGCACGCCTCGGGCATGTCCTCGAAGGCCCGCGCGATCGACCCGGCCGCCGCCGGGGCGCTCAACGTCACATCCGCCCCACCCGAGGCGCTGGTCCGGCTGGTGTTCGAGGCCGACCGCGTCCCCTGCTACTGAGCCGCCTTCCGGCGAAGCAACGTCGCGAGATCCTCGACCGCGACGGGCTTCTGTGAGGCGGCGCCGAGGTCGCGAAGCTGGACCTGCCCGTCGGCAAGCTCGTCGCCGACGATGATCGCGAACCGGGCACCCTCCCGGACGGCGGACTCGAGCTGACGCCCGAGCTTGCGCGGCATCAGCTCGGCTCGGACCGCGAGGCCCTCGGCACGCAGGTCGGTGGCGAGACGGAGGCGCTCCGCCGTGGCCGCCGGATCGGCGCCCACGACAACGGCCAGCGGCGCCGGCACCGGCTCGGCCGCCGCCCCCGCCTCCTCGAGTGCGCCGACGACCCGGTCGAGACCGATCGCGAAGCCGATGCCCGGCGTCGGACGGCCGCCGAGCAGCTCGACCAGGCCGTCGTAGCGGCCGCCTCCACCCAGGGCTTGCTGCTGGCCTTCGGCGCCGCGGCGGTAGTACTCGAACGCGGTGCGTGTGTAGTAGTCGAGGCCTCGGACGAGCGATGACTCGATGCGATAGCCGATGCCGAGGGCGTCGAGGTGCGCTCGGACGGCCGCGAAATGGTCGGCGCAGGCCGCGCACAGGTGCTCGGTCGCGCGCGGGGCCACGGCGTTGATCGCCCCCATCGCCGGGTCCTTGGAGTCGAGCAGGCGGAGCGGGTTGCGAGCGAGCCGCGCCTGCTCGGCCGGCGGCAGATCAGCCTCGCGGGCACGGTAGAACTCGACGAGGCTGCGCAGGTATCCCGGCCGGCAGGCCGGATCGCCGATCGAGTTGAGGAGGACCTCGACGTCGGCCAGGCCGGCGTCACGGTAGAAACGCAGCCCCAGCTCCACGATCTCCGCGTCGATCGCCGGGCCCGGATCGCCGACCGCCTCGATGTTCCACTGCCAGAACTGGCGGTAGCGCCCGGCCTGGGGTCGGTCATATCGGAACATCGGACCGACGAGGGTCAGCTTCACCGGCTGGGGTAGCGTGTACATCCCGTGCTGGACGAAGGCCCGCATCACGCCGGCGGTCGCCTCGGGGCGGAGCGCCCAGGACTCCGAATCGTCCGTTCGCGGGGCGAGCCTGAAGAGCTCCTTCTCGACGATGTCGGTGGCCTCGCCGACGCCGCGCTCGAACACCGCGGACTGCTCGAACAACGGCGTCTCGATCTCGCGGTAGCCGTAGCGCGCCGCCAGGCCGGTCGCCAGTCGCTCCACGCGCGCCCAGGTGGGCCGCTCGGCCGGCAGCAGGTCGCGAGTGCCGCGCGGGGCACGGAAGGCGGGCATGGCCGGAGTCTACCCGGCCGCCCAGCGGTCG
>Ga0210334_10649341_pt1 | contig 15642 bp, 19 predicted proteins | sample S306metaT_FD_164440 | JGI IMG/M metagenome (GOLD analysis project Ga0210334, IMG submission 164440) | Metatranscriptome of estuarine sediment microbial communities from the Columbia River estuary, Oregon, United States - S.306 (Metagenome... | ecosystem: Environmental > Aquatic > Marine >... | reverse complement strand
TCGAGGCGCTGGATGCGATGGATCCTGGAGCCACACGAACGCGGTGGCGTCCGCCGCTTGTGTCCCTGTCAAGGGACAGCACGATCTGAACGCTGGCGGTCACGAGGGCTGAACGCGGGCGGCCGGGAGATCTGAACACCGGCGGCCATGAAACTTGCACGGCAGGCGTGCTCCATGGCTGTCGGCGGTCGTCCGACGAGGGGACGAGCAAGGGCGGCTAGTCCACCGTCTCGAGGCCGCAGAGCCGCTTCGCCGTGGCGCCGAGCCGGATCGCGGTCGCGGATTGACCGCCTGGGTTGCCCGACCGGGCGCTCTCCGGGTTGTTCGACACGCCGTTCTTGGACGGTCGACTCCTTGGCATAGAATCCTTGTAAGTCCGACCGTGGCTGCTGAGGCCTGAGCGGGCAACCAAGGAGGGGCATCGATGAATGGTCGCTGGCGCACTCTTTGGGTCGCGGGCCTGCTCACGGCAACACTTCTTCTGCCATCGGGTGCGAGCGCCGGCCCGGAGATCGGTGTCGGCGACACGCAGGCACCGCTAGGGTGGACGTTGGAGGAGTCGAGGCTCGCCGATCTCAGCGCACTCGCAGGCGATGGCGGGGCCCTGGGGATCTATCTCGACACCACGAAGGAAGAGCTCGTCATCGTCCTCCCCAGTGGCGCCAACGGCCAGAAGCTCGCGGCTGACGCCGGGAAGATCGGGCTCTCCGTAAGGGTCGAGCACCGGGACATCAATGCCGAGACGGTCGAACTGGTGTACGGGCGCCTCGAGGAGGTCTACTCGGATCCGTCGCTGGGCGGCGGGGCCTACGTTTTCTACTTCGACCCCGCGCTGGGCAAGATTGCGGTCTCGGGTGCTGCACCGGCCCGTGTCTTCGAAGCGCTTCTCGGCCCGTTCGCCAAGTACGTCGAGTACCGACAAGGTGACGTACGTCGTCTTTCGCGACATGCGGATACGGAGCCATTCTGGGGCGGGGCCGAGGTCAGGGACAACGCTGGGTCTCTCTATGACTGCACCACAGGGTTCTCCGTCAAGAATGCGAGCGGCACACGGTTCATGACGACTGCTGGACACTGCTTCACGCTGAACGAGGAGGTCTTCTCGCCGGGCAATGGGTTGCGAATGGGGAAGATCACGAACCGGGCCGCGTTCCCCCAGAAGGACATGGAACTCATCGGGACGGAGACCTACGGGACTCGCATCTACGTCGGAGGAGCGGCGGGCGGCAGCTTGCCCGTCAACGGGGCAGGCAACCCGGTGGTCGGGTTCGCGAATTACTGCCACAGTGGCGCATCAACCTTCGAGAACTGTGGCCACCGAGTCACGTCTCTCAACGGGCAGTTCTGCGACGCGGCTGGCTGCACGCCGGACCTCGCGGTGTTCCGCGACGGCGTTCTGCCCGTGGGAGGGGATTCAGGATCACCGTTCTACGTTCGCAGCACGGACAACACGAGCGTTGGGATGCGCGGGATGGTGATCGCCCGCAACTTCGCAACTAATGACGTATACGCCCACAAGTGGACGACAATCCGTGACACCTTCGGCGTCAGCATCGTGACAGGGACGTAGGCTGCGGGTCAGGACGAACCAGACGCCGGTGAGGCTTCAGGCGGACCCGCATCGATCGGGACGCGCGCCGATCCTAGGACGATCCCGGGGTTCTTTCCACTTGCGACCCATCCCGCCGCCCGTCGGCCTTGAATGGCCGCGCCCAACGCGTCGCAAGTTCGGGTGGCCGGCCCGGCGAATGGGCTTGTGGCTTTAGCCCGCGACCACGGTCCTCCCACCCAACCGAATCGGGTCTTGGTGGGGTAGACAAGGTGTGAGCGTGCTGCGGATGGCTCAGCGAGCGAAGACCACATCCTCCTCGACACCCAATGAGTTTGAGGAATGGGTCCGACCGCACTTGCCTGCCATCGCGAGGCTTGCGGCTCGCCTGGCACCGGCGGCGGATCGGGACGATGTGATCCAGGAGGCGATCGTCCGAGCGTGGGTCAAGCGGACGCTCTTCGACCCACGTCGGGGTTCGGCTGCGGCCTGGCTTCTGGCGATCACGGCGGACCAGGCACGCAAGGCCAGAGGCCGGACAGACCGCACCCTGCGCGTGGTCGACGCGCCAACGCGTGTGGCATCCATCGACGACCGCATAGACGTCGAGCACGCGGTGTCAAGGCTTCCCCCCCGCCAACGCCTCGCCGTCGACTCCTTCTACTTCGCCGGGCTCTCGGTCTCGGAGACGGCCGCCGTGATGAGGTGCTCGGAGGGGACGGTCAAGTCGACGCTTTCGGACGCACGAGGCCGATTGCGCCGCCTGATTGGAGATCGTGATGAGTGACGTCGATAGACTCTTGGAGGAAGCGGGCGCGCGGTGGAGGGAATCGCAACCTGACCCACCTATCATCGATTTCTCCACACTGGTCCTTCCCGCCCGCGCGCGCTACGGTTGGTGGCACGCGGCGCTCGTGGTGGCCGCCGTCGCGGTAGTGGGAGGTGTGGTCGTTGTCGGCGGTGGCAGGTTGGGACTCAACACCACGCCCGCCAACGGTGCACCCCCAGCGGTGACGCTCGCAGGCGACCGCGTGCAGGGAACAGGGATCGTCGTCATCGATCCGAGCGGACAAGCGCGCCTGTGCATTCCGGAGGGCGTCAGGCTCCGCAACTATCCGCCAGGCGCGGAGCCGCCCCCGACATGTTCGCCGATCGCAGTTCCCCTGCAGGGTCTCGACCCCTCGCGACTGCCTGGCCGCAGAGAACGCGATGGGGTCGTGTACAGCGGCCGAGTGACCGTCAAGGGCGTCTGGACGGGGGACGTCGTCGTCGTTGAAACTGTCGCGGAGGCCGAGCCCGATCAACAGCAGGCGGCCCCGTTGTCCTGTCTCGAGCCGGCCGAAGGGTGGCCCCGGCTTCCAGCTGACGGCGACCTCGAAGCGGCGCTCGCCAGAGTCGCCGAAATCGTGGCCGAGGCGCCAGATGTGTACGCTGGGTATTGGACGGTACCGTCGCCGGACGGGAAGACTCGCGTCCTCGTCGTCGGGACAGTCCGCTCCGTGGATGACGCACGAGCGGCCGTCGCGAGCGCATACCCGTACGGCACGTGTGTGGTCGCTGCCAAGTTCAGCTTGCGCGAGCTGCAGGATGCCGCGGATGCCCTCGCCCGGCCCGACCGCACGTGGCAAACCGAGCTGGACCTCGAGCTGAACCGGGTTCGCGTTCGGATGGCCGTGGTCGACGAGGATGCTCGTCGCACCCTGGTCTCATATCCGCAGGCATCCGCGGTGCCGCTGATCGCCCGGTTCGCGGAATGATCCCTTGCGGCGAGGGGCGGGGGCGGCACCGACGTGTCCCGTCTTGTTTGACTTGCCGAGCGGTAGCCGCCGGCCCCTCCGTCGCGTCGCGAGGTGCCGAGCGGGGGGCCCTAACCTGAATGGGATCCTCTCTCGCTCAGCGGCCTCACACCTCGGCCTTCGACGGCTTCCGTAAGCCGGTGCGACTGGCCCTCGGTCACGATCACGTGGGCGTGGTGGAGCAGGCGATCGACCGCCGCAGTTGCCAGGCCCTTCGGGAAGATCGTGTCGAACCGGGCGGGATGCAGGTTCGAGGTCAGGATCAGCGAGCGCTTCTCGTACGCGGCGTCGACCAGGCGATACAGCGCCTCGGCCTCGTCGGCCCCGGCTGGCAAGAGGCCGATGTCGTCGACCACCACGAGTTCCGAACGGACGATCCGCTCGACGACCTTGCCGGTCGACGCGTCGATCCGCGACCGGGCGATGGTCGCGGTGAGGGTCTCGAGGGTGAACCAGCTGACCCGCAGGTCGCGATCGATGGCGGCGTGGGCGATCGCCTCGGCGAAGTGGCTCTTGCCGGTCCCCGACGGGCCGACGAGGACCAGGTTTTCGGCCCGGCCGATCCAGTCGAGCGACCGCAGCGCCCACTGGGCGTCGCCCGGGATCGCCGAGGCCTTGGGGTCCCAGGCGTCGAACGTCTTGCCCGACGGCAGGCGGGCCGCCTTGCGGTGCATCTCACGCGTCGAGCGGTCGCGACCGGCGGCCTCCTCGGCCAACAGGACCTTGAGGACGTCGGCATAGTCCCAGCCCTCGTCGCGAGCGCGGGCGAGGACCGCCGGGCCGGCCTGACGGATGTAGCGCAGGCGGAGCCGGAAGAGCAGGCGCCAGACGTCGGGCGGCAGCGGCGCCGGCTCGACCGGGTGAAGCCGCGGCCGGCGAACCGATCGGCCTCGGCCGCCAGCCCCAGGGCACGGTCGACCTGGTCGGGCCCGACCAAGTAAGCGAGCTCGGCGGCCCGGCGGATCTTGGTCCTGATCCGCTCGGCCCCCGACGCCGCGGCGAGGATCAGCCAGCGCTCCGCTCCCGGCCCGAGCTCGAGGAAGGCCGCCTCTTCTGGACTGGCGGGCTTGGGGCGTGGATGGAGGGGGTCGGTCGTCCGCTCCGGATAGTGGGCCGGATCGATGCGCGGGTTGCCGGGCGTCGTGAGCCGGTGCCGGGCGGCCTCGCTGGCGCCGGCCGGACCGACGTGGGCCACGACGAGCTCCTCGCCGTCGACCCTGACCCAGACCCGCTCGCCGACGAGCTGGTGCGGCACCGAGTAGCGGGCCGACCCGAAGCGGACCGTCGACTCCTCGTCGACGACCCGGGTCACGCCGAAGGCGACGGTGTACGGCTCGTCGGGCACCGGGTGGAGCCGCTGGCGTTCGTACGCCAGCTGATCGACCGGCGGCCGGCGGGTCTCGCGGTGCTCGCGAGCATTGACCTCCTCGCAGAACGCGTCGCACGCGGCCCGCAGCTCGGCGAACGACCTGTATTCCTCCAGGAGGTTCGCCTCGGTCGGGACGAGGTCGGCCTTGGCGATCTTGACCGTGCTCTCCGAGCCGCCCTTCGACGCAGGATCGGCCGGCACGCAGGCGTGGACCTGGAGGCCGTAATGGCGAGAGGCGGCGACGAGGACCGGGTGCTTGACGGCGATGCCGGCGACCCGGTCGACCGTGACGGTCCGCTCGTTGTCCGTCAGCGCGTACGTCGGACTCCCGCCGAAGCGGCGGAGCGTCTCGTCGAGACAGGCGATGACCGTTGGCATGGTTCGGTCCCAGGTCGGGATGACGACGCGGAACCGACTCCAGGCCAGCCATGCGCACCACAGCAGCGTCTCCCGGCGGCCGATCCGGGGACCCTTGCCCCAGTCGAACTGAAGCCACATGCCGGGCTCAGAGATCCACGGCCGGAAGACCCGCCGATGTCCGGCCGCATATGCCTTCTTGGCTCGAGCGACAGCCCGGCGAGTCGTTCGCTCGGAGCCATCGAAGCCGAGTGCCAGCAGCTTGTCGTGGACGATGTCGGCGCGGACCTTGCCGTGGCTGCGCTCGACCCACTCCTCGACCTTGGCCACGTGCGGATCGATCAACTGGCTCCGTCGGACCGCCTCGGCTGACGGCCGGCCGAGCGCCCGCCGGCGGACGTACCTCGAGACCGTGTTCGGCGAGCAGCCGGCCAGCTCGCTCGCCGCCCGCAGGCTGCCCGTCAGGTCGAACGCCTCCAGGATCTCCACGGCCTCTCCGGCAGACTTCACGATGTCCCTCCTCGGTTCCTGGGATCTCAGCAACCCCAGTGAACCGGGAGGGACGCCTCTTCATCTCGAGGGCGTGCAGATCTCGTGGCCGCCAGCGGGCAGTTTTCGTGGCCGCGGGCGTTCAGGCAGATGGCCGCCCACGTTCAGATTCCCATGGCCGCTCTCAGTCCCGGCCGCGACATCTCGACCCCTGGGCTGAGCTCAGTCGGTCGTCTCGACCAGCTCGATCGTCCCGAGATCGCCGGCCAACCGCAATCGGTTGCCGGACCGCGCCATCGTGCCGACGTTCCTCAGCGTCTCGATGAACAGCCGCTCTTGCTCGTGGAGGGCCGCCGTCCGGCAAGCGACACCGGTGATCGACAGGTTGGTGATGGCCACGCCCGTGTTGTCGCTCGCGACGGTCGCCGCGAAGTCGTTGCAGCCGGTGCTTCCTGACAAGTTCGATCCATCGAAGCGGATCCAAGGAGCCGTCCGCGCGAGCGTCGAATTGCCCGCCACGGACGCAGCGACCCACATGCCGGTCGTCGGGATCGACGCCTCAGCCGTCGCGATCGCGGCCCTGACCGCTGTGGCGTCCACCGGTCGGTCGAACGTGAGCACGAGCACGTGATCGACCCCCATGGCGTCGCCCTGGCAGGCCGGCCGCTCGATCGTCATCGTCAGCCCATCGGGGTCGATGGTCAGCTGGTGCGTGGTGTCGCAGGGCAGGCCGCTCCAGGTCAGCACGATCGTCGCCGGGCTTGCCGCGAGTCCCGTCACCGCCACCGTGCCGTCGGGCACCGAGGCGCCATCAGCCGGGTTGCCGGACTCGGCCCTGACGAGACGACCGGAGCGATCGGTGATGTCGATGGTGGCGTCGGCGCCGACGCGCTCGACAAGGTCGACCGAGATGACCGCCGGCGACGCTGGGACCAAAGGCGAGGCCGAGGGAGCGGGCGAGGCCGGGACCGACGGGACCGGCGAGGGGATCGGCGATGACGTCGCGACGGGCGGCACCACGACCGACCGGTCGTCGAAGAAGCCGCCCGCGGAGGCGACCGCGAGGCCGGCCGCAAGGACCAGCGCGAGCATGGCGACGAGGGGAAGCGGCTGGAGGGCAACCGCGAACCGAGAGGACTGTGCGTTCATGGGGTCCTTCCGCAGGATCGCCAGCGGGTCGCGCCGGCGGGGATGAGCGTGCGCATATGCCAGGGCGGCACCCACCGAGCGTTCCGGGGCCCGGGACGGTCCGTCCAGGAGGGCGGCATCAAGGCGGCGATCCAGGTCGTCATGCACGTTCATGCCGTCCGCTCCTCGAGGTCGATGGTGCGTCCGTCGGCATCGATGGCGGCCCGGAGCGCCTGTGCCGCGTAGTGGAGTCGGGAAGCTGCGGTCCCCACCGGGATCCCGAGCACGTCGGCGATCTCGGCCAGGGACAGGCCGACGTAGTGCTGGAGCACGAGGATGGCCCGCTGGTCCGGCTTCAGACGCTGGAGCCCGCGCTGGACCTGGTCGCGGTCGGCGACCGCGTCGATCTCGGCTGGGCTTCGCGTCAAGCTCGAGCCGGCGACCGCATCGTCGGGCAGGAGCTCGACGACCGGGCCGCCGCGTCGCTCACGCTTTGCCTGGGCGATGCTGGTCCGCACGATCAGGCGGTAGGTCCAGGCCTCGAACCGGTCGGGGTCGCGCAGCCTCGGGAGCTCGTCCCAGATCGTGACGAGGGTCTGCTGGAGGGCGTCCTCGGCGCGGTGGTGATCCCGCAGGATCCGGTACGCGATCGCGAACAGCCGGTCCGCGGCCTGACGGACCAGGGACTCGAAGGCCCGCTGGTCGCCCGTCGCCGCTCGTTCCACGAGGGACCGCTGCACGCTCGCCGCCTCTGCTGTGGTCAGCGCCCCAGGGTGGGGTGCTCACGATGCATGGGGACGTACCGGCCCGGCTTCTTCAAAGATCTGCTCGATGAGTGTCGAACCAGCCGCCGCCCGCAGTCATAGGGTGAGCCCGATGCCGAGGGCGATGCGCCAGATCGACCAGGCAGTGCCTGGCGGCAGTTGCCACATGGGCCACATGCAACAGGCCGAGGGACCCTGGGGCCGGCCCATTCGCGGCACGTCGGCCGACGGGTGGGCAGGGCGCCCGTAGCCAGGGCACCAGTCGCCAGGCTCGCCACGCCAGGCGCGCAGCACCCGGGCGCTGAGACGTTGCCAGGCCCGCGTGCTGTAGGGGGCGATGTGCCGGCTGCGGTCGGACTGGCGGGCGTGCTCAGTGCAGCGGCTGCCCGCGCGGCTGTTGACGACACCAAAGACCGTGCACAGCTTCATGGCTCGCGCGGCCTGTCGGCTGTGCCGCATGGGACGCTGGTGACGCTCGATTGCAGGCCCTTCGACATCGCGACGAGCGTGAGCAAGACCGATGCTGCGGTCTGTTCGCCCGCGGTGCTACGCCTGCGAAGCCAGCCTCGAGTACGCTTGTCTCAAAGCTAGCGAATGTGCTAACGTGCGCGCTATGGCTACTGATACCCACCGAACCCTCTCGACGGATGCCGAGATCTCCGCCTACCTGCATCGCTCGCGGATGGCCATCCTCGACGTTCTGCGCGACGGCGCTGCGACAAGCACCCAGATCGCCGCACGCCTCGGCGTCCATCCGGCCAACCTGACCCGGCACATCCGGGTGCTCGAGGAGGCCGGCCTCGTGGCCCTCGTCGAGAAGCGGGACACCGGCCGGAACCTCGAGAAGTACTACGCGGCAACAGCGCGCCGCTTCCGTGTCGCTCCTGAGACGAGCACCCTGACCGCGCCTCACAAGATCGCGCTGACCTTCGCCCGCAGCGAGCTCTCTGCCGCTCTCGTTCGCCTGCCCGACGAGACAACCGACCCCGTCACCGCGCTCGTGCTCCGGGCGAACGTCACACCTGAGATGGCGAAGGTGTTCGTCGAGGAGCTGGCCGGGCTCGCCGAACGGTTCTCTGCCGCCGACCGGGGCGATGGGCAGGCCTATCAGCTTGTTCTCGCAATGTACCCCGGCGCCGTGGACACGAACGACGAGCGACAGCAGATCCGGCTGGCGGCAAGGATGGAGACGCAACGATGACCACGGTCCGAGGGGTAGCCGACGCACTCACCAGGTTGGCACAGACCGCCACGCACCCGGGGAACCGGCGTCCGCGTGGCTCCGCAGATGCCCGGCCGGCCTGGGACGCCTGGCACGCCGGCGATTTCGCGATCGCGCGCGAGCACGCGGCCGCCCTCGTCGGCGCGGGGCTGGCCGTCGACGAAGCCCGGCACGCGGCCGCCTTTGTCGCCTGTCTCCTCGGCGAGTACGACGAGGCGATCGCGACCCACCAGTTGATCGACCCCCGGTACCGCCGCCTCGCCGAGCTCGACGAACCGATCATGTGGGCCCATGTCCACCGCGATGACATCGCGGGCGCTCTCGCCTTCGCCGAACGACGCGGTCTTGATCGACGTGGCGTGATCACACAGCGCCTGCGCCTGGCGCTGGACAGCCCACTTGCCGTCGAGCTTGAGGGGCTCGCCGACCTCCCGTTCACCGATGACGCGCTCACCCCGCTCATGCCGGGCTTCACCGCGCGCCTGAACGGCCGGCCAACCGTGGCCCGCCTCGACACGGGAGGGTCCTACATCCACATGACGGCGGAGGCCGCGGACGCCTTCGGGGTCAAGGCGGCGATCGCGGAGCGCGAGTTCGCCGCGCTCGGCTGGCACACGGTTCGCCACGGGTTCGCGGACCTGGAACTCGGGCCGATCCACCTCCGCAATGCCCCCGTCGCGGTCCACGAGGGTGTGCTCCCGACCGGACCGATTGCCGAGGCGTTCGGCATCGAGCTGGGGCCCATCATCGGCACGAACGTCCTGGAGCGGTTCCTGGCAACGGTCGACGCGCCCGGTCAGCGGCTCCTGTTGTCGCGGCGCGGCGACACGGAGGCCCGCACCGCCCACCTCGCCCGCCTTGATGCCGCGCAGCTCGAGGCGCCGTTCGCCCTGTGGAGCGATCACCTGATGATCGCGCGCGGCCGGGTGGGTGGCCTGACCGACGCCAACCTGTTCGTCGACTCCGGACTGGTCGCGTTCACCGCCGAGCAGGGACAGGCGGCACTCCTCGCCTCCCGAGGTACGCTGTCATCCTGGGGAGTGGCCCTGCCAGCAGACGGTCGCTTCGCGGAGCTGCCGGGCCCTCTCGCTATCGGGCCGGTGGCACGGGACGGGCTAACCGCCTACCCGATCCCCGACCCCACGTGGCGCGACTTCGGCGACTGGGGCGGGATCCGCGTGGACGCCCTCGTCTCCTGGGGATTCCTCCGGCACTTCTCGTGGACGATCGACTTCGACCGTCGGCACTACCTGTTCGGTGAGGCGCCTGGCCAACCGGCGTGATCGCACGTCCTCACATGCACGCAGTATCGTGGCACGGCAAGTGCACCCCGCCCTGCCGCCGCTAGGGTCTGTTCAGCCAGTCAGGAGGGTCAGATGGCCAGAGTTCTCGGGATCGGCGGCGTCTTCTTCAAGTCGAAAGACCCGGGCGCGCTCACCAACTGGTACCGCGACGTCATTGGCCTCGAGGTGCAGGACTGGGGCGGCATTCTCTTTACGCCCGAGGCGATGGCGGCGCATCCGGGTGCTGGCACCGTGTTCAGCCCGTTCGAGGCCGACACAACCTACTTCGCGCCCTCGACCAAGGATTTCATGATCAATCTCGCGGTCGACGATCTCGACGGCATCCTGGCGAGTTGCACAAAGCACGGCGTCGAGGCGAACGTCCTCCCCGACGAACCCAATGGCCGCTTCGCTCACATCCTCGACCCGGAGGGGACGAAGATCGAGCTGTGGCAGCCGAAGCCGATGCCGGTCTGACCGGCCCGGCCTCACCAGAACATCCCTGCCGGTTTGTCGGAGATGACGGCCATCGCCGTCGAGGGGGTACTCGACCTGGGCTGTCCGTCGGCCGTCGCGTCCAGTCATCGCTCGGCATCCCGCAACCGCTCCTCGACGCCCGCGACGTTGCCTCCCTCCAAGAGGGTCGCGGCATAGGCAACGCTCAGCACGGGCCTGGCGCGGATCAGCTCGTCGAGAAGCGCCTCGAGCCACCGGCGCACGGTGGCTGCCTGGTCGTTCTGGCCCATCGCCGGCCAAGCGGCCTCCACCAGGTCCGCTGCCCGCCAGGCGTCCCCGCCTGCCATCGCGTGGCGTATCGCCTCGGCGCGATCGCCGTGCGCCTCGTGCCACTCGCACGCCCGCCGGTGGAGCTCGAGTGTCAGCTCGGAGCCCCTGACGTGGAGCCGCGTTGGACCGGGATCGTCGCCGGTCGGGACCGCGGCAGGGCGGATCGCCGCCTCGAGCCAGCGGCGAGCGGCGGGCGGGTGGTCCGCCGGGGTCGGTCGGTGTCCGCCTCGAGAGTCGTCCTCGGATTGGACCGCCGGCGTGAGGGGAGCCCGCAGCGGGCATTCATCGGTGGCTCGCCGTTGGGCTGTCCAGCTCCGCCCCTGACCGGACCGATGTCACGGCCGCGACGATGGCGTCGCTCGCCAAGCTGGCGCCATGCACGCTCTCGATCAGCCCGTCGTGCGTGATGTCCTCGAAGACGCGGTGCGAGACGTTCGTGGACAGGGTGGCCATGCGGTTCTGCTGATCGAGCCAGCCAGCCGCCGATTCGGCCATCGCCGTCACCACGACGAGCGGCCGGTCGCCCAGGTTCGGGAGTGCACCAGCCGCGTCGAGGATGCCATCGAGCCGCGAGAACTCCTCGCCGAAGCTTGACGCGGCCCGCGGGGTGGCCTCGAAGGCGCGCCGGCGCGCAGTGACGTCCGCCGGCAGGTCGTTCGACGCGACCGAAGCCATGAGTCGGGCGACGCCGACGCGTGCGAGGCCAGGCAACACCCCCGAGAGGGCGCTGATCGGGTTCTCGGAGGACTGGGCGGCGGACTGCACGGGCATCACGTGTGGCGACTGCGCGTCGAGCAGCACGACTCCGACAACCTCGCTGGGGTACGCGGCCGCGAAGAAACGCACGTACACCCCGCCAGAGGAATGGCCGGCGAGGATGTAGGGACCGTGGTTGCCCGACGCTGCCAGGAGCGCGTGCAGATCGCGGGCGATGGCCATGCCGTCCTGCGGGCCGGTCGCGGGCTCGCTCCGGCCGTGGCCGGCCCGATCGTAGGCGCACACCCGCGTGGTCGTTGCGACCGCAGGGGCGATGAGCGCGAAGTAGTCCGAACCCTGCCCGAGGCCGCCCTCGAGGACGACGGTCGGGCTCCCCGTGCCGCTGCATGCGATGAACAGCTTGTGGCCGCCGACGTCGACGAGCTCGCCGCCGCCCGCTGACCGCCCACCGTCGGTCGCCTCCATGACCGTCTCGATTGCACCGCCCACGGCGAACAGGGCGAGGACCCCGACGACGGGATAGAGGAGCCAGCGCGATCCTCCCTGGACCTCGCGACGGACGCGCAGGATCAGCCAGATTGCCAGGACGAGGATCGGCACGGGCCAGACCCACGCGAGCTGGTCCATCACAACGGCGCCGGGCGCGAGTGCGATGAGCGCGATTCCCGTCACACCGAGGATGCCCGCAGGCACGAGTGCCCAGCGCTGGGGCTGGTTCGTGAACCGGATGGACAGGAGGGCGATCAGCGCCCATCCGACGCCCCAGCCGAGCAGGGCCGCACCTGTCATGCGGCTCTCGCCGCCACCGGATGCGGGCCCGAGCGCGAGGACGACCGGGAGCAGGAAGCCGAGGACGAGGGACGTGGCGACGACGAGCGGGAGGCGGCGCGACGGCGTCCGTCGCGCGTTCTGTGTGGTCATGCGATGACGGCTCCAGCGGCGCGAGGCTCGAGCACGACCACCGCGGTCTGTCCCGAGCGCATCGCCGCCCAGGCGTCGTAGTCGGGGCTGAACTCGCCCCACCGTGCCCAGAGCCGGTCGCGCTCCTCACCTTGCGCGGCACGACCGCGGACGGCCCGGACCCCATCCTTCAGCTCGACAGTCGTGTTCGGCTGCGCCTGGAGGTTCAGCCACCATGCAGGCTCGGCCTCGGCCCAGCCATTCATGGCCAGCGTGACCAGGTTGGGGCCGTCCTCGTAGTAGCCCACGATCGCGACCCGGGGCTGGCCCGAACGCCGCCCGACCGTGGTCAGGCGCAGCATCCCGAATGCCTTGCCGGGTGGCCGGAGGCCGATGCGGCCCCCGGTGAACCGGAGGAGGGCTCGGTGCAGGACCCACGCGCTGCGAACGAACATGCGGGGAGGGACCGTGGCCGTCCGCTCCTGCTTGCCGGTCATGCTGCGCCTGCCTGGGGCGCGACGATTGGTCGTGAAGGCGGTGTCGCTGCCAGCCCGGCGGCACTGGCCGCCGCGCCGGCGGCAGCCACCACGATCGGGGCCGTCCGCTGGAAGCCCTTGAAGGTGAGCCACAGGCCCAGGAACGCCTCCCAGATGATCTCCGGAATCGTGGCGATGCCCTGCACTGCGCCGCCCTGCGGGATGACACCCAGGAGCACGAGGGCCCCCGAGGTGGCGAGCATCGCGCCGCCCACGACGCCGACCAGGGCCATGCGCCGACCCACCAGGCCGGACTTGTACATCAGCCAGCCCAGGATCAACCCGGTCCCGATGCCGTCGGCGAAGCCCGGGCCGAGCAGGAACGTCCAGTTGTGCATGCCGACGAGCGACTTGCCGATCGGGACGAGCGATGCCGCGTTGGCGCTCGTGGTCTGCCCCTGCAGGGTCGCGACCGTCAGCAGGCTGAGCAGCCCGACGGCGATGAAGCCGCACTCGACCAGGCGGGCCGTGACGTATCCGAGGGCGAGGCCCTCGTTCTGCCGCTTGAGCAGCGGGAAGAGCACGACGGCGCAGCCGATGTTGGTAATGATCAGGAGCAGCTCGAGGAACGCCCCCAGGAACACGCCGGTGGTGGGGTCGGTACCGACGACGAAGAGGGGATCGGTCAGCACGGGTCCGTAGGCGAACACCGCTGCGATCGAGGTAATGAATGTGATGATGAACAGCACGCCCACGACGAGCGCGGTCTTGCGCATCGAGTCCATCGGAGTTCGAATTGTCGTAGACGCCCCGGGCGTAGGTGTCATGTTCGTTTCCCTTTCGTGAGTTGACCAGCTGCCCAAGTTGTTAGCGGTCATGGGCTCGAACAGGAGAGCCCGGCTACTAGTTGCCGCTGATCGAGCCGACAACGACGGCGCCGGGGCCCAGATTGATCAGCGCGACGAGCCCGTCAGCCGCGGCTGACTCGATTGCTTCGGCTGACGTCAGAGAGTGGCCGTTGATCGTCGCCGCGAAGGGGAGCGGGTCCGGACCACCGACGGACGTCCACGACGGCACGCACACGCCACTGACGATGCCCGCACCACTGCACAGGACGAAGTAGCCCTGCAGCTGGACGCTGTAGCTGCCGTGGTTCTGGGCGGGAACGTCACGGACGACGTGGTCGTGCGCGAAGGTGTTGGGCGGTGCGCCCTGGGGCGCGTCGGTCTGGGGCCCGACCACGTAGAACGCGTCGAGTGGCTGCGGTGCCGCGCCTTTGAAGCTGGTATTGGAGAACGTCATCCGGTACTGCGAACCGCCCGCCCAGACGAGCTCGTAGCACCCGGCGCGGCCCGACTGGGCGCCCGTCGGGATATCGACGCAGTTGCGCAATCCCGCGGCGGCGACCGGCGGTGCGGTGGCGCCGCCGAGCGTGAGGCCGACGACGGCCATCGTGGCGATCGACAGACGGATGGCGGATCGGAAGCTTCTCGTGATCATCGGGTGGATCTCCTTGGGCGTCTCGGACTTTGGCTGGGCGACCGATCGACGACATCGACGCTCCGGTGCTGGTCCGATGCATTGCCGCGTCGGCCATCCCGTCTCTCTGTCAAGTGCACTATGTACTCTAATTCGTGAACACTGTTTACCGTAGTCTGCACAGCGTACACTGGTCAAGCTTGGTCTTCCGGCCGGGCAGCCGGAAGTGATACTGGGCGGGCGGCCCGCGGCCGCCTAACGAGAGGAGGACGTGACGCGATGGCCGCTGACTCGTTAGGGGAGGCGACGCCGCGCCGGCGGCTGAGCCGAAGGCGGGTCCTGGAAACCGCCATCAGCCGCGCGGATCAGGGCGGGCTGGACGCGCTCACGATGCGCACCCTGGCCGAGGAGCTCGGCGTCGTCCCGGCGGCGCTCTACCGCCACGTCACCAACAAGGACGACCTGATCGATGCAATGGTCGACCTTGTCTTCGCCGAGATCCGACTGCCCTCGGGCGGCGCGGACTGGGCGACCGCGATGCGCCGGAGAGCGATCTCGGTGCTCGAAGCCCTGACCAGACACCGATGGGCGATCGGTCTGATGGAGTCCCGTCGCAACCCGGGCCCGGCGAACCTGCGACACCACGACGCCGTCCTCGGAAAGCTCAGGTCGGCGGGATTCAGTGTCGCGATGGCTGGCCGCGCCTACTCGCTGCTGGACAGCTATGTCTACGGGTTCGCGCTGACGAAAGTGGCGCTTCCACCCGACCCTTCGGGCGACCCAACTGAGCGCGCGCGGGCTATGCTCGAGCAGCTCTCATCCAACGAATTCCCGAACCTCGTGGAACTCATGACCGAGCATGTCGCGCAGCAGGGCGACGACTACGGGGACGAGTTCGGGTACGGTCTCGAGATCGTCCTCGAAGGCATCGAGCGCGCCCGGCGACAACCCCGACCTCAGCTCGGTTCTAGCCCCGACACGACGAGCCAGCCGGATGCTCGTCCGACGTAGATCAGCTGCTCGGTTGTGAGACCAGAGCGAGCCCGCAGGTCGGCGAGGTGGCGCTTCGCCGTGCTCGGCCGGACCCCGACTCGTGCAGCCGCGTCCGGAATCGACCCGCCAGCGGCGACGAACGCCGCGAGCACGTCGACCTCGCGGGCGGTCGGCGTCCGCGGCAGGGTGCCGCGCAGGTACCCGTCCCTCATTCCGCGACGGTCGACACCGGGCTCACCCGGCTGCGGGGGATGAGCCCGAGGATCACCGCGGTGACGGCGAGGATCGCGCCGATCTGGTCGGGTGCGAGGTTGAGCCCGAACGCCACGACCAG
>Ga0210334_10234531_pt1 | contig 15646 bp, 12 predicted proteins | sample S306metaT_FD_164440 | JGI IMG/M metagenome (GOLD analysis project Ga0210334, IMG submission 164440) | Metatranscriptome of estuarine sediment microbial communities from the Columbia River estuary, Oregon, United States - S.306 (Metagenome... | ecosystem: Environmental > Aquatic > Marine >... | reverse complement strand
TGGGCGATGCGGACGTGGGGCAGACGATCCGCGTGCGGGTGACGTACACGGATGGGCAGGGCACGGCGGAGAGCGTGACGAGCGCGGCGACGGCGGCGGTGGGGAACGTGAACGATGCGCCGGTCCTGGCTGCGAACACCGGTTCCACGGTTTCACAAGGTGGGACGGATATCATTACAACTGCGGAACTCCGGGTCGCCGATCTGGACAACGTACCAGCGCAACTGGTCTATACGGTGACCGTCGGGCCGGTCAACGGACAACTTGAGTTGACGACTGCGCCAGGGGTAGCGATCAATAGTTTCACACAAGCTCAGATCAATGCGGGACTGGTGGTATATGTGCACAATGGGTCGTTGACAGGAAGCGACAACTTTACCTTCACTGTGAGTGATGGGGCAGGGGGGAGCATTGGGGCCACTGTATTCGGAATCACGGTGACGCCGGCGAATAGTATTCCGACTCTCACCACAAATACGGGCTCGACGGTCATTCAAGGATTAACCGATCTCATTACCTCGGGCGAATTACGGGTCGCGGATCTAGACAACTCACCGGGCCAACTGGTTTACACGGTGACAACCCCGCCTCTGAAAGGCCATCTTGAGCTGACAACAGCCCCTGGTGTGGCCGTCATGAGCTTCACGCAAGCGGACATCAATGCGGGCCGGCTGGTGTTTGTTCATAGTGGCGCGGTCGGTGCAACCGACAGCTTCACCTTCACCGTCAGCGATGGTGCGGGGGGGGCAATTGGCGCAACGACGTTCACCTTCTCCGTGTCTCCATTCGCTCCGCCCCCGCCACTGCCGCCAGCACCACCGTCATCGCCCCTGCCACTGCCGCCAGGTTCAGGCCCAGGGTCTGGTTCGACCTCAGGCTCCGCTCCAGGGCTGATTGCCAGTGGGGGGGCGCCGCTGGTCTTGCAGCCGCCCCCGATTTTACAGCCGCCCCCGGTCTTACAGTTGCCCCAGGTCTCGGTTCAAGTGGATGGCCGAATCGATGAAGCGGTGAAGAATGTGGCTATGCCAAGCCGAATGTTCGCCAGAGCGGAACAGCCTGACGTCGTGCTTCAGGAGATGAGGCCTCTCTGGGTGGAGCCGCTTGCTCTACCGGTCAAGAAGATGTTGGCCATCGGCCACAAGCTTGCCGAAAGCTTGGATCGGCTGGCGCACAATCTTGACCGGGCGATAGAGGAACGCGAACAGAAGGCACATTGGATCGGTCGAGTGGCTTCGTTCTCCGGGATCGTTCTGTCTGCGGGATTCGCCGCGTGGCTCCTGCGCGGCGGAGCGTTGATCGCGAGTTTTCTCGTCTCGATGCCGGCGTGGCGCCATTTCGATCCGCTCCCAGTGTTAGGGGCGAAGGACCGAGACCGGCAAAAGCGCGATCGTGAGGCTCACGAGGACTATGAGCGGGAGAATGAGCAGTACCGTGGGCTTGATCGGGTGTTGAAGGCCTCGACAAAGCCGGTCAAACAGCAGGAGAAGGGTCGCATTCAGGGACCACGGTCGTAAGGGGCCCGCTGTTCATGCTCTAAGGAGAGCAAAGAAATTCCACGTCGGTTGCTGATCGATGACCCTGCCAAAAAGAAGAAATTACTACGGGAGGCGGCGCGCCCTTGCTAAATTAGTTTTTGAGAATCCAAGACTTGTGGCCTCACTGTGAGGCTATGATCACGAGGGCGCAACCCTTCTCTCCATCTCGACCTCAGATCGGATGTTGCAGGTTACGGAAAGGCCGACCAACCGGTGAGAGGTAGGCTCAATTAGGAGGTTGAAGCTGTCATGCGAGTAACGCCGGTCTTGCCGATCAGTTTTGGCCTGGTCAGTCTGACGGCAGGCATCATGTTGGTTGGCAATTCGCTCGTCGATCTGGCGCCGAACATGGATCTCCAGATCATTGAGTCACGTCGAAATCTGGCAGAGTCGTTGGCGGTTCAGTACTCGGCGTTGGCTGAGCGTGATCAGATTGAGACGGTCGCATTCGCGATGGAAGTGCTGGCCAAGCGAAACCTGGAGATCTTGTCGCTGGCGCTTCTGAAGAAAAACGGGACGGTCCTGGCACAGGTCGGCAAGCATGCTCAGGTATGGGTCCAGCCCCCGGGTGAAGAGTCTACCTTTGACTTTTTTCAGGTTCCTATTGTTTCTGGTGATCAGCCATGGGGTGTGCTCCAGATCGCGTTTCGTCAGGCCGACGCGTCTTGGCTCCATTGGTTTATCACGGACCCGTGGGTGCGATTCATTGGGTTTGTCAGTGGATCGGGATTCCTCGGCTACTTCTTTTTCATGAAACGCACGCTGCGTCAGCTCGATCCGTCCAGCGTTATTCCGACTCGCGTCAAGGCCGCACTCGATGCGCTTACGCAAGGTGTGGTCATGGTTGACACGCAGGCGCTGATCGTGTTGGCGAACGATGCGTTCAGTCGGGCCGTAGGCCGGCCGGTGGGGTCGTTGGTCGGGTCAGACCTCAGCGCTCTTGCCTGGAAGACTATCGAATCCGCAGGTTATACGAGCTTTGTCTATCCATGGACGGAAGCGATTAGGGCCAAAGAGCATCGAGATAACACTGTCTTGCTGTTTGACTTGCCGGAGAGTGAAACGCGGAAGTTTATCGTGAATGTGGCTCCGATTATGGACGATGGATCCATGGTGAGGGGGGCTCTGGTGTCCTTCCACGATGTTACCGAACTGGATCATGCGAATTCACAGCTCATGGAAGCGAACAGTGAGTTGGAGTCGTCCCGTCTCGAAATTCTGCAGAAGAACCAAGATCTCGAGACAACGAATACGAACCTCCATGTCGAGATGGATCACCGGAAAAAGGCCGAAGCGGAGAAAGACAAACTGTATCAGCAGCTCATGCAGGCATCACGCCAGGCCGGCATGGCGGATGTTGCATCGAGTGTGCTGCATAATGTCGGGAACGTGCTCAACAGCATCAACGTCTCGACGGACGCCTTGCTGAAGACCCTTCAGAAACCGATGGTGGATGACGTCTGCCGCATTGCGTCAATGTTTCATGAACATCAAGATGATCTGCATCAATTTCTGACCGGAGACTCAAAAGGGAGACAAATATCCACCTACTTGACGCTAGTTGCGGAGTCTCTGCGCGGAAGTCACCAAACTATTCAAAGTGAACTCGGCTCTCTCCAGCAGAAGGTCGAGCATGTTAAACATGTGATTTTGTCGCAGCAGGAGATCGCCCGGGCCGGGAGTGTTCGCGAGGCGTCAGCGACAGTGGACCTGATGGAGCAAGCCTTGGTGATGGCGTTGCCGGAACCGGGAAAGTATTGCATCCATGTCTCACGTGAATACAGTCATGTTCCGTTGATCATGACTGATCGGCACCAAGTGCTGCAGATCTTAGTGAATGTGGTCACTAATGCCAAGGAGGCCATGATTGAACGTCCAGCCCATGCGCATCGGCTCTCGGTGCGCGTCGGAGTGGCCGGCGCCCACAAGAATGCCGTGCGGCTCGAAGTGGCCGATACCGGTTGTGGGATCCCAGCCGAAAATCTTCCACGTGTGTTTACACAGGGGTTCACTACGAAAACAGAGGGGCATGGTCTCGGTCTTCATAGCGCCGCGATCTCTGCCAAGAACATGGGCGGGTCCATCCAGATTCATAGCGGGGGCGCAGGATGCGGCGCCACGGTTACGCTCTATCTTCCGTTGAGTCTAGCGGAGGCTGCTGCATGATGAATGAGGAGATGATGGATAATCGTCGAATCATGGTGATTGACGACAATCATTCCATCCACGATGATTTTCGAAAGGTTCTTTGTTCGAATGCCGGGGAGGGGAGTCTCGCCCAAGCGAGGGCGGCGTTGTTCGGCGATGCGCCACGATTCCAGGAGCCCGAACGGTTCGATTTGGATTGTGCTGACCAGGGGCAGGCCGGCGTCTCGTTGGCGCGGAAGGCGCGGAATGACAGCCGGCCTTATGCGGTGGCGTTCGTTGACATGAGGATGCCGCCCGGGTGGGATGGGCTGGAGACCGTCGAACGCCTCTGGAAAGAGGATCCAGAGCTGCAGGTGGTTATCTGCACGGCATATTCCGATCAGCCGTGGGATGAAATCAGACGGCGAGTCGGCCGAAGCGACAACCTGCTCATTCTTCAAAAACCGTTCAGTAGCGTTGAAGTGTTGCAGCTAGCCGGCGCACTCTCCAGAAAGTGGAACCTCGCCCATAAGGTGGACGCACAGCTAAGTGAATTGAATAAGCTTGTAGACGAACGTACGGCGGAACTTCAGCATGCGAACGATCGGCTGACGCATCTCAATCAGTCCTTGGTGCGAACCGTAGCGGACCTCGATGCGGCTCAAACAGAGATTTCTCGGAAAAATGCCGAGTTGGAACAGCTGGTTTCTCGCGATTCCCTGACCGGGTGTCTCAACCGCCGGGCGGTGTATGCGAATCTTGAGACGGCGTTTGCCGAAAATCGTGAGCAGGGCAGCGAGCTCTGCTGCGTGATGGTCGATATCGACCATTTCAAGCGCGTGAACGACCAATTCGGACATATGGTAGGGGATCATGCCATACAAGCGGTTGCCGCCTGTCTGGGTAGCACGATGCGGTTGACGGATATTGTCGGCCGCTATGGAGGAGAGGAATTCTGCTTGGTGTTTCCGCGCACCACGTTGGCTGAAGCTGCCGACATGGCGGAACGCCTTCGAATTCGCATCGCGACAGAAGCGGGGGCGAGGGTGCGGACGTCGATCAGGCTGGCGCTGACGGTAAGCTGTGGAGTTTCGTCGACGAAGCTGGGAGCGTACACGGCGTTAGAGTTAGTCGATCAAGCGGACAAGGCGCTCTACGCCGCCAAGGAGTCCGGGCGGAATTGCGTTATGGCACTCGATACGATCATTGCCGGGGCAAACGGATTCGATCTGGTCGAGCCGCCGGTCAGGCGCATTACTCCGCGGCCGCCGATCCCGGCAGATTCCCTGTAGCCGAGGTCTCCTGCGTCGCACGCTAGCCCCTGGGTGCTTCCTGCCGACCGCTGCCGGAGTGCTTGTTTCGCACACCCAACTGGATTGTTCCAATTGCGATCGTGGGCGCGCGCAGAATCCTAGCCCGGATTATTCATGACTCTTCTGCTGCAATCGCCGATCCGCTGTTCCGACAAGCTTGGCCGTGGGCTTCGCGCGGCCAGCCGGCGGGCTCGCCCCTCGGACCTTCGACGTACTGCATGAGTACGCCTCAGGCCCTCCGGGCTCCGCGCGCCGGTCTCACGACGCGGCTTGGCGATTTGGTCCCTCGGCCCCTCGGCATCGCTCGGGGTCGAGCCTGAGCGGGGCCGAAGGCTCGACTGTGCTCGGGACCCTGAGCTTGTCGAATGGGCCACGAACACTCATGAATAATGCGGGCTAAGCTCTGAAGGGAGTGAGGAAGAGGGGTTGCACTTGAGGTCTTGGCGCAAGCAGAGTACATAAGGAGCGAAAGCATGGCCGGCGATGCAGAGTGAGGAAGCGACAGTTCCTGGCATGAGGATTGGGGGGTAATGCGCCACATCAGTCATTTTCAGTCGTCGTTTGGCAGCAGAGTGGTCGTGGCGCTGATGGGGCTGGGGCTCGTTGGGTTCGTCGTGTTCCACATGCTCGGCAACCTGCAAGTGTTTGAAGGGCCCGAAGCGCTCAATAGCTACGCCGCTACGTTGCGCGACATGCCAATCTTGTTGTGGGCCGCGCGGATTGGGCTGCTCGGCGTTGTGATTGTCCACATCACCTTGGCGATCCGGTTGGCCTTGCGCAACCGCCGCGCCCGCCCGGTGGCTTACGCCGTCCGCGAATATCGGCGCGCGTCCTTGGCCTCGCGCACGATGGCGCTCACCGGCAGCGTGCTGGTGCTGTTTATCGTCTTTCATCTGTTGCATCTGACGGCGGGCATCGCGGATCCGTCCGTTCACAATCGGTTGGATGCGGCCGGCCGCCTCGATGTCTATGGCAAGGTCGTCCATGCTTTCCAGAACCCGCTCTACGTGGCGCTGTATCTCGTCGGGCAACTCGCGCTGGGCGTGCACCTGAGTCATGCGGTGTCCGGCAGCTTGCAGACGCTGGGGATCGAGCATGCGGCATTCAACCGCCTGTTCAAAAGGGCTGGGCTGGCGGTGGGGCTGTTCGTGGTGCTCGGCAATCTGGCGATCATCTTCGCCATCTTTTTTGGAATTGTAGGCGCGTGATGATACTCAATGCGAAGATTCCATCCGGGCCGCTGGAGACTAAATGGGACCGGCGCCGGTTCAGCGAGAAGCTTGTGAGCCCCGCCAACAAGCGGCGGATCAAAATCATCGTCGTCGGCACAGGTTTGGCCGGCGCCAGTGCGGCGTCCACGCTGGGCCAGCTCGGCTATGACGTGGAGTGCTTCTGTTTCCAGGACAGCCCTCGGCGCGCCCACAGTATTGCGGCGCAGGGGGGGATCAATGCGGCGAAGAATTATCAGGACGATGGGGACAGCGTCGCGCGGCTTTTCTACGATACGATCAAAGGCGGGGACTTCCGTTCACGCGAGGCGAACGTCTATCGACTCGCGCAGGTCAGCACGCAGATTATCGATCAATGTGTGGCGCTCGGCGTCCCTTTTGCCAGGGAATACGGCGGCCAGCTCGCCAACCGTTCGTTCGGCGGCGTGCAGGTGTCGCGGACGTTTTATTGCCGGGGCCAGACGGGGCAACAGCTGCTCTTGGGCGCCTACTCCGCGCTCTGCTGGCAAATCGAGCGCGGCCGGGTGACCATGCGTCCGCGCACTGACATGCTCGATCTGATTGTCGACGACGGGCATGCGCGAGGGATTGTGGTCCGCGATTTGGTTACAGGGCGGATCTCAGCCCATACGGCGCACGCCGTCGTGTTGGCCACCGGCGGGTACAGCAATGTCTATTATTTGTCCACGAACGCGAGCGGCAGCAACGTGACCGCGACGTACCGTGCATGGAAACAAGGGGCCGCCTTCGCCAATCCCTGCTTCACGCAGATCCACCCCACGGCGATCCCGCCGGCTGAAACACATCAAGCCAAACTGACCCTGATGTCCGAATCGCTCCGCAACGACGGGCGGCTTTGGGTGCCGACCACGCCGTCGGACAGTCGGTCTCCGGGCGCCATCCCCCCTTCTGAACGGGACTACTTCCTAGAACGCCGCTACCCGCGTTTCGGGAACTTGGTGCCTCGAGACGTCGCTTCTCGCGCCGTCAAAGCGCTGTGCGATGAAGGTCGGGGGGTCGGACCGGTCGGCCAGGGGGTCTATTTGGATTTTAGCGATGTGATTGAGCAGCAAGGCCCCGATGTTGTGCGCGAGCGGTACGGCAATTTGTTCGATATGTACCGGCGAATCACTGGGGAAGATGCCTACCAGACACCTATGCGTATTTATCCGGCGCCGCACTATACGATGGGAGGGCTCTGGGTCGATTACAATCTGATGAGCACCATTTCCGGCCTCTTTGTCATCGGCGAGGCGAATTTCGCCGATCACGGCGCGAACCGATTGGGCGCCAGTTCGCTGATGCAAGGACTTGCCGACGGATATTTCATCCTGCCCTATACGATCGGACATTACCTGGCCACGACGAAGACTGAGCTGCTAGCGGAGGATCACAGTGCGTCACGAGCGGCGGTGGAGCGTGCGACGGACAGGTTGAAGAAGCTGCTTCAACCGAGAGGGCATCGAACAGCCGCCTCGTTCCATCGGGAGGTTGGCAGGATGTTGTGGGACTATTGTGGGATGGCGCGCTCTGACGCGGGGCTGAATCAGGCGCTACGGGAGATTCCGGCGTTGCGCGAAGAATTCTGGCGTAATGTGACGATCCCTGGGTCTGGAGACGCCTTCAATCAAGAGCTGGAGTATGCGGGGCGGGTGGCGGACTTTCTCGAGTTTGCAGAACTGCTCTGCCACGATGCCTTGTATCGAGAGGAGTCGTGCGGGGCGCATTTCCGGGAAGAGCATCAAAGTGCCGATGGTGAGCCACAGCGCGACGATACTCGATTCGCCCACGTCGCCGCATGGGAATATCGAGAGGGTGGCCCGCCCATTCCACACAAGGAACCGCTCACCTTTGAGTTCGTACAGCCGACGACGAGAAGTTACCAGTAGCAGTGAAGGGTAAAGGGTGAGGGGTTAGGAGTAAGGGGTGGGGGGTGAGCAGAAACGTGTGAGGGGATTTGGAAAGAGGCCGGTGGGGAACGCATGAAATTCACGCTCAAAATATGGCGGCAGCAGGGGCCTGACGAGAAAGGCCGATTTGCGATCTATGAGGCTCACGAGATCGGTCCCGACATGTCGTTTCTGGAAATGCTTGATGTGGTGAATCAGCGCTTAATCCTGGTCGGTGAAGAGCCGGTGGCGTTTGAACATGACTGCCGCGAGGGGATCTGTGGGAGTTGTTCGCTCGTGATCGACGGGGTGCCCCATGGCCCGGAACGAGGGGTCACGACCTGCCAACTGTACATGCGGCAGTTTTCCGATGGAGCTACGATTATCATCGAGCCATGGCGCGCGCGGGCGTTCCCCATTATCAGAGATCTTGTCGTGGACCGGCGGGCGCTGGACCGGGTCATGCAGGCGGGGGGCTACATCTCCGTCAATACAGGCGGGGCGGTGGACGGCAATGTTCTGTTGATCAGCAAGGAGCAGGCCGAGATCTCGATGGATGCCGCCTCCTGCATCGGCTGCGGCGCCTGTGTCGCTGCCTGCAAGAATGCATCGGCCATGCTGTTTGTGGCGGCCAAAGTGTCTCATTTGGCCGCGCTCCCGCAAGGTAAACCGGAACGGGCTCGTCGTGTCATTGCGATGCTGGCGGCCATGGATCGGGAAGGATTCGGTTCCTGCGGGAATCAATCCGAGTGCGAAGCAGTCTGCCCCAAAAGCATCAGCGTCAGTTTCATTGCTACACTTCATCGAGAGTATCTCCGTGCCGGGGTTGTTGAGTCCGGTCTGCTGACAGAACCGGACTCGACCGAGCAGGAGCCTAGCTAGCCCGCATTATTCATGACTCTTCTGCTGCAATCGCCGATCCGCTGTTGCGACAAGCCTGCGGCCGGCGGGCTCGCCCTTCGGACCTTCGACGTACTGCACGAGTACGCCTCAGGCCCTCTGGACTCCGCGCGCCGGTCTCACGACGCGGCTTGGCGATTTCGCAACGAACTCTCATGAATAATGCGGGCTAGTTCTCGGCGAAGGTCCTGCCTCAACGCGCTCCCGTCGGCGACCGACAGCGGTCGCGTGACATAGCAATCAGCTTGACTGTGAGCAAAAGCCTTCTATAGTGCAGACTGGGGCGAGTGCAGGATGGTGGAGGCTGGGCTTTATGAGCCGTCAGGTAATCTGTCCAGAGTGCCGGCAGGGCGGTGCGCTTCGTTCACAGCCGCAGTCACCGCGCGAACATGTGGCGTCGTGGGTGTGGATCGTTCCGTTCCACTGTCAGCACTGTAGTCATCGATTTTTAGCCTGTAGTTTGGGGAAGGGGAGTTCCGATCGTCTCATCGAGCGCCGGGAACATCTCCGCATTCCGGTGCGGCTGTGTCTGTCGTTTTCAGGTGGGAAAATGCGAGGCGAAGGCATTGTGATGGGGCTGTCTCTGGGCGGATGCATCGTCAAAAGCGATACGACCGTGCATGTCGACGACATTTTTTACCTGGAAATTGCCGCTGCAGAAGATGAATCCCCGATCGAAGTGGCGGCGATGGTCCGCTCGATCAGCGCACGCGGCATCGCGTTCAAGTTCCTCCGGAAGGCTCAGCAAAACAAACGGCTCCTGTCGTTCATCCAGTCCCATGCAGGTTCCAGCTCGTCCGTTCTTTCCAAAGCTGTTGAGACAACAGCGACTGTCGCGCTCAGCCGAGATAAGGGCATTCCCAGCGAGTAGCGGACTACCCACAGTATTCATGATTCATGAGCACTTCTACTGCAACCGCCGATATGCCGCTGCGACAAGCCGGCCTATGCCTTGCGGCAGGTCGGCGGGCAGGCTCGCCCCTCACAGCCTCAACAGATTGTGTCAAGTCTGCCTCGGCTTCTCGGGGCTCCGCGCTCTCGTCTCGCGTGGCGTCTTGGCGGTTTCGTCATGAACAGTCATGAATAATGTGGGCTAAAGAGGCATTTCCCAGGCAGATGGGAGCGGATAGTCCGTCACCAATCGGTCATGTTCGGCGAGATTGTAGGCTTCGATGGTCAGATCGCTTCGGTGCAGTGGCTCTGCGCATAGGGGGGAACAGAGGAAATCAATGAGGGCTTGGGCGTTCTCTTCGGTGGAAAATCGGCAGAGGCCGTGCTCAGGCATGTTGGACGAAGGGTGCCAGAAGGCAAGGTCGATCGCGCTCCCCTGATAGACCCCAAGCCTGTGATGCCGCACTTGAAACCCACCTGGCAGGTGGGACGATCGTTCAAGAGACACGCGATCCCCTCTCGCAGCCACCTGTGAAGAAAAGCGCCTCATGATACCATGAGCGGCGGGTCTGGACCTACCCGCGCAAGCCAGACTGGTCGGTCTAAACTCCTTACAACTTCTGCTTGTTTGAGCGATGTTCAACTTTCTTTTCATCGGCATCTGTCTTCAGCAGGTACGCGCGCTCAATAAATGTCCGGCAGAGACCGATAGAGGAAGGACGCAATGCTGACGAGTGCGCACAATCATATTATTTGGCGGACAGGGAGGCCATTGTATTGAGGCAAGGCTTTATCCGGTGAGACCGTCTAGCCGGTCGTCCATCAAACAAGTCGAGGAGTAATGCAGGCTGGCGGACTCGCGCGCGGCATACTGTCGGATCGGCGACGTTAGTTCCGTCCGCCCTTCTTCAGTAAATCCTGGAACTCCTCCGGGATGGGCATGGGGGTAAACGGCGGCACATGCGCGCCGCCGGTATTGCCCACCGGAACCCAGAGCCATGTGAAGAGCAAGGATCCCAGAATCCTTGCAATTTGGCCGGTGATCTCCGTGAAGTCCCGGCGTTTCCAACCAACCTTCAGCATCCACCAGTGGGCTTTGGCGTGTGGAATGGTGAACGATTGGCCGAGGATATGCGCGCGCTCGAGGTGGAAGAACGCCTTATCGAGATGATGGCTTCGGTACCGTTCGATCGCCGCAGTCATCTCTCGCTCGTAGGCTTGTCGAAGCGCAACGTGCATGCTCTTGTCCTGGAGTCGTATGGCCCTGCTCGGCAACCCCGCTTCTTTGCGTCGCGACGGGCCCGGCGTTCCTAATTTGGCGACTGGCATGGTAGCATGTTCTCCGAGCAGAAATTGCCCCGATGATTGTCGCGCGATCCGGACTGGCCCTTGCCTTGTCGGCAGTAACCGTCTCGCTGACCCTTGGATGTCTGTAATCAGGGAATCTCCGGTTCGATAGACGGCTTGCCGGCGTTCCGCTAGAATCCTGATCCATGTCCGATCCCATCACCCCGACTGTCCCACCACCGGCTCGGCAGGACGAGACTCGCTCGGTCGTAAAAGCGGCCGGGATGATCGGCGTGGCCACATTTTCCAGCCGGATTCTCGGTTTTGTCCGCGACATGGTGCTCGCGCGCCTGTTCGGCGCGACGCCGGCCGCGGACGCATTCTTTGTCGCCTTTCGTATCCCCAGTCTCCTTCGCGAGTTGTTTGCCGAAGGCTCGATGTCGTCGGCCTTCATCCCTGTGTTCACGGAATACCATACCTTGCGTTCCAAGCGCGAAGCCTGGGAATTGGCCAGTGCGGTGTTCACCACGCTATTGACGCTCGTCACGGCCGTAGCCATGTTGGGCATTCTCGTCGCGCCGTGGCTCGTCCAGCTGTTTGCGCCGGGATTTCATGACCGCCCCGATAAACTTGCACTGGCGACATTGCTCACCCGCGTGATGTTCCCGTATCTGCTCTTTATCAGTCTGGCTGCGCTGGCGATGGGTATTCTCAACTCGGTTCGGGCCTTCGCTGCGCCGGCCTTCTCGCCGCTGTTTCTGAATGTCTTTATCATCATCGGCGCCTTGTTTATTTCGCCCCAGCTTCCAGAACCGATTGTCGGTGTGGCGATCGGCGTTGTTGCCGGAGGGGCGGCCCAATTCGCCATGCAGCTACCTAGCCTGAAACTGCGTGGGTTGTTATTCGGGTTTCGTTTCGAGCCGTGTCACCCAGGCCTGCGGCGGATCGGCTGGCTGATGGTGCCGTCACTGCTTGGCCTGTCTGTCACTCAGATCAATCTCACGGTCAGCACAGTGCTGGGATCGTTCTTCGCCGGAGGTCCCACCTACCTATTTTACGGCATGCGGCTGATCCAGTTTCCATTGGGTATTTTCGGCGTGGCCTTGGCGACGGCGATTCTGCCGACCTTGTCGGCACAGGCAGCGCGCGGGGCGATGGCCGAGCTGCGCACGACGCTCGGATTTGGTCTGCGCATGATCCTGTTCATCATTGTGCCGGCGATGGTGGGGCTGATTCTGCTGCGCACCCCGATCGTGCAGCTCTTCTTCGAACACGGTTCCTTTACTGCGAAGGATACGGCGGAGACTGCCCTGACGGTCCTCTGTTATGCGGTCGGGTTGTGGGCGTTCGGAGGGGTCAGGATCATTGTCGCGGCGTTCTACTCCCTCCAAGACACCAAGACGCCGGCTATTTCGGCGGCGATTGCGGTGGCGGCTAACATTCTCTTCTCACTGGCGCTGATGTCCTCTCTGGGGGCGGCAGGGCTGGCCCTTGCGACGGCATTAGCCGCCATGGTGAACGGGGGCATCTTGGTGGTGGTGCTCAATCGGCGGCTGGGCGGTGTCGAATGGCGGAGCGTGGGCCGATCGTTTCTGCGAGTGGTCGTGGCGTGCGCGCCGATGGCTATTGCCTGCTGGTGGGTGGCCGGAGCGCAGATGTGGACGCATCCCGACGATTGGATCGCGAAATCGGTGATGCTCATCGTGACGATTGGGTTGAGTGTCTGCGGCTATCTCGGAGTCCATGCGCTGCTGCGGTCCGATGAACTTGACGTGCTGTGGGGCATGGTGCGGAGAAAACTTGGACGGCTGGCTGGCCAATAGGAGATGCATGAGGCGCGCAATGATCTTTAAATCGCCCTGGGGCTGGGTTGGAATTTCAGAGACAGCCAAAGGGATCGATGCGATCGCGTTACCCAAGGGGTCGAAACGGGCCATCGAGTCCGGTCTCCGTGAGATGACAGCAGGGCCGTTTGAATCAGGAGAATCTGCGCGATTGGAAGCGGCTCGGCGCCAGGTACTCGAATACCTTGCCGGAGCGAGGAACACGTTTGAGGTGCCGATCGATCTTTCGCGAGGCACACCGTTTCAGCGGCAAGTGTGGCGGGTGCTCCAGCGGGTGCCCTACGGCAAGCTTCGTTCGTACCAATGGATTGCGGCCCGCGTAGGCGGACGGCACTATGCTCGGGCGGTCGGCAACGCGGTCGGCGCCAATCCGTTGCCGATCGTGGTGCCATGTCATCGCATCGTCGCGCAGGATGCCTCACTGGGCGGATTTTCCTGTGGTTTGCCCATGAAACGAAAATTGCTGACACTTGAGGGAACGTTGTCCATGCTGAGGAGCAAATAGCCTAATGGGCTATCCGAGATCATTCATGAGCGCTTCTGCTGCAATTGTCGTCGGACGTATCTCGTGAAGCGTATCTTGCAAACAAAGGGGAGATACCCTCTCTCCGTCCCGCGCTTCACGCTTCACGAAATACGCTTCACGCGAATAGTCCTCCAGGTGATTTTGCGACAAATTGTCATGAATAATGTCCGCTAGAGGATTCGGATGAGAGCCGTACTCCAGCGGGTCACCAGTGCGTCGGTTGAGGTCGAGGGTAAGATGGTCGGCCAGATCCGGCTTGGCTTGCTTGTGCTGTTAGGTGTGGCGAAAGGCGACAGCGAGGCTGATGGGCGGTATCTCGCAGAAAAGATCAGAACTCTGCGGGTGTTTTCCGATGAGCAAGGGAAAATGAATCGGTCGCTCGTTGATGTGGGTGGGGAGGTATTGCTGGTGTCGCAGTTCACGCTGCTTGGCCGGACGGCGAATGGCCGTCGTCCCAGCTTCGACGAAGCCGCCTCTCCCGACGAAGCCAAGCGGTTGTATGAACTGGTTGCGATGGAACTGCGTGTACAAGGGACGATCGTCGAAACCGGAGTCTTTGCCGCGCATATGCAGGTGGCGTTGTTGAATGATGGGCCGGTGACGTTCGTAGTGGACAGCCGGGAGGGCCGCTTCTGATCGGCTTCGGTCAAACCTTCGGCAGAAGAGCCGATAAGGCCGAGACAGGATTAGCATATCGCAGCGAGTCTGCTATACTTTACCGTACGGCAGTCTGAAATTTTGTGAGGTGTTGCGATGGGAGCTCAAGTCCCTCCACGGCATCCGTTGCGGCGGTTCTTTGGCGCCCTGACAGAGAAAAGCTTCACTGAGCATCTCGGCTGGCCGGACCTGAATGTGACCGGCTATGTCTCCGATCTCCTTGTCGAGTTTACCCACACTGACCACCTGTACAAGATTAGAAATCAGCAAGGTCAGCAGGTCGATACCGTCGTCGATCTACTCTTCGAGTCCGAAGTGATGCTTGAGGCGCAGTCCTTGGATCGTGAACGGGATGTGCATCGCCATATCGGAGATTTCACCTTGTTCATGGCCGGGCTGTTTCCGGAATATCTCCGGCGTCTCAAATCGGCCGGGCTGATCTATCACAAGGACTTTCTCGTGGATTATGTGAAGACCGGCAAGCGGTCATACGGCATCGTGGCCAAGATCGGCCGGGACGATGCCGCAGGCGATCCACCGTTGTTTCAAAAGCTGTCCGAGAATTTCGAACTCTGCGTGACCGGTCTTGGTTTCGTCCGATCCGATCTGAACCGCATGCAGAATCCCGCCTATCAGAAGGCTCGGGATCTTCTCTTGAATTGAAACCGGCCAATCCTATCCTCCTTGTCCATGGTGGCGCGGGCCGCCGTTCGATGACCGCCGCTCAGGCAGCCGGCCTGTGCGCCGCCTTGCGCGTCGGTTATCATCTGCTCGATCGGGGAGGCTCCGCGCTCACCGCAGTGGAACACACCATTCGTGTCCTGGAACAGAGCGGGCTGTTCAATGCGGGGACAGGCAGCCGTCTGCAGCTCGATGGTGTCCGCCGGATGGATGCGTCGATTATGGAGGGGGATGGCTTGCGTGCCGGCGCCGTGGCATCCGTCGAAGACATGGTTCATCCAATCACGGCTGCCCGCCTCGTGATGGAAGAAACCGATCATGTGTTGCTTGTGGGGCCTCTGGCGACGAAGTTTGCCGAATATTTCCAGTTGGAACGCCACAAGATTCGAACCCTGCCACGCCGGCTGTCGTATGCCGCGATGTTCAAACGGAAAAGGCCTGCTCGGGATCGGCATGGAACCGTCGGCGCCGTCGCGCTGGATCGATTTGGTACCATCGCAGCCGGCGCCTCGACGGGCGGGATCGATCTCATGCTGCCCGGACGAGTCGGTGACACGCCGATGATCGGCTGCGGAGTGTATGCTGATAATGAGAGTGGAGCGGTGTCGATGACCGGCTTGGGGGAGGGGATTATTCGGATTGCAGTAGCCAAGGAGATCTGCGATCGTCTCGCGCAGGAGGCGACTCCGGCGGCTGCGGCTCGGCAGGTCCTAAGAAAACTGGTGACGAGAGTTCAAGGGGCAGCCGGCACATTGGTTCTGGCTCCG
>Ga0210334_10941822_pt1 | contig 15657 bp, 12 predicted proteins | sample S306metaT_FD_164440 | JGI IMG/M metagenome (GOLD analysis project Ga0210334, IMG submission 164440) | Metatranscriptome of estuarine sediment microbial communities from the Columbia River estuary, Oregon, United States - S.306 (Metagenome... | ecosystem: Environmental > Aquatic > Marine >... | reverse complement strand
GCTCACGTGCGAGCGGAGCCCGGCCGGCGGCGCGGGTAGAGGTAGTCGATGCCTGTCGTCCGCGGCCCGAGCTTGGCGATCGGGGGGACCTGGCGCTTGAACTCGGACGCGGCGACCATCCGCTCGACACGCTCCACGACGGCCGACTCGAAACCGAGGGCGACCAGCTCGTCGCTGCTGCGCCGCTTGTCGACCATCCAGTAGAGCAGTCGGTCGAGGACTGGATAGCTGAAGCCGCCCTCGGCCTCGTCGGTCTGGCCCGGCCACAGGTCGGCAGAGGGGGCCTTGGTGATGATGGTGTCCGGGACTCCGATCGCCGCCGCCAGCTGGCGGACCTGGCTCTTGTACAGGTCGCCGATCGGGTTGAACGCGCAGGCGCTGTCCCCGAAGACCGTCGTGTAGCCGATGAGCGACTCGGTCTTGTTACCGGTGCCGACGACGAGGCCGCCCCAGGTCACGGAGTGGTCGTACAGCACGGCCATCCGCATCCGCGCCGCGAGATTGCCCCGCCGGAGCGGGCTCGCGTCCGCGCCCGCCGGGCCCAGGGTCCCTGGGCTTGCCTCGCTCCCGAAGTAGCCGTCGACGAGTGGGCTGATGTCCACCACGGCCGATGCGCAGCCAAGCTGACGGACGAGTGCCTCGGCATCCGCCCGCGATGCCGGCGCCGATGTCCGGTACGGCATCAGCACGCAGAGCAGGCGTTCGGGGCCGATCGCTTCGGCCACCAGGTACGCCACAAGTCCCGAATCGATGCCACCCGAGAGGCCGAGGAGGGCGCGCTCGAAGCCCGCCTGGCGGAGCTGGCCACGGATGAACTCGGCGATGATCCGGCGGGCGACGTCGGTGTCGATCGCGAGCTCGTCGGGGAGCTCGAAGCGCGCCTCGAGGGGCCGCCCAGCCGTCATCGCTCGGCCTCCCCCGCGGCGGCCGGCGCGACGTTCGGCGCGAGGTCCAGGTCCGGTCCCGCCCCTCCCTCGGCGGTGGCGTCCACAGCCAGCCCTGCCCGCTCGGCCACGATCCGCTCCAGCTCGCGGATGTGGAGCTCGGGCCGCTCGTCACGGAGCAGCGGCAGGGCGATGCGCTCGCGGCGGATGTCGGCCAGGGAGACGTCGACCGTGAACAGCCCCTCGTCGTAGAGCGGCGCGGCGAGGAGCGTGTCGCCGGCCGGTCCGATGACCTCGGAGCCGCCCCAGAACGAGATCGACTCGTCGATGCCGACCCGATTGCAGAACACGACCAGGCTCGTCGTGAGCTGGGCGTAGGTCCGCATCAGGGTGCGCCACGAGGTCGCGGTCCCCAGCCCGACCTCGTTGCGGGCGGCGAGGTCGCGGCCCGGCGAGCTCGAGACGTTGACGAGGATCTGCGCCCCGTCGAGGGCGAGCAGCTGGGGCACCGCCAGGTGCCAGAAGTCCTCGCACACGCCGATGCCGACACCGGCCCCCAGGCGCGACGAGACTGCCCGGACCATGTCGCCGGCCGCAAAGAACCGGCGCTCATCGAACAGCCCGTACGTCGGCAGGAACAGCTTGCGGTGGACGTGTCGGATCGCGCCGTCCTCGACGAGAGCGGCGGCGATGAACAGGCGGTGGTCGGCCGACTCCTCGACGAACGACACGATCGCCGACAGGCCGGCCGTGTCAGCCGCCAAGATCGCGAGTCGGGGATCGTCGAGGCGCATCGCCACCTCGGCCGCCAGATCCTGCAGCAGATAGCCAGTGAGGCCGAGCTCGGGGAACACGACCAGGTCGGCGCCGTCGGCTCGGGCCTCGGCCAGGAGCTCTTGGTGGCGAAGGAGGTTCTCGTCGAGCGACCCGAGCCTGGGGGCGATCTGGGCGAGGGCGATGCGGAGCGGCTGCACGACGCGAGTCTACCCGGCCGCGGGGTCGGTCTCGCCTGCGCGCGGGAGGCCGGCGCCGGCACCGACGGCGTTCAGGCAGGCGGCGTGGTCGGAAGCGGGCCCTGAGGGGCTTCCGGGGCGGTAGGCCCGCGCAGGTCTTCCAGTGCCGGGGCGGGCGCTGGCGAGGTCGATGGGGCCGTCGTCCCGGTCGCCTGGAGCTGCTCGATCGACCCGTCCACGCGGTCCGCGAAGTGGCAGGCGACCTCGTGCATCGGCCCGAGGACGCGAAACTCGGGATCGACGGTCTCGCATTCGGCCGGGTTGTCCAGCTTCTGGCGAAGCCAGCACCGGGTATGGAACCGGCAACCGGATGGCGGGTTCACCGGGGAGGGCACGTCGCCCTTGAGGATGATCCGCCGCCGTCGAGCCTCCACGACCGGATCCGGGATCGGGACGGCGGAGAGGAGCGCGACGGTGTATGGATGGAGCGGTGTGCGATTGAGGTCGCGCGAGCTGGCCAGCTCGACGATCCGCCCGAGGTACATCACGGCGATCCGGTCGCTGATGTGGCGGACGACCGAGAGGTCGTGGGCGATGAACAGGTAGGTCAGCTCCATCCTGTCCTGCAGCCGCTCGAGGAGGTTGATGATCTGCGCCTGGATCGAGACATCGAGGGCGCTGATTGGCTCGTCGGCGACGATCATGTCCGGCTCGAGCGCGAGCGCCCGGGCGACACCGATGCGCTGCCGTTGGCCACCGGAGAACTCGTGCGGATACCGGTCCGCGTAGTCCGGATTGAGGCCGACGGTCGAGAGCAACTCGCGCACGCGCTCCCGACGATCGCCCTTCGAGCCGACGTCGTGGATGTCGAGCGGCTCCGCGATGATCCCGCCGGCGGTCATGCGCGGGTCCAGGCTCGCGTAGGGATCCTGGAAGATCATCTGCATCCGCCGGCGCATGGCGCGCATCCCGCTCTTGTCGAGCGACGTGATGTCCACGCTCTCGAAGAGCACCCTGCCGCTCGTCGGCTCGTAGAGACGGATGATCGCGCGACCCGTCGTGCTCTTGCCGCAGCCGGACTCGCCGACGAGGCCGAGCGTCTCGCCGCGCTGCATGGCGAAGGAGATCCCGTCGACCGCCCGGACGTCGCCGACATGGCGTTCGATGATGAGCCCTTCCTTGATCGGGAAGTAGACCTTCAGTCCCTCGACGCGGAGGAGCACGGATCCGTCTCCTCCGTTACCCGAATCCGATGGACCGCCTGCACCGGGCCTTCCGCCCTGAGGCACCTCGACCGGCCGGCCCGTCACGGGGTCGCGCTCAAATGCCGTCATTGCGGTGCTCCGGCTCTGGAGGAAGCGGCAGGCCGCCCGCGCTCGGCGACGTCGAGAGCGGACCCTCCTCCGCCTGAATGTCTGCGATGAGACCCTCGAGATCGGCGGTCGACCCGCCCGAGCCGAGAGACAGCTCGTCGGGCAGCCCCTCCGGCGGCGGCGCGGGGGTGAACCCCTCTCGCAGCGGCCGACCGCCGCGGACCTCGTTCGGCGTCGGCGGGTGGTGGCAGGCGATCCGGTGGGTCGCCTTCGGGCCGGTCATGACGACCGGGCCTTCGGGTGCTACCGGCGTGAGCGCGGGGTTCTCCGTCCAGCAGACCTCGACCCGCCAGGCGCAGCGAGGCGCGAACGGGCAGCCGCTCGGCGCGTTGCGCATGTCGGGCGGACGGCCCTCGATCGGGATCAGCTTCTCGCCGCCCTCCTCGTCGAGACGCGGGATCGAGTGCAGGAGCCCGACGGTGTAGGGGTGCGACGGGTGGGCGAACAGCTCCCCCGTCGGGGCCGTCTCGACGATGAACCCGGCGTACATGACGTTGATACGCTGGGTCATGCCGGCCACGACGCCGAGGTCATGGGTGATCAGGATGAGCGCCGTCGAGCTCTCCGTCGTCAGCTTCGAGAGGAGCTCGAGGACCTGCGCCTGGATCGTGACGTCGAGCGCGGTCGTGGGCTCGTCGGCGATGAGCAGCTTCGGCTCGAGGGCGAGGGCCATCGCGATCATCACGCGCTGGCGCATCCCACCGGAGAACTGGTGCGGGAAGCTCTTCAGGCGCGCTCCCGGGTTGGCGATCCCGACCATCTCGAGGAGCTCGATCGCGCGCGCCTTGGCGTCCGCCTCGGAGACCTTCCGGTGGGCCTGGATCGTCTCGACCATCTGCTCCTGGATCGTCAGGACCGGGTTCAGGCTCGTCATCGGGTCCTGGAAGATCATCGCGATGTCCGAGCCGCGGATGTCGCGGACCTCGTCCTCTCGCAGGACGACGAGGTCCTGGCCCTCGAAGACGACCCGCCCTCCCTCGATCCGGCCCGCGGGCTTGGGAAGGAGGCGGATGATCGCGAGGTTCGTCACACTCTTGCCGCAGCCCGACTCGCCGACGAGGCCGAGCCGCTCGCCCTCCTCGAGCTCGAAGGTGACGCCGTTGACGGCGTGGATCGTCCCTTCGTGCGTCCGGAAGCGGACGACCAGGTCTTCGACGGACAGGAGCGCCATCGGCCGCCTACCGCTTCATCCGCGGGTCGAGCGACTCGCGGAGGCCATCGCCAAGCAGGTTGAAGCCGACCGCGGTGACGACGATCGCGAGGCCCGGGAAGATGATCAGCCACGGCGCCTGGCGCAGGAACTTCGTCGAATCGGTCAGCATCGTCCCCCACTCCGGCGTCCGCGGGTCCGGCGGGCCGAGACCGAGGAAGCCCAGGCCCGCGACATCGATGATCGCCGTGGCAAGGGCGAGAGTCGCGGCGACGATGAGCGGCGTCAGCGAATTCGGGAGCATGTGACGGACGAGCAGCCGGGGCCCGCTGGCCCCGATGGAGCGGGACGCGGTCACGTAGTCCGACTCGCGCAGCGACAGGAGGCTGCCGCGCAGGATGCGGGCGAAGATCGGGACGTTGACCATCGCGACTGCGAACATGATCTGGGGCAGGCCGCGGTCCAGCCAGGCGACGATGCCGATCGCCAGGAGGATGCCCGGGATCGCCAGCATGACGTCGACGACACGCATGAGGACCGCGTCGACCTTGCCGCCGAGCCCGCCGGCGAGCGCTCCGATCGTTCCGCCGATGAGGACCCCCATCACGACCGAGCTGATGCCGGCGACCAGGCTCACCTGGGCCCCGTAGATCACCCGGCTGAACTCGTCGCGCCCCTGAAGGTCGGTGCCCATCACGTGCGCCGTGCTGGGCGGTTGGAGGCGGGCGGCGAGCGTGCCCTCCAACGGCGTGTATGGCGCGATCAGCGGCGCGAAGACCGCGGTCAGGACGAACAGGAGGATGAGGAGGACGCCGACCATCGCCGGCGGGTTGCGCAGCAGGCGCCGGAAGGCGTCGCTCCACAGGCCGCGGCTGGCGCGGGCCTCGACGGGCCGGCCGACGGGGATCGCGGGGGCGGCCATCAGGCGTACCGGATCCGCGGATTGAGGAACGCGTACAGGATGTCCACCAGCAGGTTCACCATGAGGAACACGAGGGCGAAGAAGAGGATCGTGTTCTGGACGACGAGGTAGTCCCGGTTGTTGATCGCCTCGACGACGAAGCGCCCGACGCCGCCCCAGGCGAAGACGGTCTCGGTGATGACCGCACCGGCGAGCAGGCCGCCGACCTGGATGCCGATCACGGTCACGACCGGGAGCCAGGCGTTGCGCATGATGTGGCGGCTGTTGACGCGCCGCTCGCTCAGCCCCTTCGCCCGCGCGGTCCGGACGTGGTCCTCGTTGCTCACGTCGAGCACGGACGCCCGAGTGATGCGGGTGATGATCGCGAGGGGGATCGAGCCGAGGGCGATCGCCGGCAGGATAAGGTGCTGGATCCCGTCGAAGAACAGGTCCGGCCGCCTCATCAGGAGCGAGTCGATGAGCACGAAGTTCGTCGTGATCTCGAGGCTCGCCCGGGGATCGATCCGTCCTCCGGCCGGCAGCCACCCGAGCTGGACGGCGAACACGTACTGGAGCGTTAGACCGAGGACGAAGACCGGGATGCTGATCCCCAGCAGCGAGATGAGGGTCACCACCCCGTCGGACCAGCCCTGCGCGTGTCGGGCGGCGAATCGACCCAGAGGGATGCCGATGCCCGCGGCGTAGATCATGGCCGCGACCGTCAGCTCGATGGTGGCGGGGAACCGGATGAGGAGCTCGTTCAGCAGCGGCTGGTTGTTGATGACGCTCGATCCGAAGTCACCCTGGAAGAGGCCGCCGACGTAGCGCAGGTACTGCTGCCAGAGGGGCAGGTCGAGGCCGAGGTACTCACGCATCGCGGCGACGCGCTCGGGCGTCGCATGCTGGCCCAGGATCGCCGTCGCCGGGTCACCGGGCAGCAGGTGCACAAAGCAGAACAGGATGATCGACAGCCCAAACAGGACCGGGATCGCCCCGAGCAGCCGTCGAACGATGTACTTGCCCATCCGGTCTGACGGTCCTGTCCTGCGTGGTCGAACCTGCGAGGGGTGTGGGTGCTAGCGGTCCCCCGGGGGCCGAAGCCGCCGGGGGACCGGGTCGCGGGTGACGACCGCCGAGGGCGGGCGTCACACCCTTACTTGTCGAGCCAGACGCCCTGGAACACCTCGAGGAGCGTCGGAGAGGGGACGAACCCCTTGACGTACGAGGCGATCCCCGAAGGCGTCTTGCCGGACGCGAGCGGGACCGCCGGCATGTCGGCGAGGATGAGGTCCTGCGCCTTCTCCCAGCCGGCCTTCTGGCCGGCCTCGTCGGTCGCCTTCAAGGCGTCGGTCATCGCCTGGTTCATCTCGTCGTTCTTGTAGGCGAACTCCGGGTTCGGCCCGTACGGGTCGCCCCGGTAGCCGAAGAACGCCGTGTAGAGGAAGTTGTCGATGCCGAACCAGTCGCAGTTCCAGCCGATGAGCCAGGCCGGGTAATCGCCCTTGGACTCCGCGGCGAGGTAGTCGGGCCGCCACGGCGAGGTCTTCGGGTTCGGCTGGAAGCCGACCGCCTCGAGATCGCGCAGGATCGCCTCGAACTCGCCCTTCGGATCCGGCATGTATGCCCGGGTGACGTCGGACGGGTACCAGAAGTCGAAGCTCAGGTCGGTGACGCCGGACTCGGCGATCAGCTGCTTGGCCATGTCCGGGTCGTACCCGGGGATCGCCAGATCCTTGGCGAACAGGGTGCCCGCTGGCGTCCAGTTCGTGGGGACGATGCCGGCCGCTCCGAAGAACGCATCGACGATCGACTGGCGGTCGATCGCGTACGCGACGGCCTGGCGGATCTTCTGGTTGTCGAACGGCTTGTGGGTCTGGTTCATCCCGAGGATGCCCACGTTGCAGGCGCTGCCCCGGTCCACCGGGACGAGGTTGGGGTCGCTCTCGACCGTGGGGATGTCGACGGGCGAGATCGCCTGGGCGAAGTCGACGCCGCCGGACTGCAGCGCGTTCAGGGTCGCAGTCGACTCCGTGATCGGCTTGAAGGTGATCTGGTCAAGGTAGGGGCCGCCGGCCGCGGCGTTCCAGTAGTCCGGGTTCTTGACGACGGTCACGTGATCGCCCGGCGTCCACTCCTTGAACATGAACGGCCCCGTGCCGACCATCGCGGGCGTCCCGCCGGTCGCGTACGTGTTGTCCTTGAAGTCCGGCGCGCTCGCGTTGCCCGCCTCGAGCGCCGCGGGGCTCGAGATGCCGAACACCGTCAGCGTCATCTGGATGAGGAACGCCGAGTTCGGAGCGGTGAGCTTCACGACCACGGTGCTCGCGTCGGGCGCCTCGACCGAATCGACCGCCGAGGTGATCACCGTGTCGATGTAGTAGGTGTAGCCGAGGTCGACGTAGGACTGCGGGATGTTCAACCAGCGGTCGAAGTTGTACTTCACGGCCGCAGCGTCAAGGGTGGTCCCGTCGTGGAACTTGACGCCGTCGCGGATCTTGAAGGTGTACTCGAGGCCGTCTGGGCTGACGCTCCACTCGGTCGCCAGGGCCGGGATGATCTCGTCGCCGGTGCCGGGGGCGAGCGTGACGAGCGTCTCCATTACCTGCGCGCCGACGTAGAACGAGTTGGCGTCGTCGATGAGCGCGAGGTCGGTCCGGTTGATGTCGCCCGGCAGGGCGACGACGAACGTGCCGCCTTCCTTGATCTCAGCCGAGGGCTCGGCCGAGGCGGCGGTGGACGCACCTGGTGATGCCGGCGCGCTCGACGGTGACGGCGTGGCCGCCTCCCCGCACGCGGCGAGCGCGATCGCCGAGACGGCGACGAGCGCTCCGATTCTGGTTCGCAACATGTGCTGTTGTCTCCTCCTCCTATCGATGATCGGTCCGACCGATCGGGACGGCCTTCAGGCGGTCTCGATCGACAGCCCATCGACTCCGGCATGATACCCACGCTCCGGTCGGGGCGACAGCCCCATCACGCCCGGGCGTGCGGCGGATGGCCGGGCGATCGCCCGGATGCACCATCCCTACTCCATCGATGATGCCGAGGTTCAGAACGGCGGTCGCTCCGGGGCCGGTTGTTCGACCGTCGGCATATCGGCGGTCTCTCCCGGCGTCTCCATGTGCTCGAGCCCGGTGCGCGTCGGTGGCACGAGTGGATCCCCGCCGACCTGCCCCACGTCCTGCGGGTGCTCGGGCGGTGTCGGGGCCAGCGGCGAGGCGGGGACCGCTCCGATGTCCATCGCCGGTCGCGCAGCCGGCGGGGCTGCGCCGGAAGCGGCGGCCTCGCGATCGTGGAGCGCTTTCTCCACGGGTCGAAGGAGATCCTCCGCGTCGCGGGCGACCGCCTGGGCCACGATGTCCTCGGGGACCTCCTCGACCCAGTGGCAGGCGACCCGATGCCCGGCGCCGGTGTCGCGGAAGACCGGGATCTCGGTCGTGCACCGCTCGGCGCTGTCGGCATCGAGCCGCTCGCGCAGCCAGCACCGGGTATGGAAGCGGCAGCCGGACGGTGGAGCGGCCGGCGAAGGCACGTCACCCTGGAGCACGATCCGCTTCTTGCGGACCCTCGGGTCCGCGTCCGGGACGGCCGACAGCAGGGCGATCGTGTACGGATGGCGCGGGCGGCTGTAGAGCTCGTCCACATCGGCCAGCTCGACCAGGCTGCCGAGATACATCACCCCGACGCGGTCGGCGATGTACTGGACGACCGACAGGTTGTGGGCGATGAACAGGTACGTCAGGTTGAACTCGCGGCGAAGGTCGAGCAGCAGGTTGAGGATCTGGCTCTGGATGGACACGTCCAGCGCCGACACCGGCTCGTCGCAGACGATGAACTCCGGGTCAAGCGCGAGCGCCCGGGCGATGCCGATGCGCTGGCGCTGGCCGCCCGAGAACTCGTGCGGATAGCGCCGCGTGTAGTCGCGCCGCAGCCCGACGGCCTCGAGATAGTCGGCCACCCGCTTGTCGCGGACCTTACGATCGCCCCAGCCATTGTCCTTGGACGCCTGGGCCACGAGGCCCTCGCCGATGATGTCCGAGATCGGCATCCGCGGGTTGAGCGATCCCACGGGGTCCTGGAAGATGATCTGCATCCGTCGGCGGAACCGCTTCAGGTCGGCGCCCCGCTTGGAGAAGATGTCCTCGCCGGCGAGCGCCGCCGACCCTGCTGTCTCAGGCTGCAGCCGGATGAGCGTCTTGCCCAGGGTCGACTTGCCGCAGCCCGACTCGCCGACGAGGCCGAACACCTCGCCCCGATAGACCTCGAAGCTGACGTCGTCGACCGCCTTGACGTCGCCCAGCTTGCGGCGCAGCATCCCGCCGAAGATCGGGTAGTACGTCTTGAGGTTCGAGACGGAGAGGAGCACTTCCGCGCCGTCGCGGCCAGCGCTGGTTGCCGGAGCCGACGGCTCCATCGGCTCGGCCGTCATGCCGACACCTCGCTCGACCGGCGGAGGTGCGCGCGTGGCGGGATGGCCGATCCGGGGGCAGGCGTGTACTGCCAGCAGGCGACGTCCGCCGGATCGGCGTCCTCGATCCTCGGATCATGATCGGTGCACGGCCCGAACACGTACGGACAGCGCGGCGCGAAGTTGCAGCCAGTGGGCATGTTGAACGGGTTGGGCACGGTGCCCTTGATGACGTTCAGGCGCTGGCCCCGCATGCCTCGTGAGGGGATGGAGGTCAGGAGGCCCTCGGTGTAGGGGTGCTTCGGGGTGAGCAGCACGTCGTCCACCGTGCCGGTCTCGACGACGCGGCCCGCGTACATCACGACGACGTCGTGGACCGTCTCGGCGACGACGCCCAGGTCGTGGGTGATGAGCATGAGGGCTGCGCCGGTCCGATCCTGGATCTCCCGGATCAGCTCCAGGATCTGAGCCTGGATGGTCACGTCCAGGGCGGTCGTCGGCTCGTCGGCGATGAGCAGCTTGGGGTCGCACGAGAGGGCCATGGCGATCATCACCCGCTGGCGCATCCCGCCCGACATCTCGTGGGGGTACTGCTTGACGCGACGCTCCGGGTTGTTGATGCCCACGGCGCGGAGCGAATCGACCGCCTTGTCCAAGGCGTCCTTCTTGGAGGCCTTGGTGTGGAGCATCACCGCCTCGGTGATCTGCTCCCCCACCGTGAATACGGGATTCAGGCTCGTCATCGGCTCCTGGAAGATCATCGCGATGTCGTTGCCGCGGACCTGGCGCATCTCGTCCTCGGACAAGGCGAGCAGGTCGCGGCCCTCGAACATGACGCGGCTCGGCGGCGCATCGCCCAGCAGGGTCCGCACGTCCTCGGGGATGCGCTCGGCATTGGCGTCGGTCGGGGTCCACGTCGGCGGTGTGTCGTGGAGACGCATGATCGAGAGCGCCGTCACGCTCTTGCCACAGCCCGATTCGCCGACGATGCCCAACGTCTCACCCGGCGCCACCGAGAAGCTCACACCGTCGACGGCCCGGACGACCCCGTCCATCACCTTGAAGTAGGTCCGCAGGTCGCGGACGTCGAGGAGGGCCTCGCTCGCGACGGGATCGTCGGCTGCGGTCGCCGGGGCGGGTGCGGTCAAGCGGTCACTCCTTGGAGCGTGGGTCGAGGGCGTCGCGCAGCCCATCACCGATGAAGTTGATCGCGATGACCGTCAGGGCGATGGCCATGCCCGGGAAGAACGGCCACCACCAGTTGCCGACCGCGATCGTCTGCTGGCTCTTCGCCAGCGCGTTGCCCCAGCTGATGTCCTGGGCCTTGAGGCCGAAGTTGAGGTAGGAGACGAACGCCTCCAGGATGATCGCGTTGGCGACCAGCAGGGTGGCCGACACGATGATCGGCCCGACCGCGTTGGGCAGGATGTGACGGAACGCGATGCGCAGGCTGCCGACCCCGACCGCCCGGGCCGCCTGGACGAACTCCTGCTCGCGCAGCGACAGGAAGAGCGCACGGACCAGGCGGGCGAGCCCGGGCCATGAGAGCAGCCCGAAGATCAGGATGAGCGGGATCAGCTCGCCGCCGCCGAAGAACCGGGCGGCCACCAGGATGATGAACAGGAACGGGATCGTCAGCATCAGGTCGACGAAGCGCATCAGGATCGTGTCCGTGCGACCCCCGAAGAAGCCGGCCAGGCCGCCGACGGTGATGCCGATGGTGACCGCGATGAGCATCGTCGTGATCCCGATGATCATCGACAGTCGGGCGCCGTTGGCGACCAGCACCCAGACGGCTCGACCGCCGCCGTCGGATCCCATCGGCGGCATCTCGAGCGGGCTGAAGCCCTGCGGCCCGGGAAGGTCGCGTCGGAGTGCCAGCGGGTCGTAGGGCCAGATGATCGGCCCGAAGATCGCCAGGAACAGCATGCCGGCGAAGATGATCGCGCCCACGAGCGCGAGGCGATGTCGCTTGAAGCGACGCCACGCGAGTTGCCACTGGTTGAGCGACTGGAGGGCGACCTCGTAGTCGGCGGAGCCTGGGGCCGGGGAGGTGAGGCCGGGATCGTCGGCGGGGATGCTGCTCATCGGTCCGTCAGTCGTATCGGATTCGCGGGTCGATGACGGCGTAGAGCACGTCGGCCAGCAGGTTGGCGAGCAGGATGAAGACCGACGTCACCAGCAGCAGGCCCATCAGGACGAAGTAGTCCCGCGCGCCCACCGAATCGATGAACAGGCGCCCCATCCCCGGCCAGGTGAAGATGGTCTCGGTCACGATAGCGCCCGAGAACAGGAAGGGAAGCTCGAGCGCGACGTTCGTGACGACGGGCAGCATGGCGTTGCGGAACGCGTGCTTGCCGATGACCGTCCGACCCGGCAGTCCCTTGGCCTTGGCGGTACGCACGTAGTCCTGGCCGAGCGACTCCAGCATCGAAGCCCGCACGAAACGGCTGTCGGCTGCGATGTTGACCGCGACCAGGGTCGCGACCGGCAGGATGAGGTGTCGCCCGATGTCCGAGACGGCGCCCAGCGGATCCTGGCCGAACGCCTCCCAGTACTGGGGCGTGTTGAAGGGAGGCCAGTCGCGGGTGGTGATGATGCCGCCCGTGGGGACGAGGCCGAGGGCGACGCCAAAGAAGAAGATCAGCATCAGGCCGAGCCAGAACGTCGGCAGTGAGTAGAACACGTAGGCGAAGAAGGTCACCGCCTGGTCGAACAGCGAGTAACGGTGGACGGCAGCATAGGTGCCGAGCAGGATCGCGACGCCGACCCACAGCACCAGCGCCGTCGAGGTCAGGATGAGCGTCGCCGGGATGCGCTCCGAGATGACCTCGGTGACCGGCCGGCCGGCCTTGATCGAGGAGCCCAGGTCACCATGGATGATGCCGTTGTCACCGCCACCCAGGAACGTCGGCAGCACGTTGAGGTTACCGCTGTCCGAGACGAAGGCCTGCGCGCCGGTGTTGTTGCAGTTGAGCACGCCGAGCCAGCCGCCGAACTCGATCATCATCTTGCCCATCTGCACGTAGACCGGGTCGCTGGCATCGACCGGCTGGAGGCACCATTGCTTCACCCAGGCGTCGCGGTCCTCCTGGGTGAGCGACTTGATGCCGGAGAGCGCGGCCTGGGGGCCGCCGGGCGCGGCGCGCATCAGCAGGAAGCTGATGACGACGACCCCGAGCAGGAGCGGCAGGAGGCCGATGCTGCGGCGGACGATGAACTTGACCATCGGATCCGGTGCCTCCCAGGAGCGTCAGACCCTGCGTGGCTTGGACGACTGACGGGATCTCAGACTTCCCGGCGGGAGCCTTTCCTGATCACAGGCGGCGAGTATAGCGAGGGCGGCGGCCCGGTGACCGGGCCGCCGCCCAGGGCGCGATTACTGGCGCTGCCCTACGGGGTCAGCCACCAGTCCTCGATGTTCCACATATCCGAGCTGGTGCCCGGGTTCTTCTCGAAGTTGTTGAGCCCGGCGGCGACGCCCCGCACCTCGGCGCGGTAGTACAGCACCACCTCGGGGACCTGATCGATGTAGATCTGCTGGACCGTGTAGACCGCGTTGATCTGGTCCTCGGTCTTGACGGCCGACTTCAGCGTGTCGAGGGCGGCGTCCATCTCCGGGTTCGAGAACCGGAGGTAGTTGTAGCCGTTGCCGTCGTTCGCCTCGGTCGGGATCTGCTCGGTGTGGTAGCTGTAGTAGTAGTCGCCGAAGAGGTCGAAGCTGAGGACGTAGGCGAACTCCGACGTGTCGTAGTTGCCGTGGGCCAAGTTGCACTTCGTGTCGGCGGCGACGTCCGGCCAGTTGGCGAAGAGGACCGCCGTCGAGTCGACGAAGTTCAGGTTCAGCTTGATGCCGATCTTGGCCAGCTCGCTCGCTTCGAACTCGCCGCCGGTCTGGCGGAAGCCGGCGGTCGAGGTGCAGTGCTCGAAGACGAGCTCGGCGCTGCCATCGGGCATCTCGCGCACGCCGTCGCCGTTGGTGTCGGCGTAGCCGGCGTCGTCGAGCAGCTTGTTGGCCGCGTCGACGTCATAGGTCAGGCACTCGGCGTTGGGAAGCTGCCAGTAGTTGGTCGGCGTCGCATTGACGCAGAGCGGGACGTTCGGGTACGGCTGGCCCGGGAACACGACGGCCCACATGGCTTCCTTGTCGATCGCCTGGGCGATCGCCTGCCGGACCTTGAGGTCCTTGAGCGCCGGATGGCCCTGGCCCTGCCCGAGACCGGCCTGGTTCATGTCGAAGTGCTCGTACAGCCAGGCGGGCTCGAGGATGGCTCGGCCGACGGCCGGATCGACGCCCTTGATCGCGTCGTAGTCGGCCTGGACCAGGTCGAGGGCGACGTCGATCTCGCCGGCCAGGAAGGCCGCGATCATGCCTTCCTTGTTATCCGGGAAGAACTTGAAGGTGACGGAGTCGAGGCACGCCTTGCCGCCGCAGGCGACGGCCGGGCCGGCCCAGTTGTCGTCGCGCGTCAGCTCGATCGTGTCGGCCGATGCGGTGACGTACTTGTACGGGCCGATCGTGGGCGACTTGGCGATGTCCGCGCTGATCGGGTAGGACTTCGCCGCCGCGTCCTTGACCGGGACCGTCGACATGTAGTGCTTCGGCAGGTAGTAGCTCGCCAGGGTGCCGTAGAAGCCCGCGTACGCCTCCTTGAAGTGGAAGGTGGCGTTCAGGTCGTCCTTGACGGTGACCTTGTCGATGATCTCCCAGCCGACCGTGCTGATACCGACCTGGTCCGGGTCGTTGATCCACTGCCAGGTGTACTCGAGGTCGGCGGTGGTGAACGGCGTGCCGTCCGACCACTTCAGGTTCGGCAGGAGCTCGACGTCGACCTCGAAGCCAGTGCCGGTGGCATCGAGGCGGATCGAGTCGTCACTGAACTTGGGCATCTTGGCCGCAAGGTCAGGCTTCCAGTGACCGTCGGACGTGACGAGCCAGAGGCCGCGCATCGTCGCCGCGTACACCTGGCTGTTCGCGAAGGCGTTGCTGTACCACGGGTTCAGCTGGTTGGCCGCCTGCCAGTCGCTGATGATGACCTTGCCGCCCACCGTTCCGGGGCCCGGCGTGTAGTCGGTAGCGAACAGGAGATTCTCGTAGTCGACCGGCGTCGGCTCAGGACTCGGCGACGGGGACGTCGCAGCTTCGGACGGAGATGGCTCCGCCGAGCTCGGCGACGGCGTGGCCGCGCCCTGGCAAGCCGCGAACACGATGGCCGTGGTCGCGAGCAGGCCGAATAGACTCTTCCGCATCAATGGTCCTCCCAAGCGGGTTGATACCCCTTGTCTCGAGATCGCAGCAGGCCGGCCGTGGCCACGTTGCTCCCTAGCCATCCCGGGCCGCCTTCGGCACAGGCGTCACCTCCGGCACGGACGACAGGGGCTGATGGGCGCACGGCGATGCGGTCGCTGCGCTGCGCGTAACTATGCGGATGACGACAGGGGGTGTCAACTGACTGCCAGTCCTTCATCCGCGCCGCTGCGACGCTGTCACCTCCTCTGCTGCAGGGTTTCGTCGCTCATCGTGAGCGCCCCGCCGGCGGTGAGCCGGCCAACGCCCGCGTGCTGATGCCGAGCCCGTCCGGACCGGTCCAACCGGCATCGGCCGCGCTCGGCGCGACCACGGCCAGGGCAGCCGACGTCGTCGCCGGCCCGACCCGGGTCAGGCGCTGCTGATCCAGGACGAGCGACTCGGCACGATGCTCGGCCAGCCGACGGGCGTCGAAGAACGTGGCCTCCGTGCCGGGCTCCTGCAGGTAGGCGACCCGCGGCGACCACATCGCGGCCGGCGCCAGGATCGTCCCCACCAGGCCGGCTCCGACGGCAAGGCTGGCAAGCGTGGTCCGCCAGCGCCAGAGCGGGCCGCGCGGACGGTCGACCCGGGCTCGCAGCCGCTCCCAGGCGTCCCGCGACGGCTCGACGGCCTGGACCTCGTCGCGCAGGCGCCGGAGCGCCGTGACCGCCAACGCGGCCGCCTCGAGCTCACCCTCG
>Ga0210334_10600927_pt1 | contig 15747 bp, 10 predicted proteins | sample S306metaT_FD_164440 | JGI IMG/M metagenome (GOLD analysis project Ga0210334, IMG submission 164440) | Metatranscriptome of estuarine sediment microbial communities from the Columbia River estuary, Oregon, United States - S.306 (Metagenome... | ecosystem: Environmental > Aquatic > Marine >... | reverse complement strand
GGGATCCCGAAGTGAATCTGCTGGTCCAGGGACCAAATCCGGCGGATGCAACACGGACGGTTTTTCATTGGTATGAAATGTGCGATGCGGTGCAAGCGGAAACCTACGATATCGATGGAGTCGAGGTCTCCAACTTTGTCCTGCCGTTGTATTTCACGGGTGGAGAGGAAGAGGGGGGACGGAACGATTTTCTCGGACGCGCATATAAAGGCAAAACGTTGCGTTCTTTTGGGGTGAACCCCGGTGGATATGTCGGGTATTTCGACCCTAAAAAGGGGGACCATGACACGTTTTCGGTGAAAGGTGACAGCGTGGCAGCGAGGCGGTTGAAACTGAAGTCTCAAGCGAAAGGCGCGCGGCGCGGCATTCGCTATCAGCGGTATGCGACCCAATCGAAAGGGAAGTAGACAGACATGTTCGGTGTATGAAGCTTGAATAATGGTAGTTCACGGAGGGAGCTGAGCATGGCTCGGACAAGATCTTCTAATAAGCGCAGGGTGTTAAAGAAGAGGGCGGCTACGTTCGGATTGATTGCGAGGCGGAAGGCTGCTGTGGCGGGGCCGAAGCCCCTATCCATCGAAAACCATCGGCTGGTCGGAGATAACGTCACCTTCGCCGAGACGCCCAATAAAGGAGGCGAACTCACTCCGCGCTACCTGATCATGCATTACACGGCCGGGAAGAGTGCCAAGAGTTCGATCAATTGGTTGACCAATCCGGACTCGAAGGCCTCCGCTCATATCGTACTGGGCAGGGATGGCTCGATCTGCCAACTCGCACCATTTAATGTGAAGACGTGGCATGCGGGCGTGAGTCATTGGGATGGGTTGAGCGGGATGAACGGGTGTTCAATCGGGATAGAGATGGACAATGCCGGTCCGCTGAAGAAAGTCGGTGATACCTATCACGCCTGGTTCGGAACACAGTACGCGGAGAATGATGTCGTCTATGCGAAGCACAGGCTGGATAGTGAGCCCCGTTGGTGGCACACCTACACGGAAGTCCAGATCCAGAAGGCCTTGGAGCTCGTGCAACTTCTTGTCCGGCACTATGGTCTCAAGGATGTGATCGGGCATGAAGATATCGCCCCGGATCGGAAGAGGGACCCAGGTCCAGCTTTCCCATTGGAGAATGTCCGCGCCTCGGTACTGGGTCGCGAAGCAGAAGAGCCGGAGCGTTATGCAGTAACGGCGTCCACGTTGAATATTCGAAGCGGCCCCGGTGTAGAATTTCCGACTGTTGCAGAACCGCTGAAGAAGGGAACCGAGGTGGCGCTCCTGGAAAAGCGCGATCGATGGCACAAAGTAGAATTGGTGGAGAATGGCGACATTGAAGGCTGGGTGCACAACCAGTTCCTGGCAAAGGTCTGAGTGGTGTCATATGGTTAGTTCGGCCCGATCAGCAGCCCCTCCAAATTCTTTACGATAAGGAATCACTCCGGACTTTTCCGGAGGTCGATCTCAGCACGAATGCTGTTGGTCGATCTTCAAAGAGGTTCCCAACGTGGTTTCCCGAAAACTTTTCGAACTTCTCGAGAAATCGATCGATCTCTATCCATGCTACGGTGTAGTATGCCGACGCATCCACAAACTTCCGTTGACATTTCCTTTGGTTAGAAAAACCTGGCCTCGCGAGAAGTTCAGGCTGGGCCTTTTGGGTTTTCTTCGCATAGTCCCTCTGGCGTCTTGAGTCGCAGGAATGATTTCGCTACAATCCTGCTCCTCTTGCAGCGGCGTTTACACTTTTGAAGGAGCGAGTCATGGCCAAGGTGTTGGAAGGCCCCGGAATGGGGTTGATGAAAAAGTGGGGCATCCATGTCCCCAATTATGTCGTCGTCACTTCCGCGGAAGAACTCACCAAGCTCGGGCAGGCCAATGAGTGGTTGAGGCATTCCAAGTTGGTGGCCAAAGCCCACGAAGCGCTGGGATCGCGATTCAAACTTGGATTGGTCAAGGTCGGGCTGGATCTCAACGGCGCGATTGCCGCGACGAAGGAGATGGTCGGCCGCCAGGTCGGCAGCATCACGGTGACGCAAGTCATCATCTCCGAGATGATTGCCCACAAGGAAGAATATTATTGCGCGGTGAAATCCACCCGCGAGGGGAGTGAAGTCCTGGTCGCCAATTGCGGCGGGATCGAAGTGGAGTCGAACTGGGATCGGGTCAAGCGGTTGACGTTGGAAATCGGACAGCAGCCGTCGCCGGAGGCGCTGGAGAAGGTGGCGAAGGAGGCGGGCTTTACCGGACCGCTCTCCAAGAAAATGGCGGACTTCGCCGGCAAAATGTTCATCTGCTTCGACAACGAGGATGCGCAGTACCTCGAAGTGAATCCGGTCGTCACTCGCGAGAGCGACGGCGAGTTGGTCGCCCTGGACGCCGTGACGTTGCTCGACGGCGACGCCAAGTTCCGCCACCCGGACTGGAACTTTCAGTTTGCCGCGGAGTTCGGCCGGGCCTACTCGAAGAACGAAATGGAAGTGATGGCGGTCGATTCGAAGATCAAGGGCTCGGTCAAATTTATTGAAATTCCAGGCGGCGATACGGCCATGCTTCCGGCCGGCGGAGGCGCCAGTGTGTATTACTCCGACGCGGTGGTCGCGCGCGGCGGGAAGTTGGCGAATTATGCGGAATATTCCGGCGACCCGCCCGATTGGGCCGTCGAAGTCCTTACTGAAAAAGTCTGCACCTTGCCCGGCATCAAGAACATCATCGTCGGCGGCGCCATTGCCAACTTTACGGATGTGAAAAAGACTTTCGGCGGGATCATCAACGGGTTCCGCAAAGCCAAGGCTGACGGCAAGATGAAGGATGTGAAAATTTGGGTGCGCCGCGGCGGCCCGCGCGAGAAGGAAGGGCTTGATGCGATGCGCGCCTTGAAGGACGAAGGATTCGACATCCACGTCTTCGACCGCAACACGCCACTCACTGATATCGTCGATAAGGCGCTTCAAAAACAGTAACGAGGACTGAGGACTGAGTGAGAGGGGGCTTCTCTCGGCCCTTAGTCCTCAGCGCTCAGTCCTGAAGGGAAAGAGGGAGATTCCGATGAGTATTCTGGTCAATAAAGACACCAGGGTCGTGATTCAGGGTGGGCAGGCTGGTGTCAACGCCGCGCGCCGCATGGCGGAGTTCTGTTACCTGATCAAGCGTCCGCTCAACGTCGAAGCGTTCGTCTATCCGCCGGATGCCGGCAAAACCAACGAAATCCCCTACGGCAGCGGGCTCATTGCCATACCTATTTATAAGACTATCGCGGAAGCTACGAAGAACCACCCGACTATCAATACCAGCCTTGTCTACATCGGAGCCGACCGCGCGATGAAGGGCGGCATGGAAGCGCTCGACGATTCCCATATTAAGGTGGTGTCGATGATCACCGAAGGCGTGCCGGAAAAAGACGCCAAGATCCTCGGCGCCCATGCGCGCAAGCTCGGCAAGGTCTTTAATGGACCGTCGTCCATCGGCATCGTCTCCGCCGGCGCCTGCCGCTTAGGCGTGATCGGCGGCGCATTCGACAACCTGGTTCTCTCCAAGCTCTATCGGGAAGGCTCCTTTGGCGTCATTACCAAATCCGGGGGTCTCTCCAACGAAATCATCTGGATCTGCTCGCAGTTTGCCGACGGCATTACGACGGCGATCGGCATCGGCGGAGATGCATTTCCCGGTACCGACTACGTCAGTTACCTCGAAATGTTCGAGAACGATCCGCAGACGAAGGCGGTGGTTATCGTCGGCGAGATGGGCGGGGATCTTGAAGAACGCGCGGCCGAGTGGTACGGGGCAAAGAAGCGGCGGGGGAAGTTGATGGCTGTCGTCTCCGGTTTCTGTCAGGAGAGTTTGCCGAAGGGGATGAAGTTCGGTCATGCCGGCGCGAAGGAGGGCATGAAGGGCGAGGGATCGGCCCGCGCGAAGTCGGATGCCCTCAAGAAGTCCGGCGCGATTGTGCCTGCGACATTCGGCGCATTGGGCCCTGCGATCAAGGAAGCCTATCAAGAGATGCTGAAGTCCGGCCAGGTGAAAGAGCCGGTTGAGCCGGTTTCGCTGCCGAAACTGCCCAAGACCGTTGAAGAAGCGATGAAGGCGGACGAAGTCATGGTCGCGCCGCTGATCCGCACCACTATCAGCGATGATCGCGGGGATGAACCCTGCTATGTCGGCTATCCGGCTTCTGAACTCATCAATAAAGGCTATGAAATCCCGCACGTCATCGGTTTGCTGTGGGACAAGCGGCTGATCTCCAAGCAGGAAGCGGAGATCATCAAGCGCATCATGATGCTCTCGGCCGATCATGGTCCCTGCGTCAGCGGCGCCTTGGGGACGATCATCGCGGCTTGCGCCGGAATCGGGATGTCTCAGTCGGTGGCAGCAGGCTTGATCATGATCGGTCCTCGTTTCGGAGGCGCCGTGACCGATGCAGGCCGCTACTTCAAGTACGCCGTCGATAACAAGATGACGGTGGATGAATTCCTGGTCTATATGAAGAAGAACCACGGGCCAGTCCCGGGGATCGGGCATCGTGTCAAGAGCTTGCGCAATCCGGACAAGCGAGTGAAGGAATTGGTCGGATACGTCAAGAGTTTGAACATGAAGACCCCTTGCCTGGACTTCGCGCTCGAAGTGGAAAAGATCACGTCGGTGAAGAAGGATAACTTGATCCTGAACGTGGACGGCACGATGGCCGCGGTGCTCGTCGATATCGGATTCCCGGTCGACAGTTTAAACGGTTTCTTCATCCTCTCGCGCACGATCGGATTGATCGGGCATTGGGTGGATCAGAAGCGTCAGGACAGCCGTTTGATCCGGCTGTTCGATTACCTGGTGAATTACGCGGCGCCCAAGAGGCGGGAAGTCCCGCCTCTGAAATGACGTGAAGCGTTATTCGTGAAGCGCAGGAAGGTTTGCGAGATACGCTTCACGAGATACGAACGACGATCAACGTAAGAAGACGGAGAACAATCATGTCCATGGACCTAGCCAAGAAACTGTACGCCAAGATGCCGGACGCCTGCGCGAAGGCCAGGACGAAGTTCGGCCGTCCGCTGACGCTGGCCGAAAAGGTTCTCGTCTCGCATGCCGATAATTTCGACACCCAGACCTGGGAACGCGGCAAGGCCATGCTGGCCCTGCGGCCAGACCGTGTCGCGATGCAGGATGCGACGGCCCAAATGGCCATGTTGCAGTTTATGCAGGCGAATAAGAAGCAGGCCGCCGTGCCCAGCACGATCCATTGCGACCACCTGATCCGCGCTGAAATGGGGTCGGAAAAGGACCTGCTTCGCGCGATGGATGAAAATAGGGAAGTCTACAACTTTCTGGCCTCGGCGGCGAAGAAGTACGGCATCGGCTTCTGGAAGCCGGGCGCCGGGATCATTCATCAAGTCGTGCTGGAAAATTATGCGTTCCCCGGAAGTTTGATCATCGGCACCGACTCGCATACGCCAAACGGCGGTGGGCTGGGCGGTTTGGCGATCGGCGTCGGCGGTGCCGATGCGGGCGAAGTAATGGCAGGGTTGCCCTGGGAAGTGCTCCATCCCAAATTGATCGGCGTGCGCCTCACCGGCAAGTTGAGCGGCTGGGCGTCGGCCAAGGACGTCATCCTCTATCTCTGCGGCCTGCTCACGGTCAAGGGCGGGACGAACAAGATCGTCGAATACTTCGGATCCGGCGCCGAGACGATCAGCGCGACCGGCAAAGGCACCATCTGCAACATGGGCGCAGAATTAGGCGCGACGACCTCCGTGTTCCCCTTCGATCAGAAGATGGTCGCCTATATGAACATCACGGACCGGTCGGATTTGGCAAACCTGGCTCAAGCGAATCAGGCACTGCTTGTCGCAGATCCGGAAGTCTATCAATCGCCGGAGAAGTATTACGATCAGATCGTCGAAGTCGATTTGTCGAAGTTGGAACCGCACGTGGTCGGGCCGCACACGCCGGACTTGGCGCGGCCGATTTCACAGCTGAAGGCGGAAGCGAAGGAGAAGGGCTATCCGGTCGAACTGAAGGCGGCGTTGATCGGCAGCTGCACGAATTCATCCTACGAAGACATCAGCCGCTCGGCCCATATCGCGCAACAGGCGTTGAAGGCCGGTTTGAAGGCGAAGGCCTCGTTCCTGGTCTCGCCGGGCTCCGAGCGCATCTATCACACCATGAAGCGCGACGGCTTCCTGGACACGTTCGAGCAGCTGGGCGGCACGGTGCTCTCGAACTCCTGCGGCCCCTGCATCGGGCAGTGGAAACGAGCCGACGGCGTGAAGGGCAAGGCGGATTCGATCGTCAGTTCCTTTAACCGTAACTTTCCGGGCCGGAACGACGGCATCAACGAAACACTCTCGTTCTTGGCGAGCCCGGAAGTCGTGACGGCCTACGCGATCACGGGCGACCTCGGATTCGATCCGGTGAATCAGACGATCACGGGCGCGGACGGAAAGGAATTCAAGTTCCAAGCCCCGGTGGGCGAAGAATTGCCGGCCAAGGGATTCGCCACGGGTGAAGAAGGTTTTGTAGCGCCGGCTGAAAACGGCGACGGCCTGACCGTCGATATTCCTCCGACCAGCGAGCGGTTGCAGTTGTTGCAGCCGTTCCCCCGTTGGGACGGCAAAGACTTCGAGAAGCTGCCGCTTTTGATCAAGACCAAGGGCAAGACCACGACCGACCACATTTCACCGGCCGGTCCCTGGCTGAAATTCCGCGGCCACTTGGATAAGATCAGCGACAACATGTTCCTGGGCGCGAATAATGCGTTCGCCTCCGAGCCGGGCAAGGGGACCAATGTGTTGACCGGGGAGTCGAATCTGAACATCGCGCAGATCGCCCGCGCCTACAAGGCAAAAGGCATCGGTTCGGTCGTGGTCGGCGACGAGAATTACGGCGAGGGCAGCAGCCGCGAGCATGCGGCGATGTCGCCCCGCTTCTTGAACGTGCGCGCCGTCATCACCAAGAGCTTCGCGCGTATTCATGAAACCAATCTCAAGAAACAAGGGATCTTGGCGTTGACCTTCGCGGACCCGAAGGATTACGAGAAGATCGAGCAGCAGGACCGCATCAGCGTGACGGGGCTACAGAATCTGGCGCCTGGCAAGCCGGTTGTGGTGACCATACACAAGACGGATGGACGCACGCTCACCATCCAGGCGAACCACAGCATGACCGAGCAACAGATTGCGTGGTTTAAGGCGGGTTCGGCGCTCAACGCGCTGAATTAAACCAGAGAGAGGGAAAAGCTATGGCAAAAGCAGACAAAATTATCTATACGAAGACCGACGAGGCGCCGATGCTGGCGACCTACTCGTTCTTGCCGATCATCAACGCCTTCTCGAAAGCGGCGGGCGTGACGGTCGAATTGCGGGACATCTCGTTGGCGGGCCGTGTGCTCGCCGTGTTTCCGGAATACCTGACCCCGGCCCAGAAGCAGCACGATGCCTTGGCCGAGCTGGGCGAGCTGGCCAAGACGCCGGAAGCGAACATCATCAAGCTGCCGAATGTCAGCGCCTCGTTGCCTCAACTTCAAGAGACCATCAAGGAATTGCAGAGTCAGGGGTACAAGCTGCCGGACTATCCGGAGAACCCGAAAGACGACAAGGAAAAGGATATCAAGTCGCGGTACGACAAAGTCAAAGGCAGTGCCGTGAATCCGGTGTTGCGCGAGGGGAACTCGGATCGCCGCGCACCGCTCTCCGTGAAGGCCTATGCGAGAAAGCATCCGCACAAGATGTCTCCTTGGAGCCAGGATTCCAAGACCCACGTCGCCCACATGAAGGGTGGAGACTTCCGGTCGAACGAGAAGTCTGTGACGATCCCGGCCGCGACCACGGCGAAGATCGAGTTTGTCGGCCAGGACGGCAAGGCCACGGTCCTCAAAGAAAAAGTAGCGTTGCAGGCCGGCGAAGTGCTCGACGCGACCTTCATGAGCGTCAAGGCCTTGCGCCGATTCATCGAAGAACAGATCGAGGAGTCCAAGAAACAAGGGGTGCTGTTCTCGCTCCACATGAAGGCCACTATGATGAAGGTCTCGGACCCGAAGATCTTCGGCCATGCCGTGACCGTGTACTACAAGGACGTCTTTGAAAAGTACGCGGACACGTTCAAGAAGCTGGGCGTGGACCCGGACAACGGCCTCGGCGATCTGTACGCGAAGATCAAGGCCCTGCCGGACGATCAGCGAGCGGCGATCGAAGCGGACATTCAAGCCGTCTATCAGAAGCGTCCGCCGATGGCGATGGTGAATTCCGACAAGGGCATCACGAATTTGCACGTGCCGAGCGATATCATCATCGATGCCTCCATGCCGCCGGTCATCCGTGATGGGGGCAAGATGTGGGGACCGGATGGGAAATTGGCGGACACCAAGTGCGTTATCCCCGACGCGAGCTATGCGCCGGTGTATCATGAAGTCGTCGAGTTCTGTAAGAAACAAGGCGCGTTCGATCCTCGCACAATGGGGACGATTCCGAATGTCGGTTTGATGGCTCAGGCGGCGGAAGAGTACGGCTCGCACGACAAGACCTTCAAAGCGCCCGGCAACGGCACGATCCGCATCGTGGATGCGGCGGGCCAGGCGTTGCTTGAACACCAGGTGGAAGAGGGTGATATCTGGCGCGCCTGCCAAGCCAAAGATGCGCCGATTCAAGACTGGGTCAAGTTGGCGGTGACTCGCGCGAGAGCGACCGGATCCCCGGCAATCTTCTGGCTCGACAAGACCCGCGCCCACGATGCAGAGATCATCAAGAAGGTGAACGCCTATTTGCCGAAGCACGATGCGACCGGCCTCGAGATCAAGATCATGTCGCCGGCGGACGCGTGCCGTTTTTCAATCGAGCGAATGAAGGAAGGCAAGGATACGATTTCCTGCACGGGGAACGTGCTGCGAGATTATCTCACGGATCTTTTCCCGATTCTTGAAATCGGGACCAGCGCCAAGATGTTGTCGGTCGTGCCGTTGCTGAATGGCGGCGGCCTGTTCGAAACCGGAGCGGGAGGATCGGCCCCGAAGCATGTACAGCAGTTCCAGGAAGAAGGTTATCTGCGCTGGGATTCGCTGGGCGAATTCCTCGCGCTGGCCGCGTCGCTGGAGCACCTGGCGAAGGTCGGGAACAATTCTGCCGCCAAGGTTTTGGCGGACACGCTGGATCAAGCCAATGGGAAGTTCCTGGAGAGTAACAAGTCGCCGGCCCGGAAGGTCGGTGAGATCGACAACCGCGGCAGCCATTTTTACCTGGCTCTCTATTGGGCGCAGGCCTTGGCGGCGCAGACGCAGGATAAAAAGATCGCAGACAAGTTTGCGAAGATCGCCAAGGATTTGAGCGACAACGAGAAGAAGATCAACGACGAGCTGATCGCCGCGCAGGGCAAGCCACAAGACGTTGGTGGGTATTATCACCCGGACGATGCGAAGGCCGCCAAGGCGATGCGTCCCAGCGTGACGCTGAACGCAATCATCGACTCGTTCGCCTAAAAGCGGTGAGGAGTTAGGAGTAAGGAGTCAGGGGTGGGGCATTACCTTACCCCTCACCCTTCACCCCTTACAGGTATAAAGATGGCTCAAGAAGACACCAACATCATCGACCAGCCTGAGGTCATGAAGCCTCGGATGGTGACGATCGAAATTTCCGGCAAGCAGTATGAGGTGCCGGAGGGGATCACGGTCGTCAAGGCCATGTGGTATGCCGGCCAGGAGGTCGTGCGCGGCATCGGATGCCTGGGTGGGTTCTGTGGGGCCTGCTCTACCTATTACCGGACGAAGGACGACCCGAAGGTGAGGACCTGTTTGGCCTGCCAGATGGCGGTGCAGGACGGTATGTCCTTCACCATGATGCCGCCGTTTCCGGCTCGCAAGGCCATCTACGATATTCAAACTCTCAAGGATCCCAGACAGGACCTCTTCAATCTGTATCCAGAGGCCCCGCTTTGCCGGAACTGCAATGCCTGCACGGAAGCGTGCCCGCAGAAGATCGACGTGCGCGAAGGGGTCTGGAAGGCGGTCTTCGGAGATTTTCAGAACGTATCGGAATCGTTTATGGACTGTGTGATGTGCGGCATGTGCACGCCGGTGTGCATCGCGGACATCGCGCCGAACCTCGTGGCCCTCTACGTCAGCCGCGCGCAAGGGGCGCATTTCACCGAGAAGCCGGTGGGATTGGACCAGCGCATCAAGGAAATCCAAGACGGCAGGTTCAACGACGAGTGGAGCAAGATCCTCTCGATGAATGAGAAAGAACTGGCCGATCATTGCGCGACAGTGAAATGAAATGATAGACCAGAGGCACGGATCACCACTCACCCCTTATCACTCACCCCGTACGTCGTAATTTATGGACATCCACGCGCTCCAACAAATCGTGCACAACACTCGAGACGCCAGGCGGAAACTGACGTTTCCGAAGTTTTCTCCTGCCGATCGTGATCAGCTGATTCACAAGTATCACCCCGATTTTCGCGCCAGCGCCTATCGGCCTATTCGATTTGGTCCCAATGAAGGGGATAAGACCGTCGTCGAGCTGGCGGCCTTGCTGGAGGGCGACAGTCCCATCCAGGACGGGGCTGATCTCACGCCGCACCATCACACCGATGTGCTGGTGATCGGCGGAGGCGGGGCCGGTTGCGCAGCGGCACTGCACGCGCACGGCGCCGGCGCCAAGGTCATTCTGGCGACCAAGCTGCGGTTGGGCGACTCCAACAGTGTGATGGCGCAAGGGGGGATGCAGATCTCCGTGGCGCCGGAAGATTCGCCGGTCACCCATTTCCTTGACACGCTCAAGGGCGGCCATATGGAAAACGACCATGACCTGCTCAAGGTGATGGTCGAAGAAGGCCCCTCGATTGCCAAGTGGCTGATCAGCCTCGGTGTGTTGTTCGATCGGCAGGCCGACGGCAATTTGCATGTGAAGAAAGGCGGCGGCAGCTCCAAACCAAGACTCTTGACCTGTTCAGACTACACCGGCTTGGAAATCATGCGGGTGCTCAAGGATGAAGTTCTCAATCAGAAGATCCAGCTGCTGGAGTTCTGCGCGGCGGTCGAGCTGCTCAGCGACGGCGAAGGGCGCTGCACCGGCGCCATCCTCAAGGATCTGGACAATCATCAGTATGTCGTCGTGGCGGCGAAATCGGTGATTCTCGCGACCGGAGGAATCGGCAGATTGCACATCCAGGGATTCCCGACCAGTAATCACTATGGCGCGACTGGTGACGGGCTCTGCCTTTCCTACCGCATGGGTGCGAAACTGGCACATATTGATACCTTCCAATATCACCCTTCAGGCGCAGTCTTTCCCGAGCAATTGGTGGGGCAGTTGGTTACAGAAGGTATTCGCTCGGAAGGAGGCCATTTGGTCAATGCCAGGGGCGAACGGTTTGTCAACGAACTCGATACGCGCGACGTGGTGTCGTCCTCGATCATCCGCGAGTGTGAAGAAGGCCGGGGTATCCGCACGATGTCGGGCCGCGTCGGTGTCTGGCTGGACACCCCGTTGCTGGACGCTGAACATGGGCCTGGGACGCTCGAAAAACATTTTCCGGCCATGATGCTCCAGTTCGAGCGATTTGGCATCGATATCAGCAAAGATCCCGTGCTCATCTATCCGACGCTGCACTATCAGAACGGCGGAGTAAAGATCGATACGAATTCGGAGACGAACGTAAAGAATCTCTTCGTGGCGGGTGAAGCCTCAGGGGGATTGCACGGGCGCAATCGATTGATGGGCAACTCGCTGCTCGATTTGATGGTCTATGGAAAGCGGTCGGGGTTGACCGCCGCCACGCGCGTGGCATCGATGACGCAGGGGGCGCTCACGGTGAAACACCTGCAACGGTTCCGAGGGGAAGCCAAGAAGCGCGGGAATGTCAGTGGCGTCATCTCACCGATGATCTTGCCGGCGTATACGAGGAAAGTGGGATAGAGGACGGCGACGGAGGCATTTCTTGTGCTCGCCCACCGCGCACGCAAGAGCAATTAGATTGTCAGAAATCGGGCGGTGCTCGGTGGATGCGCGCAGTGAGAAACGCCTCCATCGCCGTCCTCAGGGATGAAGAGGTAGAGAATGAATGTGCATGAATTCCAGGCCAAGTCGTTGTTCGCGCAGTTCGGCGTGCCGGTGCCGCGCGGGAAAGAGATCACTTCTCCCGAATCGGCCACGGCCTGGGCCAACGAGCTGAATACGCCGGTCTTTGTTGTCAAGGCGCAGATCCATGCCGGCGGGCGGGGCAAGGCGGGCGGGGTCAAGATTACCAAGGACAAGGGCGCCGTCGCCGGTTTCGCCAAGGAGCTCATCGGCAAGACGCTCGTGACACATCAGACCGGTCCAAAGGGCCGCAAGGTCCATCGTCTCCTGATGGAAGAAGGCGCGAATATCGCCAAAGAACTCTATCTCTCGATCCTCGTCGATCGTGACTCGGGCCGGCCGACGTTTATCGCCAGCACCGAAGGCGGGATGGAGATCGAAGAAGTTGCGGAGAAGACGCCGGAGAAGATCATCAAGGAAGCGATCGATCCCGCCGTCGGATATCAAAGCCACAATGGCCGCAATGTCGCGTTTGCGCTGGGGCTTCAGACGATCGAGCCGGCGGTCGTCAATCAATTCGTCAACATGCTCGGCAATCTCTATCGGCTGTTCATGGATAAGAACGCCGCGCTGGTCGAGATCAATCCGCTCATCATCACGAAGGAAAAGACCTTGGTGGCGCTGGACGGGAAGGTTTCGTTCGACGATAACGGCATCTTCAGGCATCAGGATGTGCAGCAGATGCGGGATCTCAATGAAGAAGAGCCGCTGGAGATCGAAGCGAGCGAGAACAATCTGAACTACATCAAGCTGGACGGCAACATCGGGTGCATGGTGAACGGCGCAGGTCTCGCCATGGCGACGATGGATGTCATCAAACTGGCCGGCAGCGAGCCCGCGAACTTCTTGGATGTCGGCGGCGGGGCCACAAAGGAGACTGTGGCCGCCGGTTTTCGTATCTTGCTGAAGGACCAGAATGTCAAAGGCATCTTCATCAACATTTTCGGCGGCATCGTCCGCTGCGAGCGGATCGCGCACGGTGTGATAGAAGCAGCCAAGGAAGTGAAGATCACGGTGCCGCTGGTGGTCCGATTGCAAGGGACGAATGCGGAAGAAGGCCGCAAGTTATTGGCGGAATCTGGATTGAAACTGGAAGTGGCCGACGATTTGTGGGAGGCGGCGCAAAAGATTGTGAAGTTGACGGGCAAGGCGGCGTAAGAAGAAGGGTGCAGGGCCGGGTGTCAGTGCTCGCCCACCGCGCACCAAGATTGATGAAATAATTATTAATATGGGCGGTGCTCGGTGGATGCGCGCAGTATGAGACCAAGCCCGGCTCCCTTCTAGAGAAAGAAGGGGAGGAAAAGAGGCGAATCGTGAGCATTCTCGTTCATAAGAATACGCGGGTGGTGGTGCAGGGGATCACGGGCAAGGAAGGCTCGTTCCATGCAACCCAATGCAAGGCCTATGGGACGAAGGTCGTGGCAGGCGTCACGCCTGGGAAGGCAGGGCAGGAGGTCGAGGGCATTCCCGTGTTCAACACGGTGGCCGACGCCGTGAAGAAGACAGAATGCGACACGTCCCTCATCTTTGTGCCGCCGCCGTTCTGTGCCGATGCGATACTGGAAGCGGCCGATGCAGGCGTGAAGCTCATCATCTGTATTACTGAAGGCATTCCGGTTAACGACATGGTCAAGGTGAAGCGCGCGCTCAGCGGGCGGGATGTGAGATTGATCGGGCCGAATTGTCCGGGCGTGATCACCGTGGATGAAGCTAAGATAGGCATCATGCCGGGATTCATCCATAAGAAGGGTGTGGTCGGCGTGGTCTCTCGCAGCGGCACTCTCACGTACGAAGCGGTACATCAACTTTCGTCTCTTGGGTTAGGAGAGACCACCTGCGTCGGCATCGGCGGCGATCCGGTGAACGGCACTGGGTTTGTGGATGTGCTGCCGTTGTTTGAAAATGATCCGGAGACCCAGGCCATCGTCATGATCGGCGAGATCGGCGGTGATGCGGAAGAAAAAGCGGCTGAGTTCATCAAGTCGCACGTCAAGAAGCCGGTTATCAGTTTTATCGCCGGCATCACGGCGCCTCCGGGCCGCCGCATGGGCCATGCTGGCGCGATCATTTCAGGCGGCAAAGGCACAGCGACTGAGAAGATGAAGGTGCTCGAAGCAGCTGGTGTGACAGTCGTGAAAAACCCGGCTGAAATCGGCAATGCCGTCAAGAAGGCGCTGGGACGATAAATCTTCCACGGCGGATTCTTCTGGTAGGCCCCTCCTCCACTCCAATTTCCTAAGTGCTGTTCCCCCGGACTCTCTGTCTGTTCCAGACCGAGCGACAAGATTGACGACCACCAGGCTGTTCAATCAGTTGTTGGGGAGGGTTGCGGAGATAGGGCGACGAACATGAGCTGGTGCGGATGGCGGCCTGATTCTGACGAACACAGTCATTTCCCTCTGCGCGATTGCTATGTCGGGATATTGGATTTACCGATAGCTCTAATCTGTTTTATCTATTTTCAAAAATGAAGGAGGGATTGCTACTGTTGGCGCCGTCCACCTCCACGATTGAAAGAGGGTATCCCTCGTGATCATGTTGGTGTCAACTATTTTGGCCCTCATGCCAATGGTCACAACAGCAGAAACGGAGAGCGGTTCGAGCGCGATGAAGGCACGGCTGTCTTGCTCTGCTCCCTTGACTCTGGAAGAAATACCGACTCGCATCAGATTTCACGATCAAAACTCGTCGAATAGCATGTTTTCTTTACCTTGGGAGGGCGATGAATGAAAACCAGAATTTCGGCGATGATTTGTCTCCTCTGTTTCCTCGGCTATCCTCTATCCGCGTCAGCGGATGATGAGCCCCCGACAATCTCGTCCGATACGATCGAGCCCTATCTGTCCTTCATGGCGGGCGTGGCCATGCCGTTCAGTCAGGACGCCACGTTTCATGACCCGGTGGGGACTGGGCCCCGTGTGGAGAAGGCTATCGACTATCAGATGAAACAGTCGATCGGTGGCAACGCGGGAATCTGGTTTCCAACCAGAAACACGTTGGCGGGATTCGATCTCGGCGTGGAAATCACCGGCTTTGTGTGGTATCCGGACATAGCCTGCTGCCGGAACGGAGTGAATGGGACTCTCCGCTCCGACGGATTCTTTGAGGGCACCACGACTGAAATGCAAGGCATCTACATAGGCTCCAATCTCATGATTCGCTATCCGATGGGGATTTCCGAGGCCTATCCAAACGGGCGGTGGTTTCCGTACATCGGAGGTGGTCCGGGAGCGCATCAGATGTCGTTTCGGCCAGGTGGATTCCGGGGGTCTGGTTTTGAGAACGCCATCAACGACCAGCGGGATACGACTATCGGGTTTCTGGCAGTGGGAGGAGTCAAGGCGCATCTCTTCAAGTACGTGGCTGCGTTTGTTGAGGCGAAGTATCTCCACGCCCATCACGACGCGCTGGGGACGGATCGCTACGGGCTGTCCACAGTTGGTGGACAAGATCAAGCTCTAAATGATTATTCATCCACGATCAGAACGATCTTTGTGCATGCGGGCTTGTCGCTTCACTTTGACATCAGGCCGTAGGGTCGTACAGGAATAGCAGACTCTGTCTTGAGCCACATTGATTCTTCGCAAAGGCGTCTCCTGTAGCTGCCAGGCTGTATGAGGCGCGGTGCAGCACGATGCATCGCGCCGCTTGTCTATTGTCGCTCGTCGTTCATAAAGTGTTTCTCGCTCTTC